>OPGP01000162.1_pt1 | contig 10333 bp, 9 predicted proteins | sample 1691661 | NCBI WGS metagenome assembly OPGP01 (sample SAMN05831936, study PRJEB22555) | human gut metagenome | isolation source: Material from the ethmoid | host: Homo sapiens | reverse complement strand
TTCGGCGACATTGACCGTGGCCGCCGCCAGGCTGGCGAAGGCTTGCAAGGCATCCAGCTCGACGCGTTCGAAACGCTCGGTGTCCAGCGCATCGAGGGTCAGTAAGCCCCAGGGCTGGTCGTCGATAAACAGCGGGCAGCCCATGCAGTCGTGGACTTCCAGGTGCCCGTGCAGGCCTTCGACCAAACCGTCGTAGGGGTCGGGCAGTTCGCTGTCGCTGTCAAAACGGGTAGGGCCGGGGCTGCTCAGCAACACTGCAAAGCGCGGGTGTTCGCTGACCTTGAAGCGCCGGCCCAGGGTATCGGCGCTTAAACCATCCACTGCCAGCGGCACCAGCCAATCGCCGTCCAAGCGTAATAACGCGGCGGCATCGCACGGCAGCAGTGCGCGCATGGCTTGCAACAGGCGTCGATAGCGCTCGCCCTCGGGCAGCTCGCGGGACAGGTCGGCGACCAGTGGCAGCAGGGTGGTGAGCAGCGATTGTGCAGTCATAATGACTCCTTGTAGTCCTTACGACTATATTGTGTTGCAGGTCATATTGACTACTTAATATTTAACTCATTGAAAATTAATGAATAATAAGTTGGCATGAATACTGAGTAAGTAAAGGCATTCAGTAAGAAGACCCAGGAGTCTGCCATGCTTAGTGCTCAAGACCGTGCCATCGTCAAATCCACTGTGCCCTTGCTGGAAAGCGGTGGCGAAGCGCTGATCACGCATTTCTATCGCATGATGCTCAGCGAATACCCGCAGGTTCGCCCGCTGTTCAACCAGGCCAATCAGGCCAGTGGCGACCAACCCCGCGCGTTGGCCAACGGCGTGCTGATGTACGCGCGGCATATCGACCAGTTGGACCAACTGGGCGATCTGGTCGCCAAGATCATCAACAAACACGTGGCCTTGCAGATCCTCCCGGAGCATTACCCGATCGTGGGCACCTGCCTGTTGCGCGCCATCTACGAAGTGCTCGGCAGCGAGATTGCCACGCCTGAGGTGCTGAGCGCCTGGGGCGCCGCCTACGGCCAGTTGGCCGACATCCTGATTGGCGCCGAAGCGGCCATCTACGACGAAAAAGCTCAGGCCCCGGGCGGCTGGCGCGGTGCGCGGCCGTTCCTGCTGGTCAAGCGGGTGGAGGAGAGCGATGAGATTACCTCGTTCTATTTTGCCCCCGTGGACAACGGTCCGATCCTGGCCGCCGCGCCGGGCCAATACATTGGCATTAAGCTGACGGTCGACGGCGAAGAAGTGCGCCGTAATTACTCCCTGTCGGCCTTGAGCGACGCGGGCCTTTACCGCATCAGCGTCAAACGCGAGGCCGGTGGGCGGGTGTCCAACTTCCTGCATGACCAGCTGCTGGTTGGCGCGACCGTTGAGCTGTTCCCGCCGTCGGGTGAGTTCACCTTGGTGGCCAACGATAAACCGCTGGTGTTGATCAGCGGTGGCGTGGGCATCACCCCGACGCTGCCAATGCTCGAAGCGGCGTTGGCCACTGAGCGCCCGGTGCACTTTATCCACTGCGCGCGTAACGGCGGGGTGCATGCGTTCCGTGACTGGGTGGACGCCCTGGCGGCCAAGCATCCGCAACTCAAACGCTTTTACTGCTATGCCGAGGACGACGGCGTAAGCCCGGCGGCGGACAAGGTCGGCCTGCTGAGCCAAGCGCAACTGGCGGCATGGTTGCCCGAGCAGCGCGACCTGGACGCCTACTTCCTTGGCCCTAAAGGCTTCATGGCGGCGATCAAGCGCCACCTCAAGGCTTTGGGCGTTCCCGAGCAGCAGGCGCGCTACGAGTTCTTCGGCCCGGCTGCGGCGCTGGAATAATTGTCCGGAAACGACGCTGCCCAATTGTGGGCGCGGGCTTGCTCGCGAAAGCCGCGGATCAGTCACTTAACATGTCGACTGACACGCCGCCTTCGCGAGCAAGCCCGCTCGCACATTGCTCCTCCATTTGCGGCTGATTAATCTGCTGTTAACCCCCTTCTGTTTTAACCATCCCCTGTGTGTAAACTTGCGGCCATCTGGCATTAACCATAATCAGGTAAGGGAAACGGGGATGAGTGACGAATTGCGTTTAGGCAGGGAGCGGCGCTTTCTGGTGTTGCTGGGCATCATCTGCCTGGCGCTGATCGGCGGTGCGCTGTATATGCAAGTGGTGTTGGGCGAGGCGCCGTGCCCGCTGTGCATCCTGCAGCGCTACGCCTTGTTGTTGATTGCGATATTTGCGTTCATCGGCGCCGCCATGCGCCGCAAGGGCGCGGTCACGCTGTTTGAAGGGTTGGTGGTACTCAGTGCGCTGGGCGGCGTCGCTGCGGCCGGCCACCATGTGTACACCCAGTTCTTCCCGCAAGTCAGCTGCGGCATCGATGTGCTGCAGCCGATTGTTGATGACCTGCCGCTGGCCAAGGTGTTCCCGCTGGGCTTCCAGGTTGATGGCTTCTGCAGCACGCCTTACCCGCCGATCCTCGGCCTGTCCCTGGCGCAATGGGCACTGGTGGCGTTCGTGCTGACGGTGATCCTGGTGCCGTTGGGCATTTACCGGAATCGCCGACCCAACGCCTGAGTCTGTTCACTGAAACGCCCCGGTCTTCCTTAAAGGAAGGCCGGGGCGTTTTTGTTCGTAGGGATTTGTGAAAGTGCTGTGACGCGCAGCAACTTGAGGTGCGCGCAGTGTGCGACATGTTGTCACACGGAAGCTGCCGCAGGACGTTTCTACTGTGCCGGACCTTCGCATAAATTTGCGCCAGGAAGCCAAATTGTGCTGTCAGTTCGTGGTTTGAATGACGCCGCGAGCGCCGCGTGGTTCCAGCGCTTCGGTGATGTCCGAATGCCTTGTTTTATGGGGACTTGGATGCGTTTGGCATGCCCTTACAGCGTGTAAGGGTTGAGTGGCTGTGCTGAATAACACGGCAATTTTTGTGGTTTTTGTTGGGAATCGAACACGATAAGATCGCGAACCTTTGCAGGATTAGTGAAGGATTGTTGCTGTAATCGATAAAAATTATTTCTTTATAAGACATGGTTTATACATCGCTAGCTAACTACAATCGCCCGCACTGAATGTCCGGTGCTGTTCAATATTTGAGCACTGGAGCGGTCGAGGGGCAGATGGACGGCTCTGTGCGACCCCAAGGTTCCGGCAGCCTTTCAACTATCCGCACCAAATGGAATTGGTCTGTAACAAGGCCTTTAACCACGAAATCGAATAAGAACTCACCGCAGGTCCGTGAAACGTACAGTTATGGCGTGACGGGCAGGCTCTTATTCAATCGAAGAGAAATGCCAACCCTTGGCAGGGTGAAGTGTTGGCGATCAAAACCCAACTGCATTGCGCAAGCTGCTTTAGAGGTCGTGAGATGAGTAAAAACAGGTACCCCCGATTACTAGGCTTTTTGCCGCTGCTTGGCATGATGTTAATGCTGGGAGGCTGCAAGTGGACCTTGCTCGACCCAAAAGGACAGGTCGGTCTGGATGAACGAAACCTGATCATCACCGCCACCCTGCTGATGCTGCTGGTCGTGGTCCCCGTGATCATCATGACCTTCGCCTTCGCCTGGAAATACCGCGCGTCGAACACCAGCGCGACCTACGCGCCGAAGTGGTCGCACTCCACCAAGATCGAAGTCGCAGTGTGGCTGGTGCCGATCCTCATCATCATTGCCCTGGGCTATGTGACCTACAAGTCCACCCACGCACTGGACCCGTACCGTCCGCTGGAATCCGACGTCAAGCCGATCAACATCGAAGTGGTCGCGCTGGACTGGAAGTGGCTGTTCATCTACCCGGACCTGGGTATCGCGACGGTTAACGAAATCCAGTTCCCGGAGCACACTCCGCTGAACTTCAAGATCACCTCCGACGCCGTGATGAACTCGTTCTTCATCCCCGCTCTGGGCGGCCAGATCTACGCAATGGCAGGCATGCAGACCAAGCTGCACCTGATCGCCAACCAGAAAGCTGAAATGGAAGGCATCTCCGCTAACTACAGCGGCGCTGGCTTCACCGGCATGAAATTCAAAGCGATCTCGACGAGCCAGGAAGATTTCGACGCCTGGGTAGCCAAAGTCAAGGCCGCACCTAAACAGCTTGATCAAGCTGAATACGATGCCCTTGCCAAACCAAGCCAGAACAACCCCGCCACTCTGTACTCCGCGTACACGCCGGACCTGTTTCAGAAAATCGTCGACAAGTACGAAGGTATGAAGCCAGGCAAGCCGGTCAAGCACGAGAAGAAAGAAGTGGCCGTGGTTGAAGGTTCTGACACGGGCTCGCATTCAACTGCTGGGGCAGAGGAGTAAACGATGTTTGGTAAATTAAGTTGGGATGCGGTCCCGTTCCACGAGCCGATCGTGATGGTGACCATCGCCATGATCGCGCTGGGTGGTCTGGCACTGTTTGCTGCAATCACGTATTTCAAGAAATGGACCTACCTGTGGACCGAGTGGTTGACGTCTGTCGACCACAAGAAAATCGGTGTCATGTACGTCATCGTTGCCATGGTCATGCTGCTGCGTGGTTTTGCCGACGCCATCATGATGCGTACCCAGTTGGCCATGGCCACCGAGGGTTCGCCTGGCTACCTGCCGCCTGAACACTATGACCAGATCTTCACCGCTCACGGTGTGATCATGATCATCTTCATGGCGATGCCATTCTTCACCGGCTTGATGAACCTTGCCTTGCCGCTGCAGATCGGTGCGCGTGACGTTGCCTTCCCGTTCCTGAACTCCCTGAGCTTCTGGCTGCTGGTGTCCGGCGTGGTGCTGATCAACCTGTCCCTGGGCGTCGGCGAATTCGCCAAGACCGGTTGGGTTGCGTATCCGCCGTTGTCGGGTATCCAGTACAGCCCTGGCGTGGGTGTGGACTACTACATCTGGGCGCTACAGTTATCAGGACTCGGGACGACACTGACGGGGGTCAACTTCCTGGCCACCGTCCTGAAAATGCGCGCCCCTGGCATGAAGCTGATGGACATGCCGATCTTCACCTGGACCTGCACCTGGGCCAACGTACTGATCGTTGCATCGTTCCCGATCCTGGCTGCAACCATGGCGTTGCTGTCGCTTGACCGTTACCTGGATTTCCACATTTTCACCAATGAACTTGGTGGCAATCCAATGATGTACGTGAACCTGTTCTGGGCATGGGGTCACCCTGAGGTGTACATCCTGATCCTGCCAGCGTTCGGTATCTTCTCTGAAGTGATCTCGACCTTTACCGGCAAGCGCCTGTTCGGTCACCACTCGATGGTTTATGCATCGGGCGCAATCTCTGTACTGGGCTTCATGGTGTGGCTGCACCACTTCTTCACCATGGGTTCGGGGGCCAGCGTCAACGCCTTCTTCGGCCTGGCGACGATGCTGATTTCCATCCCGACGGGGGTGAAGCTATTCAACTGGCTGTTCACCATCTACCACGGCCGTCTGCGTATCACCAGCCAGGTTCTGTGGACCCTGGGCTTCATGGTGACCTTCGCTATCGGCGGCATGACTGGCGTACTGCTGGCCATCCCGGGTGCTGACTTCGTCCTGCACAACAGCCTGTTCGTGATCGCTCACTTCCACAACGTGATCATCGGTGGCGCGGTATTCGGTTACATCGCTGGTTTCAGCTTCTACTTCCCGAAAGCGTTCGGCTTCAAGCTGCACGAAGGCTGGGGCAAGGCTGCATTCTGGTTCTGGATCTCGGGCTTCTTCGTCGCGTTCATGCCGCTCTATGCACTGGGCTTCATGGGCATGACCCGTCGTCTGAACGCTACGACCAACCCTGAGTGGGTGCCGTACCTGTACGTTGCCATGTTCGGTGCGTTGATGATCGCTGCCGGTATCGCCTGCCAGTTGATCCAGCTGTACGTGAGTATCCGTGACCGTAAGCAGAACGCTTGCGAATCCGGCGACCCATGGAATGGCCACACCCTGGAATGGTCGACTTCGTCGCCACCGCCGTTCTACAACTTCGCTGTGATTCCTACTGCGAACACTATCGATGCGTTCACCGAAGCGAAGGAAGACGGTACTGCGTACCAGCAACCCAAGCACTACGAGCCGATCCACATGCCGAACAACACCGCCACTGGCGTGGTGATGGGCGCGCTGTTGACCGTGTTCGGTTTCGCGATGATCTGGCACATCTGGTGGCTGGCAATCGTGGGCCTGGTTGGCACTATCGGTTACTTCATCATTCACGCTGCCCGTGATGATCAAGGCTACATGGTGCCGGTCGAAACGATCGAGCGCATCGAAGCCGAGCAACACGCTCGCCTGGTAGCCGAGAAGAAAATCCCGGCCAACCGTGTAGAAACCTCGTTGGAACAGGCTTAAACCATGTCGAACTTAGTGACCAATGCTGGACACGCCCATGTCGATGACCATGGGCACGATGACCATCACCACGACTCGGGGCCAATGACCGTATTCGGTTTCTGGCTCTACCTGATGACCGACTGCATCTTGTTTGCGTCGATCTTCGCGGTGTACGCGGTACTGGTAAACAACGTAGCGGGTGGCCCGTCGGGCCACGACATCTTCGAACTGCCTTACGTGCTCGGCGAAACCGCCTTGCTGTTGTTCAGTTCGATCACCTACGGCTTCGCCATGTTGGCCTTCTACAAGGGCAACAAGAAAGGCGTACTGAGCTGGTTGGCACTGACCTTCCTGTTCGGCCTGGGCTTCATCGGCATGGAGATCAACGAGTTCCACCTGCTGATCTCCGAAGGCTACGGCCCGCACCGTTCCGGCTTCCTGTCCGCGTTCTTCACGCTGGTAGGCACCCACGGTCTGCACGTAACTGCCGGCCTGCTGTGGATGGCGGTGATGATGTATCAGGTCAATAAGCACGGCCTGACCAACACCAACAAGACTCGCCTGAGCTGCCTGAGCCTGTTCTGGCACTTCCTGGACGTGGTCTGGATCTGCGTATTCACCGTCGTTTACTTGATGGGGACTCTGTAATGGCTAATGCACACTCCCATGACCATGACAGCCATGATGCGAGCCACGGCAGCGTAAAGTCTTACGCTATCGGCTTCATCCTGTCGGTCATCCTGACCCTGATCCCGTTCGGCCTGGTGATGTACCCAACCTTGCCGAAGTCGATCACCTTGATGATCGTCCTGGCGTTCGCGGTGATCCAGGTCCTGGTTCACCTGGTGTACTTCCTGCACCTGGACCGCTCGAAGGCTCAGCGCGATAACGTGATTGCGTTCGTGTTCGCAGGTTTGGTGATCCTCCTGCTGGTTGGCCTGTCGGTATGGATCATGTTCAGCATCCATACGTTCATGATGGCGAAGTGAGGTAAGACCCGATGTCGCTTAAGCACTTTATCCAAATCACCAAACCGGGGATCATTTTCGGTAACGTGCTTTCTGTGGCAGGCGGTTTCTTCCTGGCCTCCAAGGGACATGTCGATCTGGCCATTTTCCTGGCCGCCATGATCGGCACGTCCCTGGTGGTAGCTTCCGGTTGTGTGTTCAACAACTGCATCGACCGTGACATCGACTTGAAGATGGAACGCACCAAGAATCGTGTGCTGGTGCAGGGCCTTATCTCCCTGAAACTGGCACTGATCTACGCGACCGTCCTGGGTGTTGCCGGTGTGGCCCTGTTGTACAAGGTGGCCAACCCGTTGGCGGCGCTGTTTGCCGTGATCGGTTTTGTTATCTACGTCGGCCTTTACAGCCTGTACCTCAAGCGCAAGTCGGTTCACGGCACGCTGGTGGGCAGTCTGTCGGGGGCGATGCCGCCGGTGATTGGTTATGTGGCTGTGACCAATAGCTTCGACATGGCCGCGCTGGTGCTGCTGGTGATGTTCAGCCTGTGGCAGATGCCGCATTCCTATGCTATCGCGATCTTCCGCTTCAATGACTACCTGGCTGCTTCGATTCCGGTTCTGCCGGTCAAGCGTGGCATCGAGGTCGCCAAGAAACACATCCTGCTCTACATCCTGGCCTTCCTCGTGGCGACCTTGATGTTGACCTTCAGTGGCTACGCCGGCATGAGCTACCTCGCCGTCGCCGCCGCCATGGGCATGTACTGGTTGTACATGGCCTGGACCGGCTACAAGGCAGTGGATGACACTGTCTGGGCGCGCAAACTGTTCGTGTTCTCGATCTTCACCATCACCGCGCTCAGCGTGATGATGTCCCTGGATTTCCAAGTACCGAAAGAGCTGTTGCTGACCTACGCTCACTGATCGTTCATGCATTAAAAAACCCCGCCTTCGCAAGAAGCGCGGGGTTTTTTATGGCATGCCCTTTAAACTATTCCCACCTTCTACAAATGCAGGAAGCAACGTGATGAGTAAAAAAGCCGTTATGGTATTCAGTGGCGGGCAGGACTCGACCACTTGCTTGATCCAGGCGCTGCCGCTGTATGACGAAGTGCACTGCATCACCTTCGACTATGGTCAGCGTCACGTGGCGGAAGTTGAAGTCGCACAGCGCTTGGCGCAACAACTGGGGGCCACCGTTCACAAAGTGATGGACGTGTCCTTGCTCAACGAGTTGGCCATCAGCAGCCTGACCCGCGACAACATTCCCGTGCCGACCGTGAACAGCTCGGGTGAAAGCCTGCCAAGCACCTTTGTGCCGGGCCGCAATATCCTGTTCCTGACCTTGGCGTCGATCTACGCCTATCAGGTTAAAGCTGAGACCGTGATTACAGGCGTGTGCGAAACCGACTTCTTGGGCTACCCAGATTGCCGGGATGAGTTCGTCAAGGCGCTGAACACGGCGCTGCAACTGGGGATGGATTACACGCTGCGCCTGGACACCCCGCTGATGTGGCTGAACAAGGCCGAGACCTGGGCGCTGGCTGACTACCACCACCAACTGGAACTGGTGCAGCACCAGACCCTGACCTGCTACAACGGCATCATTGGCGCCGGTTGCGGCCAGTGCGATGCGTGCAACCTGCGCGCGCGAGGCTTGAATGATTACCTGCAGAACAAGGCGAGTGTCATGCAGAGCCTGAAGCACAAGCTGCAGCTGAGCTAAATCAGCCGAGCGCTGCCTCGTCATACTCCTTTGTACGTGCTGCGTGAATTCAGCACCCGCCTACAAGGAGTTGCCCCATGGTCAGTGTCAGTCGCCGCTCCCTTCTCGCCTTCGGCGCCGCTTTGCCGGTGCTGGGGCGCCTGGATTGGGCGGTTGCCAGCCCGCCACCGGCCACGGCTGACACGGTGCGGCTCAACTATAACGAAAGCCCCTACGGCCCCTCGGACGCCGCCCGCGAGGCGATGCAGCGCGGTGTCGGCAGCTCCGGGCGTTACCCCTACGAACACATGTATGCCCTGGCTGGTATGTTTGCCCGCCAGCAAGGCATTGCCGAAGAACAGGTCGCGGTATTCGCCGGTTCCATGGCCGCCTTGCGTTATGCCGTCGTGGCGTTTACCAGCGCGAGCCGCGGGCTGGTGATGGCCACGCCATGCTACGAAGTGCCGCGCCAGGCGGCCGAATCGTGGGCGGCGCCGGTGCGCGAAGTGAGCCTCGATACACATCACGCCCATGATGTGCCGGCCATGCTCGCCGCCGATCCCCAGGCGGGCATGCTCTACCTGTGCAACCCCAACAACCCGACCGGCACCGTCACACCCACCGACGCGATCCGCCAAGCGCTGGCGAACAAGCCCCAAGGCAGTGTGCTGGTGGTGGACGAGGCCTACATCGACTTCTCGGACGCCCAAAGCTGTGTCAGTTGGGTCAAGGACCACGACGATTTGCTGGTGCTGCGCACCTTCTCGAAAATCTACGGCATGGCCGGTGCACGCCTGGGGCTGGCAATCGGCAACCCGGCACTGCTGGAGCGTCTGGCGGTGTTCGGCGGCGACAATGTGCCGGCTGCCTCCACGTTACTCGGTGCCCGGGCAAGCCTGGAAGACCCCAAGCTGCTCGCGCAACGCAAGGCGCTCAACACCCAGTTGCGCGATGAAAGCGTGGCGTGGCTCAAGGGCCGAGGGTTTACTTGCACCGCGTCGCAGAGCAACTGCTTCATGATCGACGTAAAGCAACCGGCGCAGCAGGTCATCGATACGCTGGCCGCATACGGCGTGCTGGTCGGGCGGGTGTGGAAAGACTGGCCGCAATGGGTGCGGGTGACGGTGGGGAGCAAGCAGGAGATGGCGCGTTTTCGCGAGGTGTTTGCGGCGACTGTTTGAACTGCCGCCGATCCAACGTGGGAGCCGGCAAGCCCGCTCCCACCTGTTGAGTCCCGCTGTGTTACAGGCAGCGAGTTACTGCTACGCGATGCTGTACCCATCAAACGCAGTCTGTTGCTGCAGTGCAGTAATCACGCTCTTGCGGCTCAACGGCTGCTCTGAGCCGGTGTTATCCACAAAGCTT
>OPGP01000161.1_pt1 | contig 10404 bp, 9 predicted proteins | sample 1691661 | NCBI WGS metagenome assembly OPGP01 (sample SAMN05831936, study PRJEB22555) | human gut metagenome | isolation source: Material from the ethmoid | host: Homo sapiens | reverse complement strand
TGTCGATGGTGTCGGCGTTGGCGCCAATCATCTCTACGCCGAACTTCTCCAGAACGCCTTCGCGCTCCAGGTCCAGGGCGCAGTTGAGTGCGGTCTGGCCACCCATGGTCGGCAGCAGCGCGTCGGGACGCTCTTTCTCGATGATCTTGGCAACGGTCTGCCACTTGATCGGTTCGATGTAAGTGGCGTCGGCCATGTCCGGGTCGGTCATGATGGTGGCCGGGTTGGAGTTCACCAGGATGACGCGGTAACCCTCTTCGCGCAGGGCCTTACAAGCCTGGGCGCCGGAGTAGTCGAATTCGCAAGCCTGGCCGATCACGATCGGGCCAGCGCCGAGAATCAGGATGCTTTTTATGTCTGTACGTTTTGGCATGGGTTTGTCACTCAAATCCGCAGGTCAGTCGGCAAGCCGTCTTGAACAATCTTTGAAGAGCTTGCGGGGGCCACCGGCATTCGGGGCCGCCCGCAAGCCACTCAGTCAGCGTCGCTTGGCCATCTCATTGATGAAACGGTCGAACAGCGGCGCTACGTCGTTCGGGCCCGGGCTTGCTTCAGGGTGGCCCTGGAAGCTGAACGCGCTCTTGTCGGTGCGCTCGATGCCTTGCAGGGAGCCGTCGAACAGCGACTTGTGAATCGCACGGACATTGCCCGGCAAGGTCGCTTCATCCACCGCAAAGCCGTGGTTCTGGCTGGTGATCATTACAACGCCAGTGTCCAGGTCTTGCACAGGGTGGTTGGCGCCGTGGTGGCCATGACCCATTTTGAGGGTCTTGGCACCGGAGGCCAGGGCCAGCAGCTGGTGACCGAGGCAGATGCCGAACACCGGAATCTCGGTTTCCAGCACTTCCTTGATTGCCTTGATGGCGTAGTCGCATGGCTCAGGGTCGCCCGGGCCGTTGGACAGGAACACACCGTCCGGCTGCATGGCCAGCACGTCGCTGGCCGGGGTTTGCGCCGGCACCACAGTAACGCGGCAACCGCGCTCGACCAACATACGCAGGATGTTGTACTTGACGCCGTAGTCGTAAGCCACAACGTGGTACGGCAGCTCGGAGGCTTCGATGGTCGCGTGGCTGTCGGTCTTCAGGTCCCAGACAGTGGAGCGCCACTCGTACTTCTCTTTCACGCTGACAACTTTCGCCAGGTCCATGCCCTTCAGGCCAGGGAAGCCTTGGGCAGCGGCAATCGCCGCCTCTTCGGAGATATTGTCACCGACCATGATGCAGCCGTTCTGCGAGCCTTTTTCACGCAAGATGCGCGTGAGGCGGCGGGTATCGATACCGGCGATCGCCACAACATTGTTGGCTTTCAGGTAATCGGACAGCGACATCGTGTTACGCCAGTTGCTCGCAACCAGTGGCAGGTCACGAATCACCAGACCGGCCGACCAGACACGATCAGACTCGACGTCTTCCGGTGTAGTACCGGTGTTGCCGATGTGCGGATAAGTCAGGGTAACGATCTGTTGGGCGTAGGAAGGATCGGTAAGGATTTCCTGATAGCCGGTCATGGCAGTGTTAAACACCACCTCTCCAACGGTTTGACCGTCGGCTCCAATGGCTTCGCCGCGAAAAATGCTGCCATCAGCAAGGGCGAGTATGGCTGGCTTAGTCAAGAAGACCTCCCGTAAATAAAGCCTGAAAGGGCGATCGCAGGTTGTAAAAAAGCGGAGTGACGTATGGACACGTCACCCCGCTTCTTCACTGAATTATTCTGCGCGCTTTTAGTGGACACACTAAAGCTGTAGCTTACAGAAAAAGGCTTTTTTGGTCCACCGCTAATGAGCCTTAAAGGCAGGGGAATGCGACAGGACGTCGCCTAGCGGGTAAAAACGGGGCCTAAGCATAAGCTTGAGGCCCGGTTTTGGCTACTCTTAGTGCAGATCCAGCACGTCGCGCATGTCATACAGACCAGGCTCACGACCTTCCAGCCAGAGCGCCGCACGCACCGCACCCTTGGCGAATGTCATGCGGCTGGAGGCTTTGTGCGTGATCTCCAGGCGCTCGCCTTCACTTGCAAACAGCACGGTGTGATCACCCACCACATCACCACCGCGCACAGTGGCAAAGCCGATGGTGTCATGGGCACGCGCACCGGTATGGCCTTCACGCCCGTAAACAGCGACTTTAGACAGGTCGCGCCCCAGGGCATCGGCAATCGCCTCACCCATGCGCAGCGCAGTACCCGACGGTGCATCGATCTTGTGGCGATGGTGGGTCTCGATAATCTCGATATCCGCCTCATCACCCAACACGCGCGCGGCCAGGTCCAGCAACTTGAGCGACAGGTTCACGCCGACGCTGAAGTTGGCGGCGAAGACGATCGGAATATCCTTGCCCGCCTCCACCAGCAACTGCTTCTGCTCGGCATTCAAGCCTGTGGTGCCGATGACCATGGCCTTGCCCGTCTTGCGGCAGAACGCCAGGTTTTTCAGCATCACTTCCGGCAAGGTGAAGTCGATCAGCACATCAAACTCGTCAGCCACCTGCTCCAGGTTGCCCGACAACGAAACGCCGATGCGACCCAGCGAAGCCAGCTCACCGGCGTCCGCACCGATCAGCGTGCTGCCAGGGCGAACAATCGCCGCCGTCAGCCCAGAGGCCGGCGAGCGCTGCTGCACCGCCTCGACCAGCGTCTTACCCATGCGCCCGGCAGCGCCCATTACGGCTATACGTCGCATATTCACGTCCTTACAAGTCGCCGAAGAAGCGCTTCACGCCATCGAAGAAACCGGTGGTTTTCGGCGAATGGGAGTCATCGCCTTCCAACGAGCTGCGGAACTCTTCAAGCAATTCACGCTGACGACGACCCAGATTAACCGGCGTCTCCACAGCCACACGGCACATCAGGTCACCCGCACCGCCACCGCGCACCGGCGCAACGCCTTTGCCACGGATACGGAACTGCTTGCCGGTCTGGGTGCCTTCCGGGATCTTGAGCTTGACCCGACCATCAAGGGTTGGAATTTCCAGCTCGCCGCCCAATGCCGCGTCGACAAAGCTGATCGGCACCTCGCAGAACAGGTGTTTGCCATCACGCTGGAAGATCGAGTGCTCACGCACATTGATCACCACGTACAGGTCGCCCGTCGGGCCACCTTGAGTGCCCGCCTCGCCTTCGCCAGACAGGCGAATACGGTCACCGGTATCAACACCCGCCGGCACTTTCACCGAGAGGGTCTTGTACTCTTCGACACGACCTTCGCCGTGGCAGGAGTCGCACGGATCGGAAATGATCTTGCCCTGGCCATGGCAGCGCGGGCAGGTCTGCTGCACCGAGAAGAAGCCCTGCTGCATGCGCACCTGGCCGATACCGCCGCAGGTCGGGCAAGTGATAGGCGAGGAGCCTTTCTTGGCACCCGAACCATCGCACGGCTTGCAATTGACCAGCGTAGGCACACGGATATTGACGGTGGTGCCGCGTACGGCCTCCTCCAGATTCAGCTCCAGGGTGTAACGCAAGTCGCTGCCACGCTGGGCACCGCCACGCTGGCCGCCACGGCCGCCACCAAAGAAGTCGCTGAACACATCACCGAAAATATCGGAGAAGTTCTGACCACCAAAACCGGCACCGCCGCCGCCCATGCTTGGGTCGACACCGGCATGGCCATACTGGTCGTAGGCCGCACGCTTGTTGGGATCAGACAGGCATTCGTAGGCCTCGTTGGCCTCTTTGAACATCTCTTCGGATTCTTTGCTATCCGGATTACGGTCCGGGTGGTGCTTCATCGCCAGGCGACGGTAAGCCTTTTTCAGGTCCGCCTCGCTGGAACCGCGCTCCACACCCAATACTTCGTAATAGTCACGCTTTGCCATAAGTCTTTGCACTCTTAAGGACGTTCGGCCAGACCCTCCTGAGCCTTGCCAAACTCGTTGAGCCCCAATACAGGCCCGGACCCAACTCACGTCAATTCAACGATCCTGGTCATTACTGCTTTCAGCCAGGGACCCGGCCAAAAACGCGGTGATTGTCGCCCGGAAAGCAGGAGCATTCCCAGTCACACCGCCAACATCCGAGCCTTGTCGCATGTTGTAAAAATTCGCATACCCCAGACACGCCAACGCGGGAGCAAGCTCCCGCGCGGCGACATCCTACCAGTCACCGCTTGATAGCGGTCAACCGGGCGACCAACTTACTTGTGGTCTTTGACTTCTTCGAACTCGGCATCGACAACGTCATCGTGCTTGGCTTCAGGCTCTGCATGTTGTGCAGCACCTTCTGCCGGCTGGCCTTGCTCGGCGTACATTTTCTGAGCGACTGGCGCGGAGACTTTCGACAGCTCCTCAACCTTGGCTTCGATGGCAGCCTTGTCGTCGCCTTTAACAGCGGCTTCCAGGGCAACCAACGCGGCTTCGATTGCAGTTTTCTCTTCGGCGGTCACTTTATCGCCAGCTTCAGCGATCATTTTGCGCGTCGAGTGAACCAGTGCGTCACCCTGGTTACGGGCGCCGGCCAGCTCTTCAAACTTCTTGTCAGCTTCAGCATTGGTTTCAGCATCACGAATCATCTGTTGAATTTCTTCATCAGACAGACCGGAGTTGGCCTTGATGGTGATCTTCTGCTCTTTGCCGGTCGCCTTGTCTTTGGCACCTACGTGCAGGATACCGTTGGCATCGATGTCGAAGGTCACTTCAATTTGTGGCACGCCACGTGGTGCTGGTGGAATCTCAGCCAGGTCGAACTTGCCCAGGGACTTGTTCTGAGCGGCTTGCTTACGCTCACCTTGCAGCACGTGAATGGTCACAGCGCCCTGGTTGTCGTCGGCAGTCGAGAACACTTGCGATTTCTTGGTAGGAATCGTGGTGTTTTTCTCGATCAGCGCGGTCATCACGCCACCCATGGTTTCGATACCCAGGGTCAGCGGGCTGACGTCCAGCAGCAGAACGTCTTTCACGTCGCCGGCCAATACCGCGCCCTGGATGGCAGCACCCATGGCAACCGCTTCGTCCGGGTTCACGTCTTTACGTGCTTCTTTACCGAAGAACTCGGTCACCAGCTTCTGAACCAGTGGCATACGGGTCTGACCGCCGACCAGGATCACGTCGTTGATCGCGCCAACGTCGATACCCGAGTCTTTCAGCGCAATGCGGCAAGGCTCGATGGTGCGTTGAACCAGGTCTTCTACCAGCGCTTCCAGCTTGGCGCGGGAGATTTTCACGTTCAAGTGCTTAGGACCGGTAGCGTCTGCAGTGATGTACGGCAGGTTCACGTCGGTCGAATTGCTCGAAGACAGTTCGATCTTGGCTTTCTCAGCGGCTTCTTTCAGGCGCTGCATGGCCAGCGGGTCACCCTTGAGGTTCATGCCGCTTTCTTTCTTGAATTCGTCAACGAGGTAGTCGATCAGACGAATGTCAAAGTCTTCACCACCCAGGAAGGTGTCGCCGTTGGTGGCCAACACTTCAAACTGGTGCTCGCCGTCAACTTCAGCGATCTCGATCACGGAGACGTCAAACGTACCGCCACCCAGGTCGTAAACGATCACGGTGTGGTCGCCCTTGGCCTTGTCCATACCGTAAGCCAGCGCAGCGGCGGTCGGTTCGTTGATGATCCGTTTTACGTCCAGACCCGCGATGCGGCCGGCGTCTTTGGTCGCCTGACGCTGGCTGTCGTTGAAGTAGGCCGGAACGGTAATCACCGCTTCGGTCACTGTCTCACCGAGGTAGTCTTCGGCGGTTTTCTTCATCTTTTTCAAGATTTCAGCCGAGATTTGCGGCGGCGACATTTTCTGGCCGTTTACTTCAACCCAGGCGTCACCGTTGTCAGCCTTGGCGATTTTGTAAGGGACCATCTTGATGTCTTTCTGTACGACTTCTTCGTCGAACTTACGACCGATCAGACGCTTCACCGCATACAGGGTGTTGTGCGGATTGGTCACAGCCTGACGCTTGGCCGACTGACCGACGAGGATTTCACCGTCGTTGGCGTAAGCAATGATCGACGGCGTGGTACGCGCGCCTTCGGCGTTTTCGATAACTTTAGCAACGCCGTTTTCCAGCACGGAGACGCAGGAGTTGGTAGTCCCCAGGTCGATACCGATAATTTTGCCCATGATTTACTCTCCCGAAACTTTAATTAGGTTGCCGCAGCAGTGGTGGCTAACTGCGGTAGCACTTAAACGCTTGACTTATAGATGGGGCCGTTACGACTGATTTCAAGCCTGCTCATCAATAGAAGGTGCAACGGGTGCAGGAGCCTTGCTCACCACTACCATCGCCGGGCGCAGCAAGCGACCGTTGAGCTGATAACCCTTCTGGAACACTTTCAGTACACTGTTGGGCTCCAGGTCATGGCTTTCCTGCATGGCCATGGCTTGGTGATGCTCAGCATTGAACGGCTCACCGCCTTGCGGATCGATGGCTTCCAACTGATAACGCTTCAGGGTGTCCTGGAACATTTTCAGGGTAAGCTCGATCCCTTCGCGCATCGGGCGGATGTTTTCGTCGGCCGGGTTGGACAACTCAAGGCCACGCTCCAGGCTGTCGATAATCGGCAGCAGGTCATTGGCGAATTTTTCCAACGCGAATTTGTGAGCCTTTTCGACATCCTGCTCGGCGCGGCGGCGGACGTTCTGCAGATCGGCAGCAACACGCAAAGACTGATCCTGCGCAGCGGCCAATTGCTCTTCGAGCACTTGCACACGAGTTGCCAGTTCATCCCCGGCAGCCGAATTGGCGTCTGGAGTTTGCGTATCCTGCGTCTGTTCGTCAGCCATAGATTTCTCCTTTCAAAATCATGCGCGAACTCAACTCGCGCTTCTGTTCCGGTATATGGGGCCACAATTTCCAGGTTCAAGGGCGCAGGCGTTACCAAAAGTCTTTCGCTTGCTCTGGATCAATTCCGGCAGCGTCATTGCGCTTTGCGCTAAAAAATCCGCGCACTCAAGCAAATTGAGCTAAGCACCAGGATTGCCAGCCCTGAATAAAACACTGTATAAATAACCAGACCTAAAGCCTGGGAGCGGCCGTCATGCTGGTGCACCTGTCCGTACATAACTACGCCATCGTTGAACACCTGGATCTCGAACTGGATCGCGGGATGAGCGTAATCACAGGCGAAACCGGCGCCGGCAAATCGATCATGCTCGACGCCCTGGGCCTGACCCTGGGCGACCGCGCCGACAGTGGCGTGGTACGCCCCGGCGCAGACAAGGCCGACATTCTGGCCACGTTCGACCTGGCCGATATTCCCGAAGCCGAGGCCTGGCTGGCTGAGCGCGACCTTAATAATGAAGGCCCCTGCATCCTGCGCCGAGTCATCACGGCAGAAGGACGCTCACGCGGCTACATCAATGGCACGCCCTGCCCCCTTGGCGACTTGAAAGCCCTGGGCGAGCTGCTGATCGATATCCATAGCCAGCATGAACACCAATCCCTGCTGAAAACCGACACCCATCGCCGCCTGCTCGACGAATACGCAGGCGCCACCGATCTGGCCCGACAAGTACAACTTGCCGCCCAGCGCTGGAGACAGACGCGCCAGGAGCTGGAGCGACTCTCCAACTCCGGCGACGAGCAACGCGCTCGCCACCAGTTGCTCAGCTATCAGCTCGAAGAGCTCGAAAGCCTGGGCCTGGGCGAAACCGAGCTGGAACAGCTGGAACAGGAACACAAGAACCTGACCAACGCCGAAACCCTGCTGGGTATCTGCCGGCAAGTGGTGGAGCAATGCAGCGAAAGTGATTCGGGCAATGTACTGAACGCACTGACCGCCAGCCTCAATCGCCTATCGAGCGTGAACAGCGGGTCGGGCTCCTTGAGCGAAGCCACCACCCTGCTGACCAGTGCGCAGATCCAGGTAGAAGAAGCCGTTGGGGAACTGAATCGCTTCCTGGACCACTTCGACGCCGACCCCGCGCGCCTGCAAGAAATCGAAGAGCGTCTGGACACTATCTATACCCTGGCGCGCAAACACCGCATCCAGCCGACCGAAGTGGCGACGATGCAGCAAAAGTTGCTGGATGAAATTGAAACCCTTAACGCCAACGATGAATCCATTGAGCGACTGGGCGACGAACTCGCCTCTTTCGCCCGACATTACCAAGAGAAAGCCCGCGAGCTGAGCGACCTGCGCCAGCAAGCAGCCACAAGCCTGGCCAGCGCCGTGGAGCAGGAAATTCAGCGCCTTGGCATGCCTGGCGGGCGCTTTACCATCGAACTGCACACCAACACCAGCAATGAGCTGCAACCTCACGGCCTGGAACAGGTGGAACTGCTGGTGAGTGCCAACCCTGGGCAGCCGCTCAAGGCACTGGCGAAAGTGGCGTCCGGTGGCGAGCTGTCGCGGATCAGCCTGGCAATTCAGGTCATTACCGCCCAGACCTCGCGGGTACCCACGCTGGTATTCGACGAAGTGGACGTGGGGATTGGCGGGCCAACGGCGGAGATTGTCGGCCAACTGCTGCGCCGCCTCGGCGAGCGTGGCCAGGTGCTCACCGTGACTCACTTGCCGCAAGTGGCCGCCCAAGGGCATCAGCATTTATTTGTACACAAAGTGCGCGGCAGCGATGCGACGCATACGGCCGTGTCCAAGCTGAACAAATCGGAGCGGGTAGAAGAAGTGGCGCGGATGTTGGGCGGCATCGACCTGACGAAAGAGTCCCTGGCCCACGCGAAGAAGATGGTAGTGGCAGCCAAGGCTTGAACCGAGCTTTTTTCGCTCTATTTTCTCTCTTATAGAAAGCACGAAGGCGACCCTAGGGTCGCCTTCTATCGTTTCACAGAGCAAATCTGTGTCGATTTTTACTTTTTCTTACGGATGTACAGGACCAGATTATGGTCCACCAAATCGAATCCATGCTGCTCAGCGATCTGGTGCTGGAGCTTCTCGATTTCCGGACTGGTGAACTCGATAACCTCATTGGTATCCAGGTCAACCATGTGGTCGTGATGACCGCCGTCAGCCAATTCGAACACCGCATGACCGCCGTCGAAATTATGACGAACCACCAGCCCTGCGGCTTCAAACTGGGTCAGCACACGGTAAACCGTGGCCAGGCCAACGTCCTCGTTAGACTCCATCAGCGCCTTGTAAACATCTTCGGCACTCATGTGGCGCTGCTCAGCAGAATCGAGCATTTGTAGAATCTTGACTCGTGGCAGAGTCACTTTAAGACCGGCTTTGCGTAGTTCGCTATTTTCAACCATGGTTAGCTTTCTCGCGGATGCTGCTTCGCAGCTTCTCTTAATACGGGTATGATCGGCGTTTACGTTGTCCCAGCCAAGATAGTGGAAGTCGCCCACCGATGCAAAACACCAAGCTCTTGCTAACCAGTTTCACCCTTGTGGGACTGCTCGCACTCGCCGGTTGTTCATTCCCCGGGGTTTACAAAATCGACATCCAGCAGGGCAATGTCGTCACGCAGGACATGATAGACCAGTTACGTCCGGGAATGACCCGACGGCAAGTACGGTTTATCATGGGCAACCCCCTGCTGACCGACACTTTTCATGCCGATCGCTGGGATTATCTCTACAGCATCCAGCCAGGTGGCGGTGAGCGCCAGCAGGAGCGCGTCAGTGTCATCTTCAATGGCAATGACCAGCTTGTGAGCCTGTCCGGTGACTTCATGCCCGGCGTAAGCCGTGATGAAGCCTTGCTCGGCAAGGACAACGGCACCAATGTGACTGCGCCAGCGCAGGAAGCAGAGAAGCCTAAGTCCGAAGTACCGGCCAAGCCTGGCTCCTTGCTGGATCAGATCCAGAAGGACGTCGACGGCGTGCAGACCGTTCCTGTCCCGACGCCACAGCCTCTGGACACCAGCCCGCAGTAATTTTGCGGCGCTCGATAAAAAGCCCGGCATGCCGGGCTTTTTGTTGCCTGCTGATTGGCAGCCTTATGGGTTCTGCTGCCGCGCCAAGGCCGCCTTGGCCGCACGCAGCCTGCGCACTTCCTTGGGGTCTGCCAGCAACGGCCGGTAAATCTCAATGCGATCACCCGGCTGCACAGCTTGCGCATCCGCGTCCGCAACCACCTTGCCGAAAATCCCCAAAGGGCAATTCTCCAAATTCAGCTCCGGGAATTGCGCGGCCATTCCAGAACCCTGCACCGCCGCCCTGAGGCTTGAACCCGGCGCTACTGCCAGGCTCATCAACACCTGGCGATCCACCGCGGCGTACACCACCTCGATTTCAACCAATGGCTCAGCCATGCATTTGCTTGGCGCGCTGGCAAAACGCGTCCACCAGAGTATTCGCCGCCTGATTGAACAGTGGCCCCAGGGTGGCACGCACGATAGGGCCGGCATAGTCGAACGACAAATCCAGGCTGATCTTGCAGGCCTTCTCGTTCAACGCCTTGAACACCCACACACCGTGCAACTGAGTGAACGGACCTTCTTCGAGATTCATCTCGATGGACTGCCCGGGCACCAGCGTGTTGCGCGTGACAAAGTGCTGGCTCAAGCCG
>OPGP01000156.1_pt1 | contig 10530 bp, 6 predicted proteins | sample 1691661 | NCBI WGS metagenome assembly OPGP01 (sample SAMN05831936, study PRJEB22555) | human gut metagenome | isolation source: Material from the ethmoid | host: Homo sapiens | reverse complement strand
TAAACCCGCTGATAACCAGCGGAACATCAAGACGCAAAGCCAGCGGCAAGCGTTCGTAGGCATCCAGAAGTGTAGCTATATTTTTGCGCGGTTCGATAGAACCAGTGAATAAGCAGTACTGATTCGTCTTTAGACCTAGAGGGGCTAAAACACGCGAGATCTCTTCGGATTCACGTGGATAAAACTCCCCGCTGCTGGCCAACTGAGCCGCATAAACCCGGTTCAAGGGAAGACCGAAGTATTCGGCTAACTCACGGCGAGTGAATTCAGAGTCCGTGATTAAAATCTTTGCTCGCTTAATCGTCAGCAACAATTCTTTTTGCATAAAGCGAACACGTTCTGGCGGATGGCATTGCGGTAAGGTGAAGACCGAATTATCGTGAAAAGTCACCACGCAACGCTCAACATTAGGCGGCAAATAAAAATTTGGCCCATGATATATCGCATCAGGATGTTTTCTAAGCGCATGAGTTTTTAACCAAGGGGCAGTCAAACGATACAGTTCTGAGGCCACACGGCTTTTTTGTACCCAATGACGTAATCCCTGAGTTGATGAAACTGTTTCTCTTGCCGTAGGGATCTGCTGGCTTAGATGGCGTCCTTGAAGAAATAAAAGCTCAGATATCTCTGAGCTTTCTTTCAAACAGTTGGCTAACTCATAGGTATATCGACCAATACCCGTTAAAGGATATCTAATCGGGTCAGTACCCAGTATAACTTTCATTCTCAGTTTTCCAACATCCAGCGCAATGTCTCCTCTAGGGGCGGTGTATCCCACTCACCGATAATGGTTCGCAATTTAGATGCATCCCCACAAAGGCTTTTAACTTCGTTCGGACGAACAAAAGCAGGATTCACACGAATCTCCAAAGAGTGGCCAGAGATCTTTTCACACAGCGCAACAGCTTCACGCAATGAGTACGTTCTGCCAGAGCAAACGTTGATAGTTTCCCCAACAGGGCTGGCCTGGAGCAATGCCACATAGGCTTTACTTAAAGCACGAACATCGGTGAAATCACGCCAAACGTCGATATTTCCCAGTTCGATGATTGCAGCACGCTCTTTATAGTGCTTCACAATCTTCGGTAACAAGAAATTATCCGCCTGACCGACGCCGGTATAATTAAAGGGCCTGGTAATAAATATCGGCAATTTATCTACCCATAACTTGGCCATATACTCCATAGCCAATTTACTGACCGCGTAGTCATTTGCCGGATTTGCCAGCATGCATTCGTCAAGTTTGCCTTCAACGCTGTTACCGTAAATATTGGCGCTACTGGCAATCAAAACGGCATCCAGCGGTCTACCACAGCCATAAAGCGCCTGCAGTAAATTACGAGTTCCTATAACGTTGACGTTATAAAATGCACTTGCATCACCGTGTCCAACAAAGGCAATAGCAGCCAGATGAACCACAACATCAGGTTTAACCTGTGCAATGGCATCCGCCAGCTCATCGGCATCCAACAGATTAACCTGTAGGTAATCATCTTGAGTTGAGGGCAATGACCCCAATCCAAACACCCGATATCCGGCAGCGGATAACTCCGCTGCCACATAGCGCCCGGTAAACCCATTAATGCCCGTGATTAAGGCACGTTTGCCGGCGCCAAACATCAGAATGAGAACCCGTTCTGATTACGACGAATGTCTTCTTCAACCATCATCTGGCATAACTGTTCCAGCGTGGTTTTTGGTTCCCAATCTAAAATTTCTTTAGCACGTTCAGGGTTGCCAATCAGCAGCTCAACCTCGGAAGGACGATAGAATTTCGGGTTAACGCGAACCAGTGTTTTGCCTGTCGCAACATCGATACCCACTTCCTGCTCATCTTTACCTTCAAAACGCAGAGTAAAGCCCGCAGCCTTAAAGGCCATGGAGACGAAGTCACGAACGTTTTCAGTACGGTTGGTTGCCAGTACGAAGGTATCAGGTTGCTCGGCCTGAAGCATCCGCCACATCCCTTCCACATATTCCTTGGCAAAGCCCCAGTCACGTTTCGCGTCCATATTACCCAGCTCAAGCACATCCAGTTGGCCCAATTTGATTTTGGCAACCGAGTCGGTGATTTTACGAGTAACGAATTCACGGCCACGCAGAGGTGACTCGTGGTTGAACAAAATACCGCTGGAAGCAAAAATGCCGTAGCTTTCACGATAGTTAATCGTCATCCAGTGCGCATACAATTTCGCCACACCGTAAGGGCTCCTCGGATAGAACGGGGTATCTTCTTTTTGCGGTACCGCTTGCACCAAGCCGAACATTTCAGAGGTTGAAGCCTGATAGAAACGAATCTTTGGATTAACAATACGGATCGCTTCCAGCAGGTTTACCGGCCCAAGACCAGTGATCTCAGCAGTGGTAATTGGCTGATCAAAAGAAACGCCAACAAAACTCTGCGCTGCCAGGTTGTACACTTCAGTGGCGCCAGTTTGCTGTAGCAGACGAATGCTGGCGGAAAGATCGGTCAAATCGTATTCAACCAAATTCAGATTTGGGTGCTTATCAATGCCCAACTCTTCAATACGCCAGAAATTGACAGAACTGGTACGACGATAGGTTCCATGAACCACATAGCCTTTTTCCAACAATAACTCTGCCAAATAAGCACCATCTTGACCAGTAATGCCTGTAATCACTGCAGTTTTCATAACTATTCCTATCATCACTATTTATTGCAACTTTCTCACAGGAAATTGCGTTAACAACATGAACAATTTCGGCCTTCGGGATAGCGTACAGCCCAGCATATCAACATCAAGGCTGTTGTCCGTGTTTTAAAAACTTTCACCACGTTCAGTAACCACACCTCAAAGACGTTAAATGTTTTTCTCATCTTTGAGGTTTATGGTTTTCATCACCTGATATTGCTAATCATCTGAAGCCGCCGAATCATAAAAGCTCTGAACTATTCAATAAAGGGCCAAACCAAGTCATTACTTGAAGCACTTGGCTCTTAACAAACCCGTACACATATTTTCGAGCCTTCTCGCAACGGCAGAGTAATCATGCTGTTTGCGCCATGCATCTGAGCGCTGTTGCATTTCAACGACTGTCGCCGATTTTCTCGCCATATTAGAAAGAATACCGGCAATACCTTCAGCAACATCCGTGGCAGAGATTCCCTTAAGTTTGAAGACAGCATCGCCGAGATCGTCAAAGATGCTCAACGGTGTAACCGCCACGGGCTTGTGCGTTGCCATGCCGTAGCGCACTGCCGCGCTGGAGGATTCCCCGGTTTTCTGATAGGCGAACACCAGCAGGTCGGCCTCGGAAAGCAAGCGTAAACTTTCCTTTTCATCCAAGAAATCGTTATGCATCTCAATCAAGTCTTCAACATTCAATTTGGCTGCCGTGGCTTTAAGTTCACGCACCAACTCGGCTGATTCGCTGACGGGATACTCAGCATTAACCAATCTCAATCGTATAGGCTCCCCTATCTTTTTGAGATGAGCCACTGCTTCGACCAGCTCTTTCAAGCCTTTATGCGGTAGGCAAAAACCATAACTCGCCACTAATGGCAGCGTATTACGTTTGGTTGCCACTGTAGCCAGCCCCTGAGCGGGGTAATTAATCACACCGTGCGGGAATAATGTCACATTATTAACCACTCCCAACTGCTTCAGACGGTTGATGTCGGCAATGGAATGCACCAACAAACGATCGCACATTTTCAGCGTATCGCTCATTTCAGACAACCGGAAGTTCCAGTGCGGCTCGGCCGCCACCGGATCTACCGTCGAGTGCATAGCCAATACGATAACCCGGCCTGCATGGTGGTGTTTTTTAATAAATGCCGACAATTCGCGGTGGTTAAAGAACCCGTAATTAAACTGAATGACGAGGGTATTCAAACGCCGAGATTCAATCTGGGCATCCAATGCATCGAGATAGTTATTTTCTTTGCCCACCACCCAGTTTCTCAAAACATTGCTTTCATCCGCCTGAACCAAATCTTTTGCCATCGGCGCAAAAATCACAATCTGATCGCTGGCCATGTCAGTGACCAAGTGTTGCGAATAGGCAGCAATGCCGCATTTGGTATTCCAGGTTGAGAGCCAACCAATGCGCGCCTCTTCTTGTGCAACTTCAAAATGTTTGCGTAGTGAGGCGATTGCGGTTGTTGAACGCTGTGCGACGTCGCCCCAGGTGAACTGGCGGAGAATTAAATCCCGACCTTTCGACGACATCGCCTTCAACTGTGCTTCGTCGATGGTAGCAGCTTGCTTCATGGCTCTAGCAAGATGTTCAACATCTGCATTGACCCATGACGAAGAAAACAGACCAAAGTGAGTCTGCGCACGCTCAAACCGATAGTCTACCAACCACGAATTATCAGACGTGCAAAAATCTAGCTGCCCGCTCCAATTAGTCGTTATTGCTGGCAAACCGCTCAGCATGGCCTCCGCAATCGGTAAGCCAAACCCTTCAGCACAGCTTGGTGCCACCAACACATCACAGTATTCGTAAAGCGCCTTCAAATCCTGCTCTGGCATATCCTGTTCAAGGATAATGACATCAGGATAATTAGTATGCTGTGCCTGGGCTTGTTTGAGCCAATCACGAACTTCATTGTGCGGATTAGAGAAGGTTTTAATGATCAGGGAAACATCGTCACCCGCGGTGAAGGCGGCTCCATAAGCCGCCAGCATCGCCTGAACACCCTTGCGCGGGAAACACGAAGAAACATGCAGGAACTTAAATTGCTTTGCATTTAGCTGCGGTTGCTGACCCGCCTTAATGCGTTCCCAATGATCGCAACCGTTGCCCACATTAAAGACAGGAACCTTGGTACCATTATCAATCAAGACCTTACGGACATGTTCGGAGGTGCAAAGGATTGCATCCAACTCTCGATTGAAATTATTGATCCAATCTTGTGGGAAACCGCTTTCTTCCCAGGCATAACAATGCAGGAATTTCACATCCGCATCCATTTCACTAACGCGCGGCGGGTATATATTACGGCTCAGTACATTAACCGCACGCTCCTCTTGTTGCTGAACCCGTTGGTGGTATATCTTGAGATCCGCGTTACTTTTATCATTCAGGAAAGTTTCATTGGGAGCAAAGTCCCCTCCCCCTTCCGTCGAATGCAGCAGAACCTCAACATCATTCTTGTTCAGCGCCCTCGCAAACTCACGATTGACCAGAGCCAAACTGTAGGAACTGTCATACGGCCCTTCGACTCGCCAAGACAAGTTGTCTAAGTCCACCCCTTGCAATTCCAACAGCTTGGCATTGCGATCCATAGCCTCAGCAGTGGAGCGTAAATCGTTGTCCGTCGGATTTTCACGACATTTGATAGCAGAGATAGCGCTGATCAACTGTGATGACGTGAGCACCTCGGCGTCAATTTCCTCAACGCCGGATACCAGTTGCTCAAAACTGGCCAGCGCAGCAATTCCCGCTTTGTCCCACGAGAACTTACCCGCCTGCTCAGAAGCATGCTGCTTCAGCTTGGCAAGAAAATCCTCATCACTCAAAGCCTGATGAAGCTTATCTTTAATCGACTCCACAGAATAAGGGTCAAAGAGCGCATCAGCATAACCGATCACTTCCGGGATACTGGTTACGTTAGAGCCAATAGTCGCAGCACCGCACGTCATCGCCTCCAGTATCGGCAGACCAAATCCTTCATGCAGGGAAGCAAAAACAAACAGTTTGGCCAACTGATAGAAAACGACCAGATCTTGTTCTGAAACATACCCAGTCAAGATCATTTCGTCTTTACGCAATTGTGCGTTGTGAGCGATTGACTGCAAGTGGCTGCGATCACTGTCCGACAGCTTACTAACTATGACCAATTGGTTTTTTTCACGTAACTCAGACGGTAATTTGCTGTATGCCTCAATCAGACGTTTAAAGTTTTTACGGGAATCGAAACCACCCGGGGCATATAGGACAACATCTCGGGTAATACCATATCTCTGTTTTAAATCGATAAAATCATTATCAAACGCTTTCTTAATCACGAAATGTTCTTCTGTCGCCGCAGAAATCGTGCACACTTTATCCGAGGGGATGTCCAACCACTCCACCACCTCGGTAGAGGAATATTCCGAGATACTGAGCAGCAGGTTAGCTTTCTTCAGCCATTCGATTTTCTTCAGGTAATACTCTTTATACACTTCATCCTGAAGATAAATATCCGGTTGCACCAACGGGATCAGATCATAGTACAACACCGCTACTTTTGTTTTAGGTGTAAATTTGGCGATTGAGATCACCGCATTATCTACATGCCCCTCAAACAAACTGGTGATGAAGACAATATCGGGCTTTAAATTTTGCAAAAAGGCTTCGCGAACGTATTCCGCGCATTCGCTCCGCCAAGTATTCTGCCTATCCATCGCCCTCACAGGGCCAGGCGCATACCAAATCACAATATTTTCAGCCGGAAGCAGATGGTTAAACTGTTCCTTCAGGTCAGCAATGGTTTCCGGGAATAATGAAGACAAAGCGATAAAAATTTCGTGTTGACTGTTGTTGCGAATAATTGCCTTAGCGATGGAAATAGTATAACGGCCAATCCCGCGGAAACGGCTTTCTGTTTGAGCCCCTTGCAGGTCAATAACAATACGCATTATTACTCTCCGTGTTTCTTATTATTTGCGTTTTTTAACTGCTCATACATATCAATAGCCCTGCTCGTCATATGCTCCTGATAAACAACATGACGCTCATTTGCCATAGGCACGGTATGATGACTAGGCGCGGAATTCAAAACACGACGAAAAACAGATTGCAATAACCGATATACGCCCAATTTTCTGGCACTTGAGAATACGAAGCTTTTAAGCTTTGGGTGCTCATGGAACAAACCAAGCGCCGTATTAAACATTCTCCTCAAAACCTTCTTGCCAGCCTTACGAGCTCGGGCTTTAATTCCCTCATCTCGCACGGCCCGTATTTGACAGGAAGCCCAACGCAACGGGTAGGTCACACACCAAGAATGACTAGTGTGTACATCAATCAGTTGTTTCTGCAGGCTTTGATTGTGAGCATGAATCGCCAACAATTCCTGATGCGATTTCTCCAATTGGTGTTGGAAACGCTCCAGTTTATTTTCCACCTCGTCAAGTTTCACTACCTGCTGATTGCAGTGCACGTTGGCCATCTGATTGAACTGCTCGTCCATCTGATTAAACTGCTCGTCCATCCGATTGAACTGCTCGTCCATCCGATTGAACTGCTCGTCCATTCGATTGAACTGCCCGTTCAAGCGCTGTTCATAGCGGTCGCTAAGTCCATCGAGAGTGATGCCATATTCTTTATTATCGAACAAAGGATCTAACTCGCAAGCAACAGCTTCCTCCGCTTTTTTTTGAGCAATCAGGCTATAATCCGGGCTAACCCCTTTGAGTACGTCAATCAAACTAACCGGTATCTCAGGGTTTTTCAGTTCGGCTTTTTCCTGCAGGCGCAGTATTTTTGTTCTTACAAAGCCATAATAGTCTGGAATAAACTCAAGTAGCGGGGGAGGTAACGGATGCCTGTGGGTAGGATCCATATAAAAAGAACAGGTACCAACGCTCAAATTCTCAGGATTTGGCGTCTCCAGAATCAACAGACCACCGGGTTTAAGTACTCGTAACGATTCTTTGATCAGTGACTGCAAAACCTCAAAAGGCAAATGTTCGGCAATATGAAAACCCGTTATAGCCAGTAAACTACTGTCTTCCTGCTTTTGGATGAATGCCAGACAGTCCATTTTCTGCACGTTAAGGCCAATCTGCGTGGCACGCTCGAGCATTCCATCATCTAGATCGACCCCCATAGCCGGGATAGCGTTATCCCTTAAGGTTTCGAGCCATTCCCCACGGCCGCAGCCAATATCGACAACCTTAGATGAAGGATAAATTTTCGCTAATGGCGTGATAAAAGGAAGATATACGGATAAGCGGCGTTTTATTTCTTGCACGCTACCCCGATGTTTTTCCTCAAAAATGCGATAAAAATCATCAATCATTAATATATCTCCAATTTAGGAGGCAACCAAGCTACTCCAATAAAATCATTTTCATCTGAGCTCACAACGTTGAAAACGGCAGCTAAATCACGCCATTCATAGTTTTTCCCAACGTGAGTTCCAGTGGTATGTAAAGCCACTGCGACCGAATAAGATCCAATGCCTAAATTTGCCAAGAAAGAGAATATAAACGTTCTTGATTCATTAGCTTGCAGATCATAAATCGGTTGTCGGAGATGATGTGTATTGGTACCAAATACCGGTTGTCCTAATCGATCTTTAATCAGGTAGCCGACAACCAGCTCAGGAAGAGCTTCATTGATATTAACTTTTACCTGTAAACGAATTGATTGCCCGACAGAAGCCACCTCAATACTTTCACCACTGTCGTTCAACAAGCAAATATCTGTAATGCTAGCCTCGCCAGAGCCGGAGCGAGTCTGCAATTTTCCGTTATTTTCCACCTGGAGAATTGACGAATTCTGTTTGTCCGCGAGCAATGCATTATAATAATCCATGACAGACTCAGGCTCGCCCTCCATCTCTATTCTGCCCTTGTTGAGCAAAATAGCTCTATCACAGATTCCTTGGATCGCCTGTTTATCATGCGAAACCAACAGCAACGTGGTGCCTAACTTGCGAAATTCGCGAATCCGTTCAAAACTTTTATGCTGGAAATAAGCATCACCGACGGACAGAGCCTCATCAACAATCAAAATATCGGGCCTAATCGCTGTTGCTACGCTGAATGCCAGGCGTACCTGCATACCACTTGAATAAACCCGGACTGGTTGATCAATATAATCACCTATTTCAGCAAATGCCTCTATTTCAGGCATCAACTTAGTAAGTGTCTCAACAGGGATCCCAAGCAATTGTCCAGACATATAAACATTCTGGCGACCGGTGAAATCTGGGTGGAACCCCATACCAAGCTCCAGCAATGCGGCCACCCGACCTGATAGTTCAATATCACCACAAGTCGGCTTGGCAGTACCGGTTATCAATTTCAGTAACGTACTTTTACCCGCCCCGTTGATACCAATAATGCCCAGCGCTTCGCCGGGCTCAACGTTAAAACTGATATCTTGCAAGATCCATTTCAGTTTATGTTTGACATTATTAAATGGTGAGAGCCATTCACGCAGTCGTCCGGTTTTAGATGCGTATTGTTTGTATGCCTTGCCAACATTATGTACTTTGATATAACTCATTATAACTCATCCACCATATCTGCAGCATGCTTCCTAAACAATCTCATACCAAACGTACAGAATATTATAGCCAATACCAATACTGGCAATAATGAATACCAATTAGGCTGTTGATGGTAGGCAAAGATCGACTGATATGACTGCATTACCCGAGCCATGGGGTTGTACATGAGTAATTTTCTTGCCCATTCCGGCAGTGAGCTCAAGACATAAACAATAGGCGTAAACCAAAACCAGAATTGCAGCAATACACCAACAAACTGCCCGACATCACGGAAAAAAACATTCATCACCCCTAATGTCATGCCAAGTCCAACGGCAAACAAAACTTGCAATGCCAAAACCGGTAGAACGGAGAGAAATAAAACACCAGGGAAATTGCCAGAAACAACAAGGAAAACAATAAACAAGCTAAATATAATAGCGAAGTTTAAAATAGCAGATGCAGTAACAATGACTGGCAAGCAAATTTTGGGGAAGCTGAGTTTTTTTATTAAATTAGCATTAGAAATAAATACACCTTGACTTTTATCAAGTATCTCGGTAAACAATCCCCAAGTCAGTACCCCAGAACAAAGATAAATACTGTAGGCAAAAGGCCCTGCATTATTAGGCATCCGAGCTTTCATTACTTCTGAGAATACCAACGTATAGACCAAAATCATTGCCAATGGTTGTAAAACTAACCACAATGCTCCCAGCATACTGGTTTGATAGCGTGACTGAAAGTCTCGTTTAATACTGCTCCAAATAAATCCTCGATAACCATATATGGCTAATAACATATCTTTCATTGTTATTCTCCTCCTAATAATGCAAGGATTTCTTGAGTTTTTATCTGCATCAACTCGACGTTACCTTTCGACTCTACGTTCAAACGAACTACCGGTTCGGTATTTGATGTACGTAAGTTGAATCGCCAGTCAGAATATTCAATACTGATCCCGTCGGTCAGATCAACCCGTAAGGCCTCAGGTTCATAGATGGCCCGAATGTTTTTTATTTTCCGAGTTGCATCCGCCAGTTTACGGTTAATCTCACCTGACGCCGGGTAAGCCTGTATCCGAGCCTCAACCAGTTGGCTCAATGCTTTACCTTTCGCGGAAAGCAAGCTCGCCACAAGCAGCCATGGGATCATACCACTGTCACAATAGGCGAAATCACGGAAATAATGGTGGGCACTCATTTCGCCGCCATAAATGGCATCTTCTTTGCGCATCCGTTCTTTAATGAATGCATGTCCGGTTTTTGACATTACCGGGATACCACCAGCCTGGGTAACAATATCGATTGTATTCCAGGAAAGACGCGGGTCGTGGATAATCTTGGAGCCTGGATGGG
>OPGP01000154.1_pt1 | contig 10899 bp, 12 predicted proteins | sample 1691661 | NCBI WGS metagenome assembly OPGP01 (sample SAMN05831936, study PRJEB22555) | human gut metagenome | isolation source: Material from the ethmoid | host: Homo sapiens | reverse complement strand
CAGGATGAAGAATGCGCGGAACTTACCAGCAAGGTTTCCCCAGTGAAATCAGGGCATTAAGGGGGCAAAAGGGCGGAGCTTCGGCGCCGATGGCACTTTTGCACCACGAACTCTATGCCAAAAACGCCGTCTTACCCTTCAGTTTGAGCCTGCCGGTCAGCACCCTTGAGGCCAGCCCAGCCCCTTATCGATGGAGTTCCCCCCCGCAATGAGCAACCCAGCCCGAGTCGCCCCGACATTTCCCGACAGCATTTTCCGCGCCTATGACATTCGTGGCGTGGTCCCCAAGACCCTGACCGCCGAAACCGCCTATTGGATCGGTCGGGCCATTGGCTCCCAGAGCCTGGCCCAGGGCGAGCCCAATGTTTCGGTAGGCCGTGACGGCCGCTTGTCCGGCCCGGAGCTGGTGGAACAACTGATCCAGGGCCTGGCCGACAGCGGCTGCCACGTCAGCGACGTCGGCCTGGTGCCGACGCCTGCGCTGTACTACGCCGCCAACGTACTGGCCGGCAAATCCGGGGTGATGCTCACCGGCAGCCATAACCCGTCGGACTACAACGGCTTCAAGATCGTCATCGCCGGCGATACCCTGGCCAACGAACAGATCCAGGCCCTGCATAACCGCCTGAAGAACAACGACCTGACCAGCGGTAAAGGCAGCATTACCCAAGTCGACATTCTTCAACGCTACTCCGACCAAATCACCGGCGACGTCAAACTCGCACGCCGCCTCAAAGTGGTGGTGGACTGTGGCAACGGCGCGGCCGGCGTGATCGCCCCGCAGCTGCTCGAAGCCCTGAACTGCGAAATTATCCCGCTGTTCTGCGACGTCGACGGCAACTTCCCCAACCACCACCCGGACCCGGGCAAACCTGAAAACCTGATAGACCTGATCGCCAAGGTCAAGGAAACCGGCGCCGACGTGGGCCTGGCGTTCGACGGTGACGGTGATCGTGTCGGCGTGGTGACCAACACCGGCGAGAATGTGTTCGCAGACCGCTTGCTGATGCTGTTCGCCCGAGACGTGGTAGCGCGCAATCCCAATGCTGAAATCATCTTCGACGTAAAATGCACCCGCCGTCTCGCGCCGCTGATCAAGGAATACGGCGGTCGCCCACTCATGTGGAAGACCGGTCACTCGTTGATCAAAAAGAAAATGAAGGAAACCGGCGCGCTGTTGGCCGGTGAAATGAGCGGCCACGTGTTCTTCAAAGAGCGCTGGTTCGGTTTCGACGACGGCATTTACAGCGCCGCCCGTCTGCTGGAGATCCTCAGCAAGGAAAAATCCACGGCACAGGAGCTGTTTCAGACCTTCCCGAATGATATTTCTACGCCAGAGATCAATATCCATGTGACCGAGGAGAGCAAATTCAGCATCATTGACGCACTGCACGATGCGCAATGGGGTGAAGGCGCCAACCTGACCACCATTGATGGTGTGCGAGTCGATTACGCCAAAGGCTGGGGCCTGGTTCGCGCGTCCAACACCACACCGGTGCTGGTCCTGCGCTTCGAGGCGGATACCGAGGCTGAATTGCAGCGCATCAAGGACGTATTCCACGCCCAGTTGAAACGTGTTGCCCCTGATCTCCAATTACCGTTCTGATTTTTTACCGGAGCCCTGAATGACCCTCGAACGCGAAGCCGCTGCCAATACCGCCAAGGTCCTGTCCGAAGCGTTGCCTTACATTCGACGCTACGTCGGCAAGACGCTGGTGATCAAGTACGGCGGTAATGCCATGGAAAGCGAGGAGCTGAAAACCGGCTTTGCCCGCGACATCGTGTTGATGAAAGCTGTCGGGATCAACCCGGTAGTTGTGCACGGTGGCGGCCCGCAAATCGGCGATTTGCTCAAGCGCTTGTCGATCGAGAGTCACTTCATCGATGGCATGCGCGTTACTGACGCGCAGACCATGGACGTGGTGGAGATGGTCCTCGGCGGCCAGGTGAACAAGGACATCGTCAACCTGATCAACCGTCATGGCGGCAGCGCCATCGGCCTGACCGGCAAAGACGCGGAGCTGATTCGCGCGAAAAAACTGACCGTTACCCGTCAGACGCCGGAAATGACCCAGCCGGAAATCATCGACATCGGCCAGGTAGGCGAAGTCATCGGCATCAACACCGACCTGCTGAACTTGCTGGTCAAAGGCGACTTCATTCCGGTGATCGCGCCGATCGGTGTAGGTGCCAACGGTGAGTCCTACAACATCAACGCCGACCTGGTCGCCGGTAAAGTGGCTGAAGCGCTGAAAGCTGAAAAGCTGATGCTGCTGACCAACATCGCCGGCCTGATGGACAAGGAAGGCAAGGTGTTGACCGGCCTGACGACCCAGCAGGTGGACGAACTGATCGCCGACGGCACGATCTACGGCGGCATGCTGCCGAAGATCCGTTGCGCGCTGGAAGCAGTGCAAGGCGGCGTCGGTAGCTCGCTGATCCTGGATGGTCGGGTACCGAATGCGATCCTGCTGGAAATCTTCACCGATACCGGCGTGGGTACGCTGATCAGCAATCGCAAGCGTCCTTAAACGCGGCAAACCAAAAGGCCCCGCTCAATCAAATTGAGCGGGGCCTTTTTTGTGGGAGCTGGCCTGCATGGGCCGCCGTCTCAGACGCCGAACTGCTCGCGGTATGCCTTAACCGCCGGCAAATGCTGCTTGAGCTGCGGGTCATCTTCCAGGAACTGCAACACCTGGTTCAACGACACGATGCTCACCACCGGAATGCCGAAATCACGCTCCACTTCCTGGATTGCCGACAACTCACCGTTGCCGCGCTCCTGGCGGTTCAGAGCGATCAACACGCCGGCCGCCTTGGCGCCCTCCTGGGAAGCGATGATCTGCATCACTTCACGGATCGCGGTGCCGGCAGTGATCACGTCGTCGATAATCAGCACGTCGCCTTTAAGCAGAGCACCCACCAGGCTGCCGCCTTCGCCGTGAGCCTTGGCCTCTTTACGGTTGAAGCACCACGGCAGATCAAGCCCATGATGTTCGGCCAACGCCACGGCCGTCGCGGCCGCCAGCGGGATACCCTTGTAGGCCGGGCCAAACAGTACGTCGAAGGAAATACCGCTTTCAACAATGGCTGCCGCGTAGAAACGGCCCAGCTGAGCCAGGGCCGAACCCGAGTTAAACAAGCCTGCATTGAAGAAGTATGGGCTGGTGCGCCCGGACTTCAGGGTGAACTCACCGAAGCGCAAAACGCCGCGATCGATGGCAAAACGAATGAAATCGCGTTGATACGCCTGCATGAAAAAAGCCTCAGATACCACGGATTTAGCTAATTAGGTAGACGGCGTGTATCATACACGCACGCGATTTTTGGGGCCATTTATGCGGATCATCAGTGTGAACGTCAATGGTATTCAGGCTGCAGTCGAGCGTGGTTTGCTCAGTTGGCTGCAAGCACAGAATGCCGACGTCATCTGCCTGCAGGACACCCGCGCCTCCGCCTTTGAACTGGACGACCCAGCCTTCCAACTGGATGGCTACTTCCTTTATGCCTGCGATGCCGAAGTGCCCACCCAAGGTGGCGTGGCTTTGTACTCGCGGTTGCAACCCAAGGCGGTCATCAGCGGCCTCGGCTTCGAGACAGCCGACCGCTACGGGCGCTACCTGCAAGCCGATTTCGACAAGGTCAGCATCGCGACCTTGCTGCTCCCTTCGGGGCAGAACGGCGATGAAGACTTGAACCAGAAGTTCAAGCTAATGGACGATTTCGCCCGTTATCTGGATAAACAGCGACGCAAACGTCGCGAGTACATTTACTGTGGCTCGCTGTACGTGGCGCAACAGAAGCTGGATATCAAGAACTGGCGTGACAGCCAGCAATCACCGGGTTTCCTGGCGCCGGAACGGGCCTGGATGGACGAGATTGTCGGCAACATGGGCTATGTGGATGCCCTGCGCGAAGTCAGCCGTGAAGGCGACCAGTACAGCTGGTGGCCGGATAACGAACAGGCTGAGATGCTCAACCTGGGCTGGCGTTTCGACTACCAGTTGCTGACCCCAGGTCTGCGCCGGTTTGTTCGCAGCGCACGTCTGCCGCGCCAGCCACGCTTTTCGCAGCACGCACCACTGATCGTGGACTACGACTGGACACTGACCATCTGAGGTCTTTTCCCAGGCACAAAAAAACCGACATCGTTGTCGGTTTTTTTGTGGATGCCTGTCGGCCGAACCCGCGTTATTTGACCACTCGCCAGGTCAAGGGATAGCGATAGGCGATGCCTTTGTTGGCTTTGATCGCACCAATGATCGTCAGCACGATAGTGCCGATGGCCAGTGCAAACATCAGGAAAAAGCCGATGACCGCAAAAGCCAGCACGATGCACGCCATCCAGGCGATGGCCACGGTGATCTGGAAGTTCAAGGCTTCCTTGCCCTGATCATCAATGAACGGGTCCACTTCCTTTTTCATCTGCCACAGGATCAGCGGCCCTACGACGCTGCCGAAGGGGAACACAAACCCCAGAAACGCCGCCAAGTGACACAACATGGCTCCCTGACGCACTTCGTAGGAAGGCGTAGGCACGGGTAGTTGGCTGTCATTCATGGCGTTTCTCCTTGAGGCCGACTCAGTCAGCCAGTGCGGCGTTCTGCAGCTCGAAAATTTCGGTCATGCCTTTCTGGGCCAAGGCCAGCATGGCGTTCAGGTCGGCCGGCTGGAATGGCGCGCCTTCGGCGGTGCCCTGCACTTCGATGAAACCACCGGTGCTGGTCATCACTACGTTCAGGTCGGTCTCGGCAGCCGAGTCTTCCAGGTAGTCCAGGTCCAGCACGGGCTCGCCCTGGTACATGCCGACCGACACCGCAGCAATCATTTGCTTGAGCGGGTCGCCGCCTTTCAGGCCGCCGCGTTTCTTGATCACTTTGAGTGCATCGACCAGGGCCACCATAGCGCCGGTGATGGAAGCGGTGCGCGTGCCGCCGTCAGCCTGGATCACGTCGCAATCGACGTACAGGGTGACGTCGCCCAGCTTGGACATGTCCAGGGCTGCACGCAGGGAGCGGCCGATCAGACGCTGGATTTCCAGGGTACGGCCGCCTTGCTTGCCACGGCTGGCTTCACGCTGGTTACGCTCGCCGGTGGCGCGCGGGAGCATGCCGTATTCGGCGGTCAACCAACCCTGGCCCTGGCCCTTGAGGAAACGCGGCACGCCGTTTTCGACGCTGACGGTGCAGATCACCTTGGTATCGCCAAACTCGACCAGTACAGAACCCTCGGCGTGTTTGGTGTAGTTGCGGGTGATGCGGATCGAGCGGAGCTGATCGGCAGCGCGACCACTTGGACGTTTCATAGGGGATACCTGTACGGAGGACGAAAAACTGCCGAGCATTATAGAGCCGCGAACCGATTCGGGGCACTTCTAAAAAATTCGGTTACGAATGGCGAGCCTATTGCCCATTGTTTGGGCGCGCTCGCCCCACTGCGCTACAATCCTGCGCCTTCGCAGCCCGTCGGCTTCAATTTACCCATCAGCCCGCATTTGTGGGACTGCATCGCGAGGTACCTCCATGGTGCACAGCATGACCGCCTTCGCCCGCGTCGAAAAAGCCGGCGTCCAAGGCACCCTGAGCTGGGAACTGCGCTCGGTCAACAGCCGCTACCTGGAGCCGCACCTGCGCCTGCCGGAATCCTTCCGCGACCTCGAAGGCGCCGTGCGTGAAGCGTTGCGCCAGGGTATCTCGCGGGGCAAGCTGGAATGCACCCTGCGTTTTACCGAAGAAACCACCGGCAAGCCGCTGCAGGTCGACCGCGATCGCGCCGCGCAACTGGTAGCCGCCGCCGAAACCATCGCCAGCCTGATCAAGCAACCGGCCGCGCTGAACCCGTTGGAAGTGCTGGCCTGGCCCGGCGTACTGGTGGCCGACGCCACCGACCCGCAAGCCCTCAATGCCGAAGCCCTCGCCCTGTTCACCCAGGGCTTGAAGGAACTCAAGGCCGGCCGCGAGCGCGAAGGCGCCGAACTGGCCCGCCTGATCAATGAGCGCCTGACTTCGATCGAAGAAGACGTGGTCACCCTGCGTGAGCTAGTGCCGCAGATGCTCGCCACCCAGCGCCAGAAGGTTCTGGACCGCTTCACCGACATGAAGGCCGACCTCGACCCGGTGCGCCTGGAACAGGAAATGGTGCTGCTGGCGCAAAAGAGCGACGTAGCCGAAGAACTCGACCGCCTGAGCACCCACATCCTCGAAGTGCGCCGCGTACTCAAATCAGCGGGTGCCGCCGGTCGGCGCCTGGACTTCCTGATGCAGGAACTCAACCGCGAAGCCAATACACTGGGTTCCAAGGCGTTTGATCCGCGCAGCACCACGGCTGCGGTCAACCTCAAAGTGTTGATCGAGCAGATGCGCGAACAAGTACAGAATATTGAGTAAGGCAACCTCCATGACCCACAGCACCGGCACCCTTTACATCATTTCCGCCCCTTCGGGCGCGGGCAAGAGCAGCCTGGTCAAGGCCCTGACCGACGCTGACGAGCAAATCCGCATCTCGGTCTCGCACACCACCCGCGCCATGCGCCCGGGTGAAGTGGACGGCGTGCACTATCACTTCGTCGAGCGCACCGAGTTCGTGAAGATGATCGAACACGGCGACTTCCTTGAGCGTGCCGAAGTCTTCGGCAACCTCTACGGCACTTCGCAAAGCCATTTGCAGCAGACCCTGGACGAAGGCCACGACCTGATCCTGGAAATCGACTGGCAGGGCGCTGAGCAAGTGCGTCAGTTGATGCCCAAGGCGCGCTCGATCTTCATCCTGCCACCTTCGCTCGAAGCCTTGCACCAGCGCTTGACCAACCGTGGCCAGGACAGCGACGAGATCATCGAAGGCCGCATGCGTGAAGCCGTCAGCGAAATGAGCCACTACGTCGACTACGACTACCTGATCATCAACGACGATTTTGCGCATGCCCTGGACGATTTGAAGGCGATTTTCCGTACCAATCAGCTCCAGCAGAAGCGCCAACAACAGCGTTTCGGTAAATTACTGGCCGAACTGCTGGGTTGATTGACGCTTCCCAAAACCGCTGCAAGGGCTTTACATTGGCACTTGTAGCGGTTTTGCGAGGGCCTGCGAAAAAACAGCGCTTCCCTAAACGCTGGTGATTTTTTAAACTGTTTAGTCCGCTCGCCCAACCGGGCAGCGCGCATCTTGCATTCGCTCCGAGGAATACCATGGCCCGCGTAACCGTTGAAGACTGCCTAGAACACGTGGATAACCGCTTTGAGCTGGTCATGCTCTCTACCAAGCGTGCCCGTCAACTGGCCACCGGCGGCAAAGAGCCCCTGGTCCAGTGGGAAAACGACAAGCCTACCGTTGTAGCCCTGCGTGAAATCGCTGAAGGCCTGATGAGCTACGAGTTCATCGCCAACGCTGAAATCGTTGAAGACGAACCGCTGTTTGCAGCGTTCGAGGACGAGTCCAACGAGGCCGTCTAAGCCTATGCCTGGTCGACGTAGCACGGCGCGGGGTCACAGCCAACGGCAGGAGTTCACACTTTGCCGAGCATAGACGCCCTCGCCGATCGCTTATCGGCCTACCTCGGCCCAGACCAGGTCAACCTGGTCCGCCGAGCGTATTTCTACGCCGAACAAGCCCACGACGGCCAGCGCCGCCGAAGCGGCGAGGCGTATGTCACCCATCCTCTTGCGGTGGCAAATATTCTTGCCGACATGCACATGGACCATCAGAGCCTGATGGCCGCGATGCTGCATGACGTGATCGAAGACACCGGCATCGCCAAGGAAGCGCTTAGCGCGCAATTTGGTGAAACCGTGGCCGAACTGGTCGACGGGGTCAGCAAACTGACCCAGATGAACTTCGAGACCAAGGCCGAAGCCCAGGCAGAAAACTTCCAGAAGATGGCCATGGCCATGGCCCGCGACATTCGGGTCATTCTGGTCAAGCTGGCGGACCGGCTGCACAACATGCGCACGCTGGAAGTGCTGTCCGGCGAAAAACGCCGGCGCATCGCCAAGGAAACCCTGGAAATCTACGCGCCCATCGCCAACCGGCTGGGCATGCATGCCATTCGTATCGAATTCGAAGACCTCGGCTTCAAGGCCATGCACCCGATGCGCTCGGCGCGCATCTACCAGGCGGTAAAGCGCGCCCGTGGCAACCGCAAGGAAATCGTCAACAAGATCGAAGAGTCGCTGAGCCACTGCCTGGCGATCGACGAGATTGAAGGCGAGGTCAGCGGCCGGCAGAAACACATCTACGGCATCTACAAGAAGATGCGCGGCAAGCGCCGGGCCTTCAACGAGATCATGGACGTGTATGCGTTCCGGATCATCGTCGACAAGGTCGATACCTGCTACCGCGTGCTGGGCGCTGTACATAATTTGTACAAACCTCTGCCAGGCCGCTTCAAGGACTACATCGCCATTCCCAAGGCCAACGGCTATCAGTCGCTGCATACCACGTTGTTCGGTATGCACGGGGTGCCGATCGAGATCCAGATCCGCACGCGGGAAATGGAAGAAATGGCCAACAACGGCATCGCCGCCCATTGGCTGTACAAATCCAGCGGCGACGAGCAACCCAAAGGCACCCATGCCCGCGCCCGCCAGTGGGTCAAAGGCGTGCTGGAAATGCAGCAACGTGCCGGCAACTCCCTGGAATTTATCGAAAGCGTGAAGATCGACCTGTTCCCGGACGAGGTCTACGTGTTCACGCCCAAAGGCCGAATCATGGAGCTGCCCAAAGGCTCCACGGCGGTCGACTTTGCCTACGCGGTGCACACCGATGTCGGCAACAGCTGCATTGCCTGCCGGATCAACCGTCGTCTCGCACCGCTGTCCGAACCGCTGCAAAGCGGCTCCACGGTCGAGATCGTCAGTGCACCCGGCGCGCGCCCGAATCCGGCCTGGCTTAACTTCGTGGTCACGGGTAAAGCGCGGACACACATCCGCCACGCGCTCAAACTGCAACGCCGCTCCGAATCCATCAGCCTGGGCGAACGCCTGCTGAACAAGGTGCTCAACGGTTTCGACAGCGCCCTCGAAAAAATCCCGGCCGAACGCGTGCAAGCAATGCTCCACGAGTACCGCCAGGAAACCATCGAAGACCTGCTGGAAGATATCGGCCTGGGCAACCGCATGGCCTATGTGGTCGCCCGCCGCCTGCTCGGCGAAGGCGAACAACTGCCGAGCCCCGAAGGCCCGCTGGCCATTCGCGGCACCGAAGGCCTGGTGCTCAGCTACGCCAAGTGCTGTACGCCGATCCCGGGCGACCCGATTGTCGGCCACTTGTCTGCGGGCAAAGGCATGGTGGTGCACCTGGACAATTGCCGCAATATCAGCGAGATCCGTCACAACCCCGAAAAATGCATCCAGCTTTCGTGGGCGAAGGATGTCACCGGTGAATTCAACGTCGAGCTGCGGGTTGAGCTGGAGCACCAGCGCGGCCTGATCGCCCTGCTGGCCAGCAGCGTCAACGCGGCCGACGGCAATATCGAGAAAATCAGCATGGATGAGCGCGATGGCCGCATCAGCGTGGTCCAGCTGGTGGTCAGCGTGCACGACCGCGTGCACCTGGCCCGTGTGATCAAGAAACTGCGCGCCCTGACGGGAGTGATCCGCATCACCCGCATGCGTGCATAGCCGTTCTCTTACAAGGAGTCACTCATGACCAAGACTGTTATCACCAGCGACAAGGCCCCGGCCGCCATCGGTACTTACTCCCAGGCGATCAAGGCGGGCAACACCGTCTACATGTCCGGCCAGATCCCACTGGACCCAAAGACCATGGAACTGGTTGAAGGCTTCGAAGCACAAACCGTACAAGTCTTCGAAAACCTCAAGTCCGTGGCCGAAGCCGCTGGCGGTTCGTTCAAGGACATCGTCAAGCTGAACATCTTCCTCACCGACCTGAGCCACTTCGCCAAGGTCAACGAGATCATGGGCAAGTACTTCGAACAGCCGTACCCAGCCCGCGCCGCCATCGGCGTTGCTGCCTTGCCTAAAGGCGCACAGGTTGAGATGGACGCGATTCTGGTCATCGAGTAAAACACCCGGCGCAGCCTCCATAGGCTGCGCCGACTTCGTTTTAGAAGGATTTCGTAATGCGCAAAGCGCTCGTTGCCTCTTCGTTGCTCGCCCTGTTGCTCGGCGGCTGCGCCAGCAATCCCGCCGACCTGGATGTGAGCGGCACCTGGATCAACCAGGCCGCCATCGACGCGGCAGCCAAGGGCGGCCCTTTGCGCGAAGCGCTGCAGAGTTTTGGCCCGAACCTCGAATGGGAGGTCAATACCAAGGCTTTGCAGGCGCGCTACTACAACGGCTTTGAAGTCGCCGAAGGCAAGTTGCTCGGGGATAAATCCGGCGCCTGGAACGTCGAGTTCTACGGCAGCTCGGCCACCGAACTCAAGCGCAAGGGCAAACAACTGTTGCAAGTGGCCAACGATAACGAGCCAGAACAATTGTTCGCCCGCGCCAAAGACCCGGCTCCGGAGGGCGCGCCATTGGGCGCCAACTTCGAACGGGCGCTGTATGCAGCCTACATGGGCGGCGACTGGAAGATCACTGACGGCAACGGCGACGGCGCCACGGTGCAGTTCCAGGCTGACGGCAAGGTCGCTGGCCTGCCAGGCGTCGACCGCTACTCGCTGTGCCTGGCGGGTGACTGCGCCTCGATGAGCGGCGGCTACGACAGTATCTGGCTGCAACTGAACGGCCAGGGCAACCCGTGGATCTTCGTGCGCAAAGGCAAGCAGCTGGAAATTTTCCAGGCGGTGAACACCGCGCATACCGACGAAGTACCTTCGTTCACGCCCGGCCCGCGACAGTGGTTGCTTGAAAAAAAATAGGCAGCCAAACACGACGCTAAATGTGGGAGCGGGCTTGCTCGCGAATACGGTGTAACAGTCAAATCATCAGTGACTGAACC
>OPGP01000152.1_pt1 | contig 11356 bp, 11 predicted proteins | sample 1691661 | NCBI WGS metagenome assembly OPGP01 (sample SAMN05831936, study PRJEB22555) | human gut metagenome | isolation source: Material from the ethmoid | host: Homo sapiens | reverse complement strand
TATCAGCATGACAGAAGCGGCTGCGCAGCACATTCGCCGCTCCCTGAATGGGCGCGGTAAAGGTGAGGGGATTCGTCTGGGTGTTCGCACCACGGGCTGTTCCGGCCTTGCCTACGTGCTGGAGTTTGTCGACGAGGTAGTTGAAGAGGACCAGGTGTTCGAAAGTCACGGCGAGAAAGTGATCATCGACCCTAAAAGCCTGACCTACCTGGACGGCACCGAACTCGATTTCGTCAAGGAAGGGTTGAACGAAGGCTTCAAGTTCAACAACCCCAACGTACGCGGTGAATGTGGCTGCGGCGAAAGCTTCAACATCTGAGGCTATTTGTGGGTACTCCTTGTCATTTCGCTTTATTCGAGCTGCAGCCGAGCTTTCGGCTGGACCTTGAGCAGCTTGCCACGCGCTACCGAGAACTGGCGCGTGGGGTGCATCCGGACCGCTTCGCTGACGCTTCCGGGCGTGAGCAACGCCTGGCGCTGGAGAAATCCGCCAGCCTCAACGAAGCCTATCAGACGCTTAAAAGCCCCCCGAAGCGCGCGCGTTACCTGCTCGCGATGAACGGTGGCGAGTTGCCGATTGAAGTCACGGTGCACGACCCGGACTTCCTGATGCAGCAGATGCAATGGCGCGAAGAGCTCGAAGACTTGCAGGACGAGGCCGATGTGGCCGGGGTCGCGGTCTTCAAGCGTCGTCTGAAAGTGGCCCAGGATGAACTCAACGAAAGCTTCGCAGCCTGTTGGGATGATGCAGCGCAACGTGAACAGGCCGAACGCCTGATGCGGCGCATGCAGTTCCTCGACAAGCTCACCTACGAAGTGCGCCAGCTAGAAGAGCGCCTCGACGATTAACCCAGTGCTGCCCGTGTTGCACGCCTGATAGACAGATAAGACCTGATTACCATGGCTCTACTGCAGATCGCCGAACCCGGCCAAAGCCCTCAACCGCACCAGCGTCGTCTGGCGGTCGGGATTGACCTGGGCACCACCAATTCCCTGGTCGCCGCCTTGCGCAGCGGCCTGTCCGAGCCGCTGCCCGACGTTGATGGCCAGGTTATTCTGCCGTCCGCCGTGCGCTATCACGCTGATCGCACCGAAGTCGGTGAGTCGGCGAAGCTGGCGGCGTCTTCCGATCCTTTGAACACCGTGCTGTCGGTCAAGCGCTTGATGGGTCGTGGTCTGTCCGACGTCAAGCAATTGGGCGACCAGCTGCCGTACCGCTTTGTTGGCGGCGAATCCCATATGCCGTTCATCGACACCGTCCAAGGCCCGAAAAGCCCGGTTGAAGTGTCGGCCGATATCCTCAAGGTGCTGCGTCAGCGCGCAGAAAATACCTTGGGCGGCGAACTGGTCGGCGCAGTGATCACCGTTCCTGCCTATTTCGATGACGCACAGCGTCAAGCCACCAAGGACGCCGCGAAGCTTGCGGGCCTGAACGTGTTGCGCTTGCTCAACGAGCCGACCGCAGCGGCGGTGGCCTATGGCCTGGATCAGCACGCTGAAGGCCTGGTGGCTATTTATGACCTGGGCGGTGGTACTTTTGATATTTCGATTCTGCGCCTGACCGGCGGTGTGTTTGAAGTACTGGCCACCGGGGGCGACAGCGCCTTGGGCGGCGATGACTTTGACCATGCCATTGCAGGCTGGATCATCACCAGCGCTGGCTTGTCGGCTGATCTGGACCCGGGCGCGCAGCGTAATCTGCTGCAAACTGCCTGTGCGGCCAAGGAAGCACTGACTGACGCTGATTCTGTTGAAGTTTCCTACGGCAGCTGGTCGGCTCAACTGACTCGCGAAGCCTTTGATGCGCTGATCGAACCGATGGTCGCTCGCAGCCTCAAGGCGTGCCGTAGGGCTGTACGTGATTCCGGTATCGAGCTGGAAGACGTGGCCGCAGTGGTCATGGTCGGCGGTTCGACGCGCGTCCCACGCGTTCGCGAAGCGGTTGCCGAAGCTTTCGGTCGCCAGCCACTGACGGAAATCGACCCGGACCAAGTAGTCGCCATCGGCGCTGCTATCCAGGCCGACACGCTTGCCGGTAACAAGCGCGAGGGTGGCGAACTGCTGCTGCTCGACGTGATCCCGCTTTCTTTGGGGTTGGAAACCATGGGCGGCCTGATGGAGAAGGTGATTCCACGCAACACCACCATCCCCGTCGCACGCGCCCAGGATTTCACCACGTACAAAGATGGCCAGACGGCCATGATGATTCACGTGCTGCAAGGCGAGCGCGAGCTGATCAGCGACTGTCGCTCCCTGGCGCGCTTTGAACTGCGCGGCATCCCGGCGATGGTGGCCGGTGCAGCGAAGATTCGCGTCACCTATCAGGTCGACGCCGATGGCCTGCTCAGCGTGGCTGCGCGTGAGCTGGCCTCGGGCGTTGAAGCCAGCATCCAGGTCAAGCCGTCCTACGGCCTCACCGATGGCGAAATCGCCAAGATGCTCAAGGATTCCTTCCAGTATGCCGGTGACGACAAGGTCGCCCGCGTGCTGCGCGAGCAGCAAGTCGATGCCCAGCGCCTGCTCGAAGCCGTGCAGGGCGCCCTGGAAGCCGACGGCGAGCGTCTGCTGGATGCTGAAGAGCGCATGGTTATCGACCTGCAAATGCAGGAACTGGCCGAATTGATGAAAGGCAACGATGGTTACGCCATCGAGCAGCAGACCAAGCGCCTGTCGCAAGTGACTGATGCCTTTGCCGCCCGCCGCATGGATCAGACGGTGAAAGCCGCACTGGCCGGGCGCAACCTGAATGAAATCGAGGAATAATTAATGCCGCAGGTCATTTTTCTGCCACACGCCGAGCATTGCCCGGACGGTATGGTTGTGGAGGCTGAGACCGGCAAGTCCATCCTCGAAGTTGCCCATGACAACCACATCGAGATCGAGAGTGCCTGCGGCGGTGTCTGCGCCTGCACCACCTGCCACTGCGTGATTCGCGAGGGTTTCAACTCTCTGGAAGAAGCGGATGAGCTGGAGGAGGACTTTCTGGATCGCGCCTGGGGCCTGGAGGCGACTTCTCGCCTAAGCTGTCAGGCAAAGGTCGGGACCGAAGACATCACCGTCGAAATTCCGAAATATTCGCTCAACCATGCGGCCGAAGCGCCGCATTGATTCAAGGAAATGTCATGAGCCTGAAATGGGTTGATGTACAAGAAATCGCTATACAACTTGCTGAAGCCCACCCGGAGGTCAATCCTCTGACGGTCAACTTCGTCAAGCTGCGCAATCTGGTGATGGAGCTGCCGGACTTCGACGACATCCCCGACCGGGGTGGCGAAAAGGTTCTGGAGGCGATTCAAGGCCTGTGGATCGAAGAAGCAGACTGAGCCGCCTTTTTACGCAGTTAGGCAATACCCAATAACCCGCGTATAATTCGCGGGTTTAATTTTTCGTAAATTACCGTTTCTGGAGTTACACCATGGCTGTTCAACGTACTTTCTCCATCATCAAGCCTGACGCTGTTGCAAAAAACGTCATCGGCGAGATCACCACTCGTTTCGAAAAAGCCGGCCTGAAGGTTGTAGCTTCGAAACTCAAGCAACTGTCCAAAGCTGAAGCTGAAGGCTTCTACGCTGAGCACAGCGCCCGTGGCTTCTTCGGCGACCTGGTTGCCTTCATGATCTCCGGCCCTGTTGTTGTTCAGGTTCTGGAAGGCGAAAACGCTATCGCTCTGAACCGTGAGCTGATGGGCGCTACCAACCCTAAAGAAGCAGCTGCCGGCACTATCCGTGCTGACTTCGCTGAATCCATCGACGCCAACGCTGTTCACGGTTCGGACTCCGAAGCCGCCGCTGCTCGCGAAATCTCGTACTTTTTCGCTGCTACTGAAGTAACCGCTCGCTAAGCATCGGCTTAAAGAGTGAGGGTGAATCCATGACGACATCGACTGTTAAAACCAACCTGCTGGGTCTGACTCAACAGGAAATGGAAAAATTCTTCGACTCAATCGGGGAGAAGCGTTTCCGTGCCGGTCAGGTAATGAAGTGGATTCACCACTTTGGCGTCGACGATTTCGACGCCATGACGAACGTCAGCAAGGCCCTGCGCGACAAGCTCAAGGCCATTGCTGAGGTCCGTGGTCCCGAAGTTGTCAGCGAGGACATCTCCAGCGACGGCACCCGTAAGTGGGTGGTGCGCGTGGCGTCCGGCAGCTGCGTCGAGACCGTGTACATTCCCCAGGGCAAGCGCGGTACTTTGTGCGTTTCGTCCCAGGCAGGCTGTGCCCTGGACTGCAGTTTCTGCTCCACCGGCAAGCAAGGCTTCAATAGCAACCTCACCGCCGCCGAAGTCATCGGCCAGGTGTGGATTGCCAACAAATCCTTTGGCAGCGTCCCGGCGACCGTCGACCGTGCCATCACCAACGTGGTGATGATGGGCATGGGTGAGCCGCTGCTGAACTTCGACAACGTCATTGCGGCCATGCACCTGATGATGGACGACCTGGGCTACGGCATCTCCAAGCGCCGTGTGACCCTGTCGACCTCCGGCGTGGTACCGATGATCGATGAGCTGGCCAAGCACATCGATGTCTCGCTGGCGTTGTCGCTGCACGCACCGAATGACGCATTGCGTAACCAATTGGTGCCGATCAACAAGAAGTATCCGCTTAAGATGCTGCTCGAATCTTGCCAGCGTTACATGGCGACCTTGGGCGAAAAGCGTGTGTTGACCATTGAGTACACCATGCTCAAGGACATCAACGACAAGGTCGAGCACGCGGTCGAGATGATCGAGCTGCTCAAGAACACCCCGTGCAAGATCAACCTGATTCCGTTTAACCCGTTTCCACATTCTGGTTACGAACGGCCGAGCAACAACGCCATCCGCCGTTTCCAGGATCAACTGCACCAGGCCGGCTACAACGTCACCGTCCGCACCACGCGTGGTGAAGACATCGACGCCGCTTGTGGCCAATTGGTAGGGCAAGTGATGGACCGTACCCGCCGCAGCGAGCGTTATATCGCCGGGCGCGAAGTGAACGCCGCCGACGATTTACCGCTGATTGCTGTGAATCGAATCTGAGAGAGGATCTCTATGCCCTTGCGCCTTGCGCTGCTGTTGCTTTTTACCGGTCTCGCGGCCGGTTGTGTTTCATCGGGCCATGACAGCCCCATGCAAACCGGCAAAGGCCGTGACGAGGCGCGAATTGCCTATGTGCAATTGGGCTTGGGTTATCTGCGCCAGGGCATGAGCGAACAGGCCAAGGTGCCGTTGAAAAAAGCCCTTGAGCTGGACGGCGACGACGCCGATGCCAATGCCGCACTGGCGCTGGTATTCCAGGCCCAGGCCGAGCCTGAACTGGCCGACGCGTATTTTCACAAGGCCCTGGCCGCACGTCCTGCCGACCCGCGGCTGCTGAACAACTACGGCAGTTTTCTGTTTGCGCAGCAACGTTACGACCAGGCGTCCCGCTATTTCCAGCAAGCCAGTACCGATACCCTTTATCCTGAGCGTTCGCGAGTATTCGAAAACCTTGGGGTGACCTCGATACGCCTTGGCCTGCGCGACAGCGGTCGTCAGCAACTGGAAAAAGCCCTGCACCTGAACAATCGCCAGCCACGGGCTTTACTCGAAATGGCTGAGTTGTCTTACGAAGACAGGCATTATGTGCCGGCACGTGACTATTACGAGCGTTTTAGCCTGCTCAGCGGGCAAAATGCACGTAGTCTATTGCTCGGTGTGCGCCTGGCGACGGTTCATGAAGAACGCGACACGGCCGCACGTTTTGGCCAGCAACTCGAACGACTCTATCCCGGTACGCCGGAATATCAGCAATACCTGTCGGAGCAATGATGAAAGCGGCGCACCCGGAAGTTGTAGCAGCTAATCGCGTAAACCCAGGCGAAACCTTGCGTCAGGCCCGCGAAAGCAATGGTTGGTCGCTGGCAGAAGTGGCCCTCAAGCTCAATTTGACCGCCACGTCCCTGGGCAACCTGGAAGCCGGCGCGTTCGACAAGCTGCCTGGGCATACCTTTGCCCGCGGCTATATCCGCGCCTATGCCAAGTTGCTGGGCATTGACCAAACCGTACTGGTTCAAGCGTTCGATCAATTCACCGGCACCGACTCCCAGGGCAGCAATGTGCATGGCCTCGGTCGCATCGAAGAGCCGGTGCGGGTTTCCCACACGATTTTGCGTATTGTCAGCCTCTTGCTGTTGATCGCGGTGATCGGCGGCGGCTTCGTCTGGTGGCAGGACCAAGCCTCCCAGCGCACCAAGGACCTGACCAGCAACGCCCTGGAGCACGTCGAAGTCGAAAGCGCCGACGGCACCACCCAGATTCATCCGCTGGATGAGCCGGAAGACCAGGCTGTTGCTCAAGGGCAGGCCGCGCCAGAAGTGCCGGCCACCGCCGAGCAACCTGCACCGGAAGCCACCACGGCACCTGCTGCGACTGCCGTCGTGCCCGCTCCGACGGTGCCTGCCACTGCGGCGGCCCCGGTGGCCCAGGCACATGCGCCAGCCGCGCCGGCACAGGCTCCAGCAGCCGTTGCACCGGTTGCACCGGCAGCGCCGGCAGTCTCGCCACCTACCACGCCGGTCTTGGCGGCCGGCGATGGGCATATCCAGATTACCTTCATCGCTGACTGCTGGACGCAAGTCACCGATGGCAATGGCAAAGTGCTGTTTAGCGGTTTGAAGCGTAAGGGAGATACGCTTGACCAAGGCGGCAAGCCTCCGTTGACGCTGCGTCTGGGTTATGCCCGTGGCGCGCAAGTGGCCTACAACGGCCAGCCTGTGGACGTGGCGCCGTTCACCAGTGGCGAGACCGCTCGCCTCAAGTTGGGACAATAGTCATGCACGGCGAATCTCCAATCAAACGTCGCGTATCGCGCAAGATCTGGGTCGGCTCGGTGCCGGTGGGTGGCGATGCCCCTATCGCGGTGCAGAGCATGACCAACAGCGACACCAATGATGTCGCCGCCACCGTCGCCCAGATCAACCGTCTGGAAGCGGCCGGTGTCGACATCGTGCGGGTTTCCGTACCGGACATGGACGCTGCCGAAGCATTTGGTCGCATCAAGCAACTGGTCAAGGTGCCGCTGGTTGCCGACATTCACTTCGACTACAAAATCGCTCTGCGTGTGGCCGAGCTGGGTGTGGACTGCCTGCGCATCAACCCGGGCAACATCGGTCGCGAAGAACGTGTGCGCGCCGTGGTGGACGCGGCACGTGACCGTGGCATTCCCATCCGTATCGGCGTCAACGCCGGTTCGCTGGAAAAAGACCTGCAGAAAAAGTACGGCGAACCAACCCCAGCCGCGCTGGTTGAGTCGGCATTGCGCCACGTCGAGCACCTTGAACGCCTGAATTTCCAGGACTTCAAGGTCAGCGTAAAGGCCTCCGACGTGTTCATGGCGGTAGAAGCCTACCGCCTGTTGGCCAAGGAAATCGTGCAGCCGCTGCACCTGGGTATCACTGAAGCGGGTGGTTTGCGCTCAGGCACAGTGAAATCTGCGGTGGGTCTCGGTATGCTGCTCGCCGAAGGGATTGGCGATACTATCCGCATCTCCCTGGCGGCAGACCCCGTAGAGGAAGTGAAAGTCGGCTACGACATTCTCAAATCCCTGCGTTTGCGTTCCCGTGGCATCAACTTCATTGCCTGCCCGAGCTGCTCGCGGCAGAACTTCGACGTGGTGAAAACCATGAACGACCTGGAGCTGCGCCTCGAAGACCTGCTGGTGCCGCTGGATGTGGCGGTGATCGGGTGTGTGGTCAATGGGCCGGGTGAAGCCAAGGAAGCCCATGTGGGCCTGACCGGCGGTACACCGAACCTGATTTACATCGACGGCAAGCCGTCGCAGAAACTGACGAATGACAATCTGGTGGATGAGCTGGAACGGCTGATCCGCCAGAAAGCGGCCGAAAAGGTCGAAGCCGACGCTGCGTTGATCGCGCGCGGCTGATCGAACGAATTTAAGGATTTTTTGTGAGCAAGTCTCTGCAAGCCATTCGTGGCATGAACGACATCCTGCCTGAGCAGACGCCGCTGTGGCGCTACTTCGAAGGCACTGTCGCGCGCCTGCTGGATAACTACGGTTACAAGCAGATCCGCATGCCGATCGTCGAGTTCACCGAGCTGTTCAAGCGCTCCATCGGTGAAGTGACCGACATCGTCGAAAAAGAGATGTACACCTTTGAAGACCGTAACGGCGACTCCCTGACCTTGCGTCCGGAAGGTACCGCCGCGTGCGTGCGTGCCGTGCTCGAGCATGGCCTCACCGGTGGTGGCCAGCCCCAGAAGTTGTGGTACATCGGCCCGATGTTCCGCCACGAGCGCCCGCAGAAAGGCCGTTATCGCCAGTTCCACCAGATCGGCCTCGAGGTGTTCAACCTCGATGGTCCGGACATCGACGCCGAGCTGATCGTGCTGACCTGGCGCCTGTGGGGCCTGCTCGGCATCCGCGACGCGGTCAAGCTTGAGCTCAACAGCCTGGGCACCAGCGAATCCCGGGGTCGCTATCGCGTTGCCCTGGTCGAGTATCTGTCTGCTCACTTGGACAAATTGGATGAAGACAGCCAGCGCCGTCTGAAAACCAACCCGTTGCGCGTCCTTGATACCAAGAACGCCGAGACCCAGGCCGTACTGGTCGACGCGCCGAAAATGGCCGACTACCTGGACGACGAATCCCGCGTGCACTTCGAGGGCCTCAAGGCTCGCCTGGATGCAGCCGGTATTCCCTACGTGATCAACCCTAAACTGGTTCGTGGCCTCGATTACTACAGCAAGACCGTATTCGAGTGGGTCACCGACAAGCTTGGCGCCCAAGGCACCGTATGTGCCGGTGGTCGCTACGACGGCCTGGTCGAGCAAATGGGCGGCAAGCCGACCACCGGCGTGGGTTTTGCGATGGGTATCGAGCGGCTGATCCTGCTGCTGGAAACCCTGGAGCAGGTCCCGGAAGAAATCTCCCGTCAGGTGGACGTGTACCTCTGCGCCTTTGGCGAGGCCGCCGAACTGGCAGCCCTGGCCCTGAGCGAAAAAGTGCGTGACCAGTTGCCGAACCTGCGCCTGCAGATCAATGCCGGCGCCGGCAGCTTCAAGAGCCAGTTCAAGAAGGCCGACAAGAGCGGTGCGCTGTATGCACTGATCCTGGGCGATGACGAACTGGCCCAGCAAGTGATAGGTTTCAAACCCCTGCGTGGTCAGGGCGAGCAACAGAACATTGCCTTTGATGCGCTCGCCGCGCACTTGGCCACCTGCGTCGTGCAGGGTTGAAGCTGTCGAACAGCCGAATTTAGCGATTAAGGAGTATTGGGGTGTCGAGTACTGATGATGAGCAACTGGCCGAGTTCAAGGACTGGTGGCAGCGTAACGGCAAGCCCCTGGTTACTGGCGGTCTGCTGGCTTTAGTGGTGGTGTTCGGCTGGCAAGCCTGGCACAAGTATCAGGCCAACCAGTCCCAAGGCGCCTCGGTCCTCTATCAGCAATTGCTGGAAACCACCCTGACGCCGAACGGCAAGCCCGATCCTGCCCAAGTGGCGGAGCTGGCCGGCAAGCTGAAAAGCGAGTTCGGCGGTAGCACTTACGCCCAGTACGGCAGCCTGTTCGTCGCGAAAGTCGCGGTCGACACCGGCAAGCTGGACGACGCAGCCACTGAGCTGAAGGCCATCGCCGACAAGCCGACGAACCCGACCCTGGGTGAAATCGCACGTCAGCGCCTGGCTCAGGTATTGGCGGCACAGAACAAGGCTGACGAAGCACTCAAACTGCTCGACGGCGATGCTGACAAGGCATTTGTGGCCACTCGTGAAGAGCTCAAGGGCGACCTGTTGGTCCAATTGGGTCGTACCGACGAAGCCCATGCTGCGTACCAAAAAGCCAAGGCGGCGCTGTCTGATGAAGCAGCGGTCGGTGGCTTACAAATCAAGCTGGACGACTTGGCCAAAGGGGATGCGTGACGTGATCCGTTGGAAACATGCAGCATTGCTGGCTCTGGCCGTTCTGGCCGCGGGTTGCAGCAGCAACAGTAAAAAAGAACTGCCTCCTGCCGAGCTGACCAGCTTCAAGGAAGAAGTGGTCCTGCAAAAGCAGTGGAGCCGCTCCGTCGGTGACGGCCAGGGCGACCTGTACAACTTGTTGCAGCCGGCAATCGACGGCGACAACATCGTGGCCACTGACTCCACTGGCGTTGTCATGGCCATGGATCGTATGAATGGCGACGTGAAGTGGAAGAAAGACCTCGAGCTGCCGGTTTCCGGTGGTGTGGGCGTCGGCTACGGCATGGTGCTGGTGGGTACGCTCAAGGGCGACGTGGTTGCTCTGGACTCCGCATCGGGTGAAGAGAAATGGCGCGCTCGCGTGACCAGTGAAGTGCTCTCCGCGCCTGCCACCAACGGCGATATCGTCGTGGTGCAAACCCAGGACGACCGTGTGATTGGCCTGGATGCCGCCACCGGCAACCAGCGCTGGTTGTACGACAGCACCCCAGCGGTGTTGACCCTGCGCGGTACCAGTGGTCCGATTGTGACCAACAACCTGGCCATTGCAGGCCTGTCGACCGGTAAAGTGGTCGCCCTGGATACCCAGAACGGCGTGCCGGCCTGGGAAACCCGTGTGGCAATCCCTCAGGGTCGTTCCGAGCTGGATCGCGTGGTGGACATCGACGGCGGCTTGCTGCTGTCGGGCGAAACCATCTACGTCGCCACCTACCAGGGCCGCGTTGCGGCGCTGGACCTGCAAAGCGGCCGCATCAACTGGCAGCGTGATGCTTCCAGCTATGCGGGTGTCGCCCAAGGGTTTGGCAGCGTCTACGTAAGCCTGGCGTCTGGCACCGTTGAAAGTGTCGACGAGCGTTCCACCACTGCATTGTGGAGCAACGACTCCCTGGCCCGCCGTCAACTGTCGGCACCGGAAGTGTTCTCCAGCTACGTAGCGGTAGGTGACTTCGAAGGTTACCTGCATCTGCTGAGCCAGGTGGACGGTCGTTTTGTCGGCCGCGAACGTATCGACAGCGACGGCCTGCGTGCCCGTCCGCTGGTTGTGGGTAACATGCTTTACGTGTTTGGCAACAGCGGCAAGCTGGAAGCGTATCTGCAGGCCGGCTATACCGAGTCGGAGCTTCAAACACTGCTCAAGCATGTGCCCGTCACCGGCATCGGCTACCTGCGGGACATCGAACGCCAGGGCGCCGAGCGCGATGACCTGTTCAAGGAAGCCCGGCGGCTATTTGAGCTGGCCAATCTGGTGGGCGCCACAGGCGTGCAGGTCCTCACCGGTCCGATCAATGTACAGGCGGTGATTGATTTTCAGGCGACCGGCAAGAGCCTGCATTACTCAGGCTTGCTGGGCCTGGATCAGGCCGAACAATACGCCCGCACGGCAAGCAACCTGGCGGAGTTGGCCGATGTGGCCAGGC
>OPGP01000150.1_pt1 | contig 11464 bp, 10 predicted proteins | sample 1691661 | NCBI WGS metagenome assembly OPGP01 (sample SAMN05831936, study PRJEB22555) | human gut metagenome | isolation source: Material from the ethmoid | host: Homo sapiens | reverse complement strand
AACTGATAGGCCGGTGGCGGAACCTCGGCACCGTTAGCAAATGCCGCGGTGAGCAGTAGCCCCCCCGTTAAAGCCGCGCGAATTACAGACGCTGCCATTGTCCATTCACCTCGCGTACCACGGCCGGCAGCTCACCGCCGAGTCCAAGGCCAAGCCATCGACCGGCATCGTGATTCAATGTGATCTGTCGGCTTCTCACGCTGGCCGGTTCGACTCCAGCCAAGATGGCCCAGCGGCGAATTATTTCGTCATCACCTTGACTACCAACGAAGTACAGATCAAAGGACTGTTTCTGGTTTTGTAAGTCTTTGACGCGGTCAATACATGCGTTGCAACTGTCTTGAACAAAAACGGCTAGTCGTCCAGTGCCTTTCACAGCAGTTAACGCTCCCGAGCCAGGAGCAGATGCAGGGTTGGACGATAGTTGGATGACTTTTTCATTGGGGTAAAGACGTGCGAAGGCTTGGTCATAGGCCCTTTGGTACGCAGTTCCTTATCGATACGCTGTCGCTCGGCTCGCACCTGCAGCTCTGCATAGCGTCGCCGCTCCTCCTCCGACTTCGCTTCGATGCCAAGTGCTGTCAGAGGATCCAGGCCTGGCGAATAGATTCCGCGAGGACCCTCCATCACAGTTTGAAAACGGGACCATTCTTGGGGGGTCAATCCCCACTCGCGGGCGAGTTCTGTCTGACTTGCTCCTTGAGAAGAGTTGTGAACTTCACTGTTCTGAGTGTTCGAGATCGACGTTGATTGCCCCGAAGCCGCATGACAGCCGTATGCAAACGCGAAGGTGGCCAAGCCTGCAATGAAACCCAAAATGTTCCTGGGCTTCATTGTTTTCGAGGAAGTGGTAGGGGAGTGCATAAAGGAGGTCCTATTGCGCGACGGTTACGGTTTGAGGTGTTCCGGCCACGTCAAAGCGTGCGGATCTTCCGTCCAGCGCGTTGAGTCGCCAGGCGGTGCCCGCCACAGCGTCACCAGGTCGGATAAGGTAAATTTGATTCAACTGCGTGCTGCCAGGCGGTGCTACGGACAAAAAGCGTTCACCGCCGCGATACTCGATACCGACAACGGTAAAAGGGGGTGTTTGCGGTGTGACAGTGGCGGTAGCGGGCGGTTTTGGCCGCTTTGGTTGGCGGGCAACGGGCTTAGGCTTGGGCTTGAGGGGCACAGCAGTGGTTTGTTTGATGCGTGACTGACTGAGTTCTTGAAGACGGCTATCGAGTGTTTCGACGCTGGCTTTGAGGACTAGCAATTCACCAGCAGACGCAGCATTTTGAGAGATTTCTTGCGCTGACTCCGTCGCTTGCTTTGCATACGCTTGTGCGGCATCAATTCGATTCGATAAAGCCTGCTGCCCGGCTCGGAAGTCCTCGTTGGTCACCAGGTGGTTGCCGGCTACCGTGCCCAGTCGCTCATCGACTTTGCCAAGCCGCGTCAACAACGCATCGAGCGACTCTTTGTCTGCAGTCGCAGCCAAGCTGGTGCGGAGTTGGGAGAGTTGATGATGCTCATAACACAGAATGCCTGCCAATAATGCAAGGCACAGACTGAGTATCGCTGTGGTTCGAGTAGGGCGTGGTAGGTTCATGGGCGTCCTCGCGCAAAAGCGAATACACCCTCTCAAACCAGTCTCTTAGGTGCATCAGGAAATAGGTTTTCCAGGACGCATGGTTTTTGAAGTGTCGAGTTGGCCGCTGGTAAATTGGGATCGTTATAAAAAAATGGCCACCCGAAGGTGGCCGTCAAACTATGAAGCAATGAGCTGCCTTGCAAGTGTCATTTCAACTGAATCACCATCTTGGTTCAGCGAGTCGAGACCAGAATCTGGCACATCTCCCGACGTGCTTTGAATCACGGCGATTTTCTTGGCCATCAACTGCAGGCAAGTAATCTGAGAGCTGCCGGCATAGCCAAAAAAACACCCTCACTGGCTGCTTTTGCCCAATCCGCCATCACCGTCGAAATGCCTGTTGCAAGGTGTTGGGTAAAGCCATATACCGTAGCCCCACTGCGCGGAGTAAAGTCTTAAAAACCCGTGATAATGATCTGCGGAGTCAGAATAAAGTGGGTAACCGTCCGGCCAGGTCATCTACCCAGCTCTGCAAAGCGAAGACATGGTGTGCATTTAAATTAAGTGGACACCAATTCTAGCCTTTCAAGCGGGTATTTCATGCAGCCAACACGCCGTTCCTATTCCAAATCCTTCAAAGCCCAGATCATTCAAGAGTGCGCCCAACCAGGCGCTTCGATTGCCAGCGTCGCGCTCGGCCATAGCCTCAACGCAAACCTCGTCCACAAATGGATTCGGCTGCAAACGCAGAAAATTCCGGCACACCCACCTGCATTTATTCCGTTAGCCATGCCGCTGGCGGGGGCGAACTCCCATCCAGCATCATCGAATATCTGCGTTGAAATACAGCACCCGCGCGCCATCATCAAAGTGGACTGGCCCACTGAAAGTGCTGCCGCCTGCGCGACTTTTCTTCGAGATATTCTGCGATGATTCACATCGACTCCATCTGGCTCGCCACCGAACCGATGGCCATGCGCGCAGGCACCGAAACGGCGCTAGCCAAGGTGATCGCGGTGTTCGGTGCGGCGCAGCCGCACTGCGCTTATCTGTTCGCCAACCGCCGCGCCAATCGCATGAAAGTGCTGGTGCATGACGGCTTCGGAATATGGCTGGCGGCGCGCCGGTTAAACCAAGGCAAGTTCCACTGGCCTGGCATCCGCCATGGTCCTGAGATGGAACTGGATGCCGAGCAACTTCAAACGTTGTTGCTGGGGCTGCCATGGCAACGCGCAGGTTCTGGAGGCTCGATCACACTGCTTTAACGGCAGCCATTAGCCTATCGGTCTATCGTCGCGAAACGCCCGCTCTGGCAAAGTCCGGCGTATGACTTCTTCGCCCAATCTCGACCAACTGTCTCCCAATCAACTGCGCGTCCTCGCAGCGCAGTTGCTCTCGCAAGTCGACACTATGGGCAAGAAAATCAACCGTGATCAAACAGTCATTGAGAAACAGACCCACGAGATCGCCCAGCTCAAGCGTTTGAAGTTTGCCAAGCGCAGCGAGCAGATGAATCCTGAACAGGCCAGCCTGCTAGATGACCTGATCGATACTGATATCGCGGCGATTGAGGCCGAGCTTCAGGCGTTGCAAATAGCACCAGAGGCGACCGAGGAAAAGCTAAGGCCCAAGCGCACGGCATTGCCGGCAGAATTTCCGCGAACGTTGATCCATCACGAACCGGACAACACTCACCGCCCATGCGGCTGCGCCCTGAAGCGCATCGGTGAGGACGTTAGCGAGAAGCTGGACTACACGCCCGGCGTGTTCACCGTCGAACGCCATGTCCGTGGCAAGTGGGTCTGCGATAACTGCGAAACGCTGATCCAGGCACCGGTTCCGCCGCAGGTCATTGATAAGGGCATCCCGACTTCGGGCCTGCTCGCACACGTCATGATCGCCAAGTTTGCTGACCATCTGCCGCTTTACCGTCAGGAATCGATCTTAGGTCGAGCGGGCTTGGCGATTCCACGTTCAACCTTGGCTCAATGGGTTGGCGTGACCGGAGTTCAGTTGCAGCCGCTGGTCGATGCGCTGCGCGAAGTAGTGCTTGGGCAACAAATCATCCACGCAGATGAAACACCGGTGCAGATGCTCATGCCGGGAACAAAGAAAACCCACCGCTCCTATGTGTGGTCCTACGCTACCAGCCAGTTCTCGGATGTGGCAGCGGTGGTTTATGACTTCAGCCCCAGTCGCGCCGGAGAGCATGCTCGCGACTTCCTTCAGGACTGGAATGGCAAGTTGGTCTGCGACGATTTTGGCGGCTACAAGGCCAGCTTTGAACTCGGCGTGACCGAGATCGGCTGCATGGCCCATGCACGGCGCAAGTTCTTTGAACTGCACGCTACGAATAAAAGCACGCTCGCCGAGCAAGCCCTGCGCTATATCCAGTTGTTGTACGAAATCGAAAGAGAAGTCAGAGACCTGGAGCCGGATTTACGGCGCCGAATACGGCAAGAAAAAGCCGTACCGGTGAAGGATAGGCTGCATGCCTGGATGAACGCGCAGCGTGATCTTGTGCCCGAAGGTTCGGCCATCAGCAGAGCGCTCGATTACAGCCTTAAACGCTGGGCAGCGCTGTCGCGCTACCTCGATGACGGGGCGGTTCCCATTGATAATAATTGGGCGGAGGTGCGACACGAAGTCGCTTAATGAAGTTGTTCCCCCTTGGTGGGAACCACCCGTGTCACCGGGTGAATCTAGAAGGCTGAATCAAGAGCGCCTTCGACAATGTTACGAGGCGCCGCAAGGTGCGGGGTACCAATCGTGAGAGGCGTACCCTTCTGGCAGCCATGGCCGGACAAGTGCTAGATAGTTGGTATGGTGAACACACGTGAATCTGCGCAACGATCGTTAAATTAAGCGAGCGGAAATGGCTTACACGCTCGAACCAAAATGGTAATGGAGGTGGGAACTGCGTCTTTCTACTACGCATTCGTGACCCACATGCCTCCCGGTCGATAGCAGGCACCTAACCCGACGCACTTCAGTAAGCGGAACGTGGAAATCCCGTATCGCTCCCGTCAGGGAAAGCCGTTTGTAAAAATTGCCCATGGCGGTGCGGGCGAAGGAACGAGGAAAAAGCGAACGCCGTCCTGTAATGGGTTGGATAGAGGTTGAAACATCACTTCACGCGAAAGCGGGCAGACGTCCTCATGGTCTCTCTTCACACGAGAGTAGGTAGAACCCTTTCAACGGAAGGAGAGCAAATGAACGCAGCAGCATTGGCGTGTGCACCTTCCGGCACGTCGTGGGACAGCATCGATTGGATCGCCGTACAACGTCGTGTCAGAGGGCTGCAAGCGCGTATTGTGAAGGCTGTACAAGATGGCAGACATAACAAGGTGAAAGCCCTGCAATGGCTGCTGACTCACTCGTTCAGTGGCAAGGCATTTGCTGTGAAACGGGTGTCTGAAAACAAAGGCAAAAATACCCCCGGCGTGGACAAGGTTACTTGGAATACGCCTAGGGCCAAGCTCGGCGCGATAGAGTCGTTGACGCGGCGAGGTTACTCGCCGCTCCCGCTTCGGAGAGTGCTTATTCCGAAGAAAAACGGCAAAACGAGACCTCTTGGAATTCCCGCGATGAAATGCCGGGCCATGCAGGCGCTTCATCTGCTGGCTCTGGAACCGATAGCGGAAACTACCGGCGACCCGAACTCTTATGGGTTCAGGCCGGAACGCTCAACTGCGGATGCCGTCGCACAGTGCTTTGGTGTGCTGTCACGAAAAGCAAACGCGGAATGGGTGTTAGAGGGCGACATTCAAGGCTGTTTCGACAATATCAGCCATGACTGGTTGATCGCCAACATTCCCATGGACAAGGCGATTTTGCAGAAATGGCTCCGGGCTGGTTATGTCTACCAAAAGCAGCTATTCCCCAGCCACGCCGGAACCCCGCAGGGAGGCATCATATCCCCGGGGTTGGCGAACATGACGCTGGATGGGTTGGAAGCGATGCTGGCGAAGAGATTTCCCAACGCGAAGTGGACAGCCCGAAAAATGCGCGTGGTGCGTTATGCAGATGATTTCATCATCACTGGTTGTTCGAAAGAATGGCTGGAGAATGAAGTCAGGCCCGCCGTGGTTGAATTTCTGGCAGAGCGTGGACTTGTCCTCTCTCCGGAAAAAACCAAGATAACGCACATAGGGGACGGGTTCGACTTCCTCGGATGGAACCTGCGCAAGTACAACGGCAAGCTCCTGATCAAGCCGTCCAAGGCGAACATCGGGGCTCTACTTGCCAAGCTGCGAGAGTTGATCAAGACCAACAAAACGATACGACAGGCTAACTTGATAGGTTTGCTCAACCCGGTTCTACGGGGCTGGGCGAACTATCACAGTCATGTCGTCGCCAAGAAGGTCTTCAACCAGGTGGACAGCGCAGTGTGGGAAATGCTCTGGCGATGGGCGGTACGTCGCCACCCTCGCAAGACACGCCGATGGGTGAAGGATCGGTATTTCAAAGTACAAGGGGCGCGCCGTTGGGTGTTCTCGTGTACTGAAAAATCCGCCGATGGTCGGAAGCGTCAGTACACGCTAGTAGACGCCTCAGACACACCGATTGTGCGACATATCAAGATTAAGGCTGCTGCCAACCCTCACGACCCTGCATGGGATGAGTACTTCGAGTCCCGCTGGGGCAAGAAGATGCTCACTTCCGTTAAAGGTCGAGCCAAGCTGTATCGGGTATGGGTGCAACAGGGCGGCAGGTGCTGCGCCTGCTTCAAGCCGGTGACCAAAGACACACCGTGGCACAGTCGCCATATTGTGAAGCTAGGTCATGGCGGGACGGACGCTGCGGCTAATCTTGAGATTTACCACCTGCGTTGCCCACGAGATGTGCAATTTGCCAATGTCGACGATGTATAACCGGGTGCCCAATGGCGCCTTAGCAGAGGCTTGAGCCGTGTGCTGGGAAACTCGCATGCACGGTTCTTAGGGGGTTGGACGCGGGCAACCGCGTCTGACTACCCGACAACCAGATCCGGCCATGGGCTCTTGGGCGCAAGAACTGGCTCTTCGCCGGGTCGCTACGCAGCGGAAAACGGGCTGCGGCGATCATGAGCTTGATCCAGTCAGCGCGGCTGAATGGCCATGATCCGTACGCCTATCTAAAGGATGTTCTCACGCGCCTGCCGACGCGGCGCGCGAGTGAGATTAACAAGCTGCTGCCGCACAGGTGGGCACCTGTTTAATCGCGCAGGGTGTTTTGTGCTTATGTCTTCCCTGGCATCTACATTTTGCGCCACACCAAAGCAGGAATTGCTCGGATGTAAATTAGTTCGCTGACCAACTCAATCAGCGTTTGAGTAATCACTGCTGCCGCAGCGAGCCCTCTGATTTCCTCGGGCAAGGCCAATGCCAATGGTAGAACTACCAATGAGTTTCGTGTCGAACTGCTGAAAGCGACAGATCTTGCCGTGCTAGCCGGTAACTTAAACGCCCGAGCCACCAGCGCACCCACCACGGGTGCCAAGAGCATGAAACCAATGTAGACGGGAATAACAGGCAGCAGCTTGTCCATGTCTCTGACCACCGTTGAAATCTGAGAGCCGATCACTACGACCAATACAGCCGCCATAGCTGGCACAGGCATCCAAGCCCATACATTGTTCCAGCCCTCAACGATGCGTGACCCCTTTGCCCCGGCAGCTGTTGCTACTGCCAAGACCAAGGGTAAAGCGATCAGCACTACGAAGGCCTCAACAAATGGGCCGACCGATATAACCACCGCCGAGTCATCACTCACCATGAAGGCTAGATAGAGGGGTAGTAGCACAAGCTGAAGCACGAGTAGTAATGGTGTTGCCGCCAGAGTCAGTTTGGAGTCGCCCTTACCGATATGGGTAAACACAACAACATAATCGATACAAGGCGTCAGCAAGACCAATAGTGCGCCCACCAAAATCGCCGGGTGGTCGGCTAGGCCCATCGTCAACGCCCAAACCAACAGGGGGATGGCGACGAAATTGGCGGTCAGCAGCGCGGTCATGAAACGCTTGTTTGCAAGCCCTTTGCGAAGATCCAAGAATGGGATCTGCAGAAACATGGCGTACATCAGCACAGCGATGGCTGGTGTCACCAACGCACCTAACGCTTGAGAGGCATCAGGTGCGAGCAGGCCCCCGATAGCCGCGACAATGACCGCGACGAAGTAAACGGGAATCTGGTTCTTCTCTAGCTGTTCTCTGTCCACGGAATGCCCTTAAAACGCGTGAAATCATTTTTCGATTGAGCAGGTTAATATCTGTAGCTACTACAGGTTCAAGAAAATGCTTGGGGAGTTTGGATGTCAGGAATCGGAGCGCTGTCGAAATCAACGGGTTGCCACATTGAAACGATTCGCTACTACGAGAAAATAGGCCTTCTCCCTCCGGCCCTACGGTCGACAGGGCGGCATCGAATCTATACCGAAAAGCATCGGTCACGACTCATCTTCATCAGGCAGAATCGTGAACTGGGCTTTCCACTCGACGATATCCGCGAACTCATTGCGCTCGCGGCAGATGCTGATCGTCCGTGTGCTGATGCGTTGTCGGTGGTCAAGAAGCACTTGGCAGAAGTGGAATCTAAGGTAGCTAAGCTCCTGCAGATCCGGATAGAGCTGCTCTCAATGGCAGGCACGTGTGAGTCAAGATGCCTAGGCTCGAACACTCCAGACTGTACGATTATTGAGTCACTGTTCGAACCCGCTGCTGGGGCTCGCTCTGGTTGCTGCTCCTAGACGAGTCAAGAGCATAGGGGAGCAAGCTGCCATTGAAACCGAATAGCGCGATAGTCTCGACAGGGTCTTTCGAGCGTCCGTCTACACCAAACGGGCTGGTGCAAGATGTGTTCGGCAGACGCTTACTAAAGTGGTGCGCCACTGCTGGCATAAAAATATCAAGCTATAGTGTTTGGGGCCCTCAATCTCGTGACCGTACTGAGCGAACGCTTACACGGCAGACGTTTGCCAGGGCATATACCTATCAACTGAAGGAGCAAGTTCTATGGCCATCAAACCTGGGCCCAAGCCAATTGCCGAATCAACCGGCAAGACAGACCAGCGTCGCCGTGTAACCCCCGAGAACAAGCCTAAGCATCCCGACCTGGACGTGCATAAGCACAAGAAGGGTGATTGATGAGACCCCGCCAGACATGGCGGGGTTTTATTCTCGGTTAGCAGGTGTCACCGGATTTCCAGTGGGCATCTCCTAATTAATGCCGAAAAGCTTGTAGTAGGGTTGTTGAGGAGGACATACTGGTGCGACTGTGTCGAGGAGCTTTCTGGATATTTCTACCCTTAACCCTGTCGGCTACCGATGGTAATGAGCGCTTGAGAGGTCTACAGCCGACACATGCCAATGGCGTCGAAAACCATCATGGCGGATTTCTCCAAACGTTTACTCGTAGGCTTCACAACGCGATTGACGACTTGCTCGATATGCATGACTCCCAGGGTGAAAGCTGAGTGGGCATTTGAGGTGCTGACCAACCTGGCTGATGCATCGCAGCATGCAGCTATCAGGCGCTCGCACTGAGGGACGTAGACTCGAGCGGCGCCCTCGGCCCAGTCGAAATTTCAAACTCATTGCTTGACACTGTAGCTACTACAGGCTGTTCAATGACGCCATATCCTTATTGGTAGATGCGTCATGAGCCAGGAAAACCCGTCGAAAGCCAAATTGCACCTCGTGCCGAAGTCGGACGATTGCTGTTCTGCTGACCCCCGCGAGACCTTCGCCAAACAGGTTCATTCTCGTGCACATCATGTTGAGCATGGGCCTGATCACGCCGAGAGCTTGGGCAGAACGGGATCGCATGCGTGCGGTTCGAAGGATTCTCAGCCTTGTGGAGCCAAGTCCACCGACCATAATCAAGACCATAGCGCACACGATCATGGCACTTCAGCTCAAGCCCATTCCGATGCCGACCATTGCTGTTTGAGCAAAGTGGATTCCGCAGGGGCGGTGACTTCACATTCGGCCATGGCTGAGCCAGAAGGCACGACCCTGGTTCGGTATCGCATTGATAAGATGGATTGCCCTACCGAAGAGCGGCTAATTCGTAATCGCTTAGAGCCGATGCCTGGCATCGCACGACTTGATTTCAATCTGTTGGATCGTGAGCTGACAGTGCATCATCGCTTGGATGATCCGAAGGCGATAGTCATCGCTTTGACCGCGCTGGATATGGGGCCCAATCTCATCGAGGCCGGCGCAACCCCGAATGCCATTTCACCTGCTCTGACGACGCGCTTGAAAGGGCTGCTGGCGGTCAGCGGTCTAGCTGCCATCGCCGCTGAAGTGATCGCTTGGACGACCGGACAGGAGGGTTCTTTGCCTGTAATGTCCTTGGCTGCGCTGTCCATTCTTACTGCTGGTCTACCAACTCTGAAGAAGGGGTGGATCGCTGTAAAGAACTTCACATTGAACATCTACTTCTTGATGTCTTTGGCTGTCTTGGGTGCCATGGTGATTGGCAAGTGGCCGGAAGCCGCGATGGTGGTTTTCCTTTTCGCTATTGCCGAAGCCATCGAAGCACTCTCACTTGAGCGAGCGCGTAACGCGATTAAATCGCTGACTGCATTAGCTCCTGAGACTGCGGAAGTCATGACCGAAGCTGGCTGGAAAGAACACCCGGTTGAGAATGTCGTTCTCGGCAGCCGTATTCGTGTTCGCACAGGGTCGCGGGTACCGCTGGATGCGAGGGTGGAATCTGGTCGTGCTGCTCTCGACCAAGCCCCTATCACTGGTGAAAGCTTGCCAGTAGATAAGGCAGAGGGGGATCCGCTATATGCTGGCAGTATCGTGACAGACGGCGTCGTGGAGGCGACTGTCACGGCAGTCGCTGGCGAAAGTACGCTCGCTCGTATTGCTGCCGCGATTCAGGATGCGCAGTCTCAGCGGGCGCCGACGCAGAGGTTCGTTGACCAGTTCGCACGGTATTACACCCCAGCCGTAGTGGCGGTGGCATTTCTTGTTGCCGTTTTAGGCCCAGTGCTGCTTGGTGGTACGTGGGGTGAATGGTTGTATGAGGCCCTGGTGTTGTTGGTCATCGCGTGTCCTTGTGCCTTGGTCGTCTCAACGCCTGTCACTGTTGTGAGTGGTCTTGCCGCAGCCGCACGGCATGGAATCTTGATCAAGGGTGGTGCCTACCTGGAAAGCGGGCGCCTGCTGAAGGTGGTTGCTCTGGATAAAACAGGCACGTTGACTCAGGGCAAGCCAGTTCTGACTGACTCAGATATATTCAGTGACTTGTCTATCGAGAAGGCAACTTTGATTGCTGCGAGTCTTGATGAGCAAAGTACCCACCCAGTAGCGAAAGCATTGGTCAATGGGTGGAAATCGCAGCAGCCTGGCGCTGTGGCTCTGCCTGTCAGTGACTTCAGTGTGCTAAATGGCCGAGGCGTGAAAGGCACGATCGACGGTCATCTTTGGCATCTAGGCAACCATCGTTTGGTTGAGGAGTTGGGCGTGTGTTCTTCGGAGCTGGAGGCCAGACTTTCACGGCTTGAGGAAACTGGCAAAACGGTGATCGTGCTATGCGGCAATAGCGGCCCCGCCGCGATATTCGCGGTCGCAGACACAGTCCGACCGGAGAGTGTTGAAGCTGTGGCTGCTTTGAAGGCTTTGAACGTGGTTCCAGTAATGCTGACTGGGGATAATCCTGCGACGGCGAGGTCGATCGCTGAGCAATTGGGCATCGAGGATGCCCGTGGAAATCTGATGCCAGAGGACAAGCAGACTGCAGTCGCTGAACTCAAACGCAGATATGGCGCCGTTGGGATGGTTGGTGACGGCGTTAATGACGCCCCCGCCTTAGCGCAATCCGATATAGGTTTCGCAATGGGAGCCGCAGGGACAGCGACAGCTCTCGAAACAGCTGACGTTGCGATCATGGACGA
>OPGP01000149.1_pt1 | contig 11537 bp, 23 predicted proteins | sample 1691661 | NCBI WGS metagenome assembly OPGP01 (sample SAMN05831936, study PRJEB22555) | human gut metagenome | isolation source: Material from the ethmoid | host: Homo sapiens | reverse complement strand
CACCAAATCCTTGCTGGCGTCTGAAAGACTGTCTTGCACAGTAAACTGGTCGATGGGTTCAGCTTGGTTAAGCAGCGTGACGATGACTTGATACATCTGGCGCAGGTGGAAATTTTCAAAGGCTTCTGCAGGAAGCTTACCGGCAACCTCTCGGCAGTCGATGTGGTCACCCTTGATCATCATCGAGCCAACCAATTGCTCCTCAAACTCGTAACTTTCCATCAGTCCTCCCGGGAAAGAATTTCGTCAATCTTCTCTTGCCGCAAAGCAGTCTCGATACCGTACCGTTTGCCCTCTGGATTATCACCGCAGGCCCACTTTGTCGGCGTGTACCCATGGGCTAGATAGCCATTCAGGAATGTATCGATTTCATTTGGCTGGCTGCCAAGTTCTTTGCATTGCTTCAGGTAGGATTGCCATAGGCGCTTTAAGCCATTCTCGACAGTCGTTGAAACGTTACGGATTTTAGGTAGGCCGTAATTCTCGGCTTTTCAGTTCCATGTTTCCTTCAGTCTCTCACGGTCAAAGGATTGCATTGCAGAGCGAGGATTGGTCCCTTTGGATCGAGGGTTGGTGCCTTTCTGCCGTGGGGTTAATTTCTCTTCCAACGACAAGCCCACATCGTGGGTTTGGGTATTTTCTTTTATCTTTTGTATATTGTCTTTTGTGGTTAGCAACTTCTGCAAAGGTCCGTTAGCAACTTCTGCTAAGGTTTTCTTAGCAGGTTTAGCTAATGTTTTGCAGAATCCGTTATTCTTCGTTTTCCACTCAGTTACATTGGTATTCATGCCAACCTTTCGGCCTTCCTGAATGAAAACTTTTTTGTTTATAAGCAAGTTCTTAGCTGTTGAGCAGTGAGTTAAATGCTTACCTATCATCTGCTCTAATTGCTCATTGCTGATCCAGTCCATTTTTTTGCTGTAGCCGTATGTCTTTCTCCAAACAGCGAGAACCACACACATCTCCGTTTCGCTTAATCCAGCCGCCATAACAGCGTCTAGCAGCTCGTTGGCTAAACGAGTGTAACCATCCTCGAGTTGAGCCACGCGTTGCTCCACGACTTCTGGAGAAGTCCTGACGAGTGTTAAGTGTCTAGCGGCGGTCATCTTTCTTCACCCCTGCTTTAGCCAGTCTGAAAACACCAATCAGCCTTTCGGCAAATGGCTTGTTGCATGCTGCTGTGTAGACCAGCCCGTCAGGTGAATCCGGATGCTGCCGTTCCTCTTCTTGCTTGAAATTTCTGCGTTTTCGTGCCATTATTTACCTCAGAAATTGATAGTGATTTGTTGTTCAGAACCCTTGGTTGCAGCCAGGGGTTTTTGCTTTTTAGCGTTTACCGCATTCACCACTTCCTGAACCATCATCCCCAGAGCACTGAACTCCAGAGACTTCTTGGCAACACAGAGAATGGTTGCAACGTAGCGCCAGTCAGTCCTGCTAATCTTCGACTCATGGCATCCAGCCAGACGGGCAAACTCCCTTCCTGTGATTGTTGATACGGTGAGAAGGAGATCCGTCTCCGCCCGGTTAATCTCTTGTTCTGTTGGTTTGCTGTAGCTTGCTAATTCCATAGCGGATAATTTCCATGTTGGTTAAATAGTTAGACGTGATCACGCCGTGGGAATGACCACATGTTGATTTTTTATTGGGAACCCTTTCGGGTAAGAGGTTTAAGGAGCGGTGGTGCTTATGCGGCTTTCTTGTAAAAACTATCCAGATACTTCAGCTTTCCCTTAGTGAGGATGCTCAACTTCATTGCGGCCTTCTCAGGAATGATCTCTTTCCATTGAGAAACAGCAGAATCGCTGAGCCCTAACACAACCGCGATGGCATGTTGTGAGCTGAAGTGTTCGATTACTGCTTCTTTTAGCATTTGGAACCCTCCATTTAAGACTTCTTTAATTATTCAACTAAAGGAATCTTAAGTCAACAAGATTTAAGATTGCTTAATTATGAAAAATGAAACCGTTGGCGAGCGCATTCAGGCGCTGAGAAAGGCAAAAAAACTTAGTCAGGTAGCGCTGGCTAAAAGTGTGGGCGTTTCAAACGTAGCCATATCCCAGTGGGAGCGCTCAGAAACCGAGCCAAAGGGAGACAATCTTATGTCTCTGTCATCTGCGCTTGGCTGCTCTCCGAATCACCTACTCTATGGGGATCCATTAGATAACAATATAAGTTACGTATCCCCATATAACCCAGGAAGCCGTTACCCAGTACTGAGCAAGGTTCAGGCTGGCGCATGGGCTGAAGCTGTAGAGGCGTACGCAATTAAAGAAGTCGATATTTGGTTAGAATCAGATGCACACATCCAGGGTGATGCTTTCTGGTTAGAGGTCGATGGCGATTCCATGACCGCCCCAATGGGATTAAGTATTCCTGAGGGAACGTTCGTACTTTTCGACACCGGACGAGCTGCAATAAATGGCAGCCTTGTTATAGCGAAAATGATAGACGCTAATGAGGCTACCTTTAAAAAGCTTGTGATTGATGGTGGACAAAGGTACTTGCGTGGGCTAAATCCACAATGGCCTATGCTGCCAATTAATGGAAACTGCAAGATCATTGGCGTGGCTGTAGAGACAAAAATGAGGCTGGTTTAGGTGGCTTCTAATGACGGAGAGAGGTCGCTTATGCGGCCTTTTTTATTGGATGGATGATCAGTTGTGGGTAACTATGACACTTAAGATGATCTTTTAATTGAGGTTTTTTACAGCATGGATATAATCACAGCATTATATGGTTATTTCTTGATCGCCATATATGGGAAGACCCCAACAGTATCGAGCTGTCAGGGCCAATTTGAAAACAGGTACTAGTTGCTTTCTTGAGATCTCACGGCTGAGAGTATCCCATGAGAGATCCCATGTAAAGTAGCCTGTGCCTATTGTTTATAGGTACTTTGCATGTCTTATATTTGCAATAAGAATCACCGCTATAACCCGATGTTTAGCGTTCTTCCGGAAAATCAGGGAAATACTGGTCGTCATAAATGCCCTGGCTGCGCTTTCGAACTGGCCATGCTGAACAAGGCAAAAGGCATTCCAGCTTCTAATGATGATTCAGTGCTGGCAGAACTCCCTAGCAGCCAAGCTGGAGAAGTGCGTCACAAGGACGCATTTGAAGCTTACAAAATGGCTTATCAGTACTAACTACAAGAAACCATCCCACCCGGCCGCCGTGCCGGGTTTTTTGTGCCCTCCCCTATCTGCCACAAATCCTACCCAACTCTTCAATCCACTTAAATCTCTGCGCCAATATTTAAGTTTTCTTCAAATTAATCTTGACGCGAAATTTAAGTTGTCTTAAAGTAATTCCATCGAGACGACACAGTCTCCCGCTCTTTAAGACTACTGACCTGAAAAGGTCGATTCTACTCAGGTTTCCGCATGTGCTGACCACTCAGTGCAACCGAAAGCCACAGGAGAGATATATGAAATGCTACGCATATGACAACGCAGATAAACGCCGTCGTGACCGTCGCCAGGCACTGACTGAGGCATACAACCGCGAGAATGGGATTGCTGCAGTGTCAGAGCAACCACGCCGCCCTGTTCTATCGATGAAGAAGCGCAAGCCTGTTGACCGCGTACAGGCCGCGGTAAGTCCTATCAACTTCGAATACAGGGAACAGATTGCCAAGGCAGCGGAGCATCACAATGCGCTGGCACAAAAAGCTGAAGAGAAGCTTAGTCGGCAGCGCCAGAAAGTTCTGAACGAGGCTGGACGACAGATTCACGCAGTCCAGAAGGCTCGCGGTAAAAGCATTCCACTGATTTAAAAGCCTGACCTTATGTCTGGGGAAAGCGCAAACACAAAGCCTCTTCGGAGGCTTTTCTTTTACATCAAGCTGCCACTCGGCGGCTTTTTTATTGACTAAATATAGGGCCGAGAAAATGACCGTCGAGAAAATCACCACTTACAAAGGCTTTAACGCCAGCCTGTCCTGTCGCGGCTTCCAGTTCGAAATGGGTAAAACGTTCGAGCATGAAGGCCCTGTCGAAGCTTGTTCATCTGGCTTCCATGCGTGTGAATATCCTCTAGATTGCTTCGGATATTACGAACCGGGAAATTCTGTTTATGCACTGTGTGAGCAGTCTGGCGATCTGTCACGTCACGATGATGACAGCAAGGTTGCCAGCAAGAAAATCACCCTTAAAGGCAGCATTACCATTGCAGGATTAGTAAAGGCGGCGATCGAGTACACGACCGAACGCTGTGATAAAAAGAAAACGGATCATGTTAAGGGTGACCAGTCAGCGTCATCTGCCACGGGTGACCAGTCAGCGTCATCTGCCACGGGTGACCAGTCAGCGTCATCTGCCACGGGTTACCGGTCAGCGTCATCTGCCACGGGTTACCGGTCAGCGTCATCTGCCACGGGTTACCGGTCAGCGTCATCTGCCACGGGTGACCAGTCTAGCAGTGAGATCACCGCAGCAGATGATGGTCGCAAGTTGCATGCCGTCGCAGCAGCATACGGTGAAGATAGTAAGGCAAGAGCGCCTGAGGGGTGCGCCATCGTATGCGTATACCGCAATGATGATGGTGAGTTAATCCACATCCGCGCCAGCAAGGTTGGTGATAACGATATCAAGCCAAACGTGTTTTATACGCTGGACGAAAATGGCGAGTTTACTGAGGTCGCATAAGCGGCCTTTATTTTTAACTGGAGGGTGCAGCATGACTTACAACGAGAAGGTTTGGTTTGGTGTGTTTGCGGTCTGCGCCCTCTTCTGGTGTGGTGTGATTGTTGGATTGATGGAGATGGTGAGATGAGCAATTTCGGATATGGAGAAGGCGACAAGTGCCTGAGAGATGGATGCGATGGCGTAATTGAGCTGGAACCTGCTAGCAACTGTAGTTGCCACATATCTGCCCCATGCTGGAACCATGAAAACGCTGACATGCACTGTCCTGATTGCGGGTGGAGAGCTGCAAATGACCCATTGTGTGTTCGAGAAATATCTTCTATCAGAATATGTGGGTACGCCGCACATATTAAAACTAAACCTCGCGTTCTCGACCCAACCAAGATTGATTGGGTTGCTGGTTTACACACCAGTAGTTCAATGACGAAGGAAGGCGTTTACCCAATGGGTACAACTGCCAAAGAAGTAGAGAATGAGGTTAGAGGCACATTTGGTGGGCGCTTCATACATTTTGGTGACGGGAAGTTTAAATATATTGCCTACACCGATTAACCGTGACTGACCATCCCAAAGCTCATTAATTAGTGGGCTTGTGATGTACCAGTAAGAAGACGTAACCCCTCTTATCATCACTTCGGGCTGCCTAACGGTGGCCCATTTTTTTACCCGGAGAGAATCATGAGCATTGAAGAAGTTACTTTCGACTGTAAGGAAGTGCGAATCGAGGCTGTTAGATATGACCTCGTTAGGGTCATAGCTGAGCGCGTGGATATGGACGATGTCATGAATGCGATAAAGCATCAGGGAGATACGGATGATGCGCTGGACTGCCTTGGTGAAGATGTAGTCATCAAGTGGATTGAAAGACAAGGATACGTTGTTAACGAAGAAGAGTAGGCCGCCTAGTGCGGCTTTTTTATTCCCATCGCTAAGCCAATTTACGAGTTGGTTCAGCAATGAATACCTATCAATCAAAGGAGCAACCCATGATGTATGCCATCTCGGGCGGTGCCGTCATGGGCGCTGCTCAGCTAAACGAATCCCTACTCGAAATTATCACTCGCCGTATGCGCTGCATTGGCCGGTGGTTGAAAGACACCCTCAATCAGCGAGGTGAGCCGTAATGAACAAGCCATTCAACACCGCTCAGTTCACAGCCAGAGCCGCTATACAGCTTCGCAGTCCAGTGTTGTGGGCAATGGCTATGGTTCAGCTTAAACAAGCCTGGAGGTCGAAATGAAAATGACATTCGTATGCACCGAATATCACGCTAAAGCAGGACAGCGACAAGGTGAGGTTCGCATTGAGGCGGACGGCGTCGCTCTGTTTGGTCATGTTGATGAAAAGCAGATCATGAATCAGCTCGACCTTAAGCCTGTATTCGAATGGCTGGCTGAGCATGGATACACGGTTACGGAAAACAAGGCGGTCGCATGAGCAACGAAACGTTAGCAGATGATGATCGCTTCATCTCTCACATGCTATCCGAATTGGAGATTCAGCTAACTGAGTCGCAGGTAGAAACGGATGTTCGCTGGCAAGGATCTGACCGTCAAAGTCCAGCAGTCACTTGGAATGAGTTTGCAGGAAGCTTTAGTTAAGGGGATTGATTATGAACGCCGTATACAAAGCCATAGCAGGCGTGGCGAAAGATTTGTCTGAAGTAGGGATAGCTAAAGACAGCCAGAACAGGCAGCAAGGATTTGCTTTCAGGGGGATTGACGCCGTTTACAACGCTCTATCACCTACCCTGGTTAAGAATGGATTAGTGATCCTCCCTAGAATTATCGAGCGAACCGTTACCGAGAGGGCCACCAAAACAGGTGGGGTTCTGTTTTATGTAGTGGTTAAGGCTGAGTTTGATTTTGTAGCAACCGAAGATGGCAGTAAGCACACGGTCGTGACATATGGTGAGGCCATGGACAGTGGAGATAAGGCCACTAACAAGGCAATGTCGATCGCTTACAAATATGCAGCATTTCAAGCATTCTGCATTCCTACCGAAGAAACAGCATCCGATCCCGACGCAGATATACATCAGCCAGCCAGCAGATCGCCAGATGAAATCCTTGCCGACTTTACCTCACAAGCTGGAGATTGCCAGAGCGTTAAAGAGCTGCAGGACATATACAAATCTGCATGGAATGCCCTGTCTCAATATCCAGAACATCAACCAAAATGCGCCGAAGTTTACAAAACACGCGGCTCCGAACTGAAAAAGGCGGCATAAATGGCCAGTAAAGGCGTAAACAAAGTAATCCTTGTCGGCAACCTTGGGAAAGACCCCGAAGTTCGCTACCTCCCAAATGGTGGAGCAGTTGCCAACCTGACTCTGGCCACCTCTGAAAGCTGGCGCGACAAGGCGACCGGCGAGCAGAAAGAAAAAACCGAGTGGCACCGAGTGGTACTGTTCGGAAAGTTAGCCGAAATAGCTGGCGAATATCTGCGTAAAGGCTCGCAGGTGTACATCGAAGGGAAGCTGACAACACGGAAATGGACCGACCAAGCCGGAGTGGAAAAGTACACCACCGAGATTCACGTCAATGTTGGTGGTGTATTACAGATGCTCGGCGGGAAGCCAGACGGCGGAAGCAGCAATCAGCCTCAACAGCAAGCACTACAGCCACAACAACAATCGTCATCGAACGAACCACCTATGGACTTCGACGACGATATTCCTTTCTAGGATTTAGCTACTCCCTGCAGGTAACACCAATGACCAAACAAGAGCTATACACTGCAATCGCGGTGGACGTCCTCGCGGCCATAGACTGTGCCGATCGGGGAGAGCATCACTGGCGTATTAACGGAATGATGGCAAGGACTGCCGCCCATTTCGCTTCCTTCAATCCTCCATGCCCAGACCATCTTCTACCGCCAGAACGCAGGCCATTTAGCAAAGAAAATCCGTACATTCCGAAACCTCGCAAAACAGACGGGAAAATTAAAACTGTTGTCCGATATGTCGGCACTTGCTGGGAGTTTCCTGACGGAACATTCACCAGTAATTTCTTTACGGCAGACCAGAAAGCCAAAGCGCTTGGGATGGTGCTGCAATCCCGCCAAAAATGGCGATTCAGCGAAACCGAATAATCACCATTCAACCGAATTAAACAAGCCTGCCAGCCTTAGCTGATTGCGGGCTAAGGATGATCAATGAACGTATACGAAATGGAAGGATTCCTGCGCGGTAAGTGCATGCCTCGCGACATTTTAGTTAACGAAAGCACTGCGGCATACCTGGTCAGGAAATTGAATGAAGCGGCAGCATTGAAGGCTGATCGCGATGCGCAGCAGAAACGAGCCGATGCGCTGGCTGTTGAGAATGCTGCGCTGATTAATGTGTTCGGCCCCGGAGAGGCTGTTGTTAACTTCCTGTCCATAGCATTGCGCCATACCGAGTATGACTGCATCGACCTACCTGATGTTGCTCTGGCCTTCAAGATGTCGCTACCTGAAACCCCGGCCACTGACGCCGCCCTTGCCGCTATCGAAGCGCGGGGAGTGGAGAAGGCAGCAGCAAAACTTTACGGCTCCGGCTATGTGTTTGAAGTGCTGATGCGCCATGCCACCGAGCTGCGGGAGGCCAAATGAAAGGTATCGATTTATTCGCTGGCCTCGGTGGCTCGTCTACTGGCGCAACAAAAGCAGGTGTAGAAATCGTCTGGGCTGCTAATCACTGGCAGGAAGCTGTTGATGCTCACGCGTTAAATCACCCCGGCACCGTTCACGCATGCCAGGACTTGCACCAAGCTAATTTCGCAGCCGTGCTGGCTTTGGCTCCGAAGTTAGACCTGCTGCTGGCATCACCATGCTGTCAGGGCCACAGCAAGGCACGCGGCAAGGCCAACGGGAACCCGCAGCATGATGCAAGCCGTTCAACTGCGTGGGCAGTTCCTGCGGCGGCAGAGGTGCTGAAGCCTGAGAAAATCATCGTTGAGAATGTGCCGGAGTTCCTGCAATGGGCGCTATTCCCTGCGTGGGAACACGCAATGCAGACGTTGGGCTATTCACTGGCATCTCACATCGTTGACTGTGCCGACCTTGGCGTACCGCAGAACCGCGTCCGCATGTTCATCGTCTGCACCACGAGCAAGAGCCCGCTGATGTTGAAACTGCCAAAGCTTCAACATGTCCCGGCTGAGTCGTTCATCGATTTCGACTCTGGCCGCTGGTCCCAGGTCAATAAGCCTGGTCGCGCAGCAGCGACGCTCGACAGGGTTGCTAACGGTCGCGCTCAGTTCGGTGACCGGTTCCTAATTTCCTACTACGGCAACACCAAAACTGGCCGCTCTTTGCATCGCCCGATCGGCACGATCACTACACGTGACCGCTGGGCAATAGTTGACGGTGACCGCATGCGCATTCTGACGAAAGAGGAAAACATGCTAGCCATGTCGTTCCCTGCCGACTACATCAACCCACCATCGCACAAGCTGACAGTCCATATGGCCGGTAACGCGGTGCCACCGGAGGCGATGTATCAGATGGTGAAAGCACTGAAGGAGCAAGCGTGATGCCAGCAAATGAACTGAGCCTCGAAGGCAAAAGCATTCTCGACATGTGCTGCGGCTCCCGCATGTTTTGGTTCGACAAGGAAGACGAACGCGCGGTATTCAGCGATAAGCGCAGCGAGAGTCACACCCTGTGCGACGGTCGGAAACTGGTTATCTCTCCTGACTTGATCGCCGACTTCACCGCGCTGCCGTTTGCAGACGGTTGTTTCCCTGTCGTCGTGTTCGATCCACCGCACCTGGAACGCGTCGGCCCCAATGGCTGGCAGGGTAAGAAATACGGGAAGCTTGACCGTGAAACATGGCGCGATGAACTGCGCGCAGGATTCGCTGAGGCTTTCCGCGTGCTGCGGCCACACGGCGTGTTGATCTTCAAGTGGAACGAAACCCAGATACCGGTTAGCCAAATCATCGCCCTCACAGACGAGAAACCGGCTATCTGGCAGCGCACCGGTAAGAGCGATAAAACGCACTGGATCATCTTCGTGAAGGGGGTGCAGCATGATCACAAAAACATATCCAATCGAGGGCCACATTACCGTGGCCCTTGTCATTTTAGGACTACTGATAATTAGCGTGGTGACGATATGAATAACCAGGGGAATGTTTTCCAGTTAACGCCTAATAAGTGGGTCACGGAGGACTTGCTTATTAGCCTAAGTGGCATGACTAAACACATGATCCAGCACGCACGAAGAACCACATGGCTTGAGGGTCGCGAGTACCGGCATGTAGCACCAGACCTCAACCCAAAGATGAACAGCCCCATCATGTATAACAGAGAAGCAATAGACCAGTGGATTGAGCGACAAAGACCTGCGATCCGCCGACGGATTTCTGCTTAAATACCCTCCCCACTCAACCTAGAGGTGTTACATGACGAAATACCCAACCGGGGTGGAGAACCATGGCGGGTCATTGCGCATATGGTTCATCTACCAAAAGCAAAGGGTAAGGGAGAATCTTGGCGTTCCCGACACCCTAAAGAACAGAAAGGCTGCATCAGAACTTCGCACATCAATCTGTTACTCAATCAAAACAGGAACATTTAACTATTCAGCAAGCTTCCCACAATCACCGAACCTGAAGAAATTTGGGTTTGTGCAAGAAGGTATCAAGGTGGGAGATTTAGCGGAGAAATGGTTGGAACTTAAACGAATGGAGATATCACTTAACGCACATAAGCGTTACCGGTCCTACATAAATATATGCTGTGAAATTCTGTCGCCTGGACGCCTGGTATCAGCGATCTCACATGAGGACATTTTGACAGTCAGAAAGGAATTGCTGACCGGGTTTCAGTTATTAGGCAACTACCAAAAAAACAGATCAGCAAAGAAGGGGCGGACCGTTCGCACGGTGAATGTCTATATCACGTGCCTATCTGGGATGTTTGAGTTCGCAGAACGTAATGGATATGTCAACAAGTCGCCGTTCCAAGGAATCGACCCGTTGAGAAAGAGCAAGTCTGAACCCAACCCGTTAAGCTATGAAGAGTATCAGCGCGTGATAGATGCAGCACCATCGCAGCAGATCAGAAATCTATGGGTGCTTGCCGTTCATACCGGTATGCGCCACGGTGAAATCTGCGCCCTGGCCTGGGAGGATATCGACACGCGAAACTGGTCTATCACCATAAGTCGGAACATGGCGTTAAAAGGGCATTTCACGCCACCTAAAACTGAAAGCGGAAACAGAACAATAAGTTTAACCGAGGTTGCGATTCAGGCGCTGAAAAGCCAGATGGAGTACACCAGGGTGGGAAGAGCTCGCCAGGTTGAAGTTAATCTGCGTGAGTTTGGCAGAAAGAGGATAGATCAGTGCACGTTTGTATTTGTGCCGAGATTAACGGCGAGGAATGGTTGCGGAGGTGATTGGTATGCGCCTGGGTCAATCAGCGGGACGTGGAACAGCATGCTCGCGCGCGCTGGGGTTAAGCATCGGAAAGCCTATGAGTCTAGGCACACTTATGCATGCTGGGCGTTAAGTGCCGGTGCAAACCCCAACTTCATTGCTAACCAGATGGGCCATACGTCAGCCCAAATGGTATACAGCGTTTACGGTAAATGGATGAGTGACAACAATCATGATCAGCTGAGCATTTTGAACGCTAATTTCGGTGGAAATGCCCCACATATGCCCCAAGCGATTTCCTACTAACCTAAAACTTATTTATTTTCAAAGTCTCAACGCGCCCAGCTTGGTTTGTTCATGATGTGATCCTGCCAGTCCACCACTTCGCTTTCGCGTACCGCAATGTGGCGCACCGTAATACGTTCACCGTGCATCGCCGCCTTGGAGCCGCTAACCAATGGGTGCCAGGAGAACAGGGGTTTGCCTTCGCCAATCAGGCGATATGCACAGGTCGGGGGCA
>OPGP01000144.1_pt1 | contig 11951 bp, 8 predicted proteins | sample 1691661 | NCBI WGS metagenome assembly OPGP01 (sample SAMN05831936, study PRJEB22555) | human gut metagenome | isolation source: Material from the ethmoid | host: Homo sapiens | reverse complement strand
AGGCAGCCACACCCAGTTGCACATCGCGCAATTGGCTGAACAGCTCACGCGTCGGTTTCAGCTCTTTGCTGGCGCTGTCGAACCGGCCCAGGCTCAAGGCCACGCGATGCTCGCTCAGTGGGCGGATCGACGTGGTTTCTGCGACCTGGATACGTTTGCCGTTCGGCAGTACCGCGACAAAACGCAGGTCCGCGGAGCCGAGGGTTTCACCGACCTTGATCTTGAACTCGGCAGTGCCTTCCTTGCGCGGTTGCAGCGACAGGGTACTGCCTTTGTCGCCCTGCACGTTTAGCCCGTCGCTGGTCTGCACTTCAAACTTCACGTCCGCTGCCGCGTCGAGGTTACTGAACACCCCGGCGCTCACATTGAACACGTCCCCCGGCGCCACAAAGGCCGGCACGTTCGGTGTGATCACAATCGGCCCGCGCACTTCGGTATTGGCCTCGCTGACGCCCACGCTGTCACTGTCCACTGCCACCGCAAACAGGTGCAGCTTGCCGTTGAAGCTGTCCGGCACCTGGTAATGCAGCACGGTTTCACCGGCCGGCAGGTCAACCAACCCGGACCACCAGGCCACGGGCGGCTGGTGTTTACGCTTGAACGGGTTGAGGTGGTTGGCCAGCGCGCCTTCGGTGTCACCACCGGGCGCTGCGCCACTGAGCAGGCGGCTGAATTCCGGCAGGATCAGGTCAAGGATCTGACTGGTGCCAACCTCCAATGCGCGTTTCTGGAAGAAGAAGCCCAACGGGTCGGGCGTCTGGTAACGCGCCACTTGCAGGATGCCTTCGTCCACCGCGTAAACCACCGCGCGGCCTGGGCGGTCGGCAGTTACCTTGATATCCAGGGTCTGCCCCGGCTCGATCTTCTCCGGGCCTTCAACCTTGAGCGCCATGCGCCGTGCATCCAGGTTGATGCTGAACGGCACCACGCCGTAGGACAGCGGGCTCATATAAACCTCAGGTGAACCCATGTCGCGCACAAACTGCACGTTGACGTAGGCATTGCCCTCAAGCCCGGCAGGCACGCGGATATGTTGCACGCTGTTGGTGCTGTCGGCTTTGAACCACTGCTGTGTGTAAACCTTGTCACGCTCGATGGTGATCAAGCCGGCGCCGGTGTACGGCGCGCGAATGCTGATCGCGATCTCGTCACCTGTGGCGTAGCTGCGTTTATCCAGGCGCAATTGCAACTCGGCGTTACGCTCCAGGGAGCGCGAAGTGTTGCCGCGCCCGGCCACGCTGTAGTCGATCTGGTTGAGCAGGTTGCCGTTGGCGTCCTTGAGTTGCAGGGTGAAATCGCCCGGCGTGCCGGTGTTCAGGGTCTGCTTGGCACCTTCCTTGGTCATCACCAGCGGCGAGGCCGGTTGGCTGATGTTCTTGATGCGCGACTCGTACTTGTAGGTGCCGTTGGACTGTTTCACCAGCACCGACACATAGCGGTGCTCGATGACTTCGCTGGTCAGGCCGTCCACCGCCACGGGTGTAAGGTCCGGCGCGACGGCCAGCCATTGCACTTGGCGTGGGGCGTCTTTGGCAACGTACGACAGCGAATCCTGACTTTTCACACCGACCAGATAAGGCGCGGATGACACCAGCAGCGCATTTTGCGCAGCGACGTTACGGCCACCTTCAGCTTCGAACACTTGGGTCATCACTTGCAGGCGATAGGTGCTATTGGCGAAGCGTTGCAAGTTGAGGTCAAGCAGCGCCTGGCCGTTGTCGTCGACCGTGGTTTCCGCCAGGTCTTCGGTGCTGGCTTCTTCCAGCGAGTCGTTGAGGCGGAAGCGGTACTCGGGGTAACGGTCGAAGGCCGCCAGTGTGGGGCTCAGGGACATTTTGGCGGTGACGCGACGGCCCGATGCCGGGGCGCCGAACAGGTGCATCGCGGTGACTTTGGCCACCACTTGGTCGGGTGGAATCCAGCCCAACACCGGGGTGTCGTGCAGGCTCAGGCTGACCTTCATGCGGTCTGGCTCGAAATCACGCACTTTGAAGCTGACACTGCCCAGGTCGGTGCGCGTGTTTTTCTGGCCAATCAGTTGCAAGGTCGCGGTGTAGTCCCCGGCGGGGGCGACTTCACTGCTGGGGAAATCAAAGGTTTCAAAACCGCTGGTGGACAGTTTCAGCGGCTGGCGAATGACTTCCAGGCCCCGTGGGTCGGTGATTTGCAGCTCCACTGGCAGGCCTTGTAATGCGCCTTTCCAATTGCCGCTGCGCACGATCATGCCCAGGTGCGCCGTTTCGCCGGGCCGATACAGGCCGCGGTCGGTGAACAGGTAGGCGCTCAGGCGATCAATCGCGCCGTCTTCTTCCAAACCGCCAACGTCAAAACGCGACAAATCCAGCTGTTGCGACTGACGGGCAATCGGCAGGAACGACTGGTCGTTGCCGCGAGTGACGACATACATCAGCGGCGTTTTCTCACGGCGCAATTCATCCAGCTTGGCGAAATGCGCATGGCCTTCGGCATCGGTGCGGCCGCTGCTGACCGGCAACCCGTTACGACCAATGATGTCGACTTGTGCGTCGGCCACTGGCGAGCCGTTATCAATGGATTGCACGTAAACATCGTGGCTGCCGTCGCTGGAGCGTTTGGCGATGATGCCAAGGTCGGTGACCACGATGAAACGCAAGTCGCTGGTGCTGCTGCGCGAGTAATCGAACGTGCGCTCGGCGGGGTCATCCTGAGGGCTGAGCTTGAGCACAAAGATGCCGCGACGGCCGCCGTTGGCGGTGAGGTAGTGGCTCAGGTCGACGTTGTCGTAGACGGTTTTCGCCGGGTCATTGGACGACAGCGGAATATCCAGCGACTGACGCTCCACCATGCGGTCGAAATACTCATTGCCAAAATTCGGACGGGCGAAGCTGCCGCTGCTCTGGTCCACCAGGTGCTGCAACTGATTGGGCAGCAGGCGGGCGATTTCCACATGGGCGCCGGGCACGCCACGGGCCATGAAGCCCAGGCGTTTTTCGCCGTTGAGGCTGAGCAAGGCGCCGTCGGACAGGAACTGCAACGTGCGCGGGTACGCCGGCATGCTGATCAGCGACGCTGTAGGGTCTTTCGCCAGGTAGCCGCCGATGGCTTCCAGGTTGGCGGGCACGCGTACATACAGCGCGCGGCCTGCCGGCGCCTTGAACTTGAAGGCGTGAAGCGTATTCAGCGGTTCGACGCTGGGTACGTGGGTCAGGTTGACCTTTGAACTACGCGCCAGCAGTGCATCGTCGATCTCGTTGCTGTAATAGGGACGGATATCATCCTGGGCTTTTTCCGGCAGCAGCCAGGCCTGGACCTTACCGGCAATGGTGTCATCGGCCACGGCGCTGGAACTGCTGAACATCAGCACGGGTTCGGGTTCACCGCGCGCGTTGTCGACAAAGCTGACTTCGGCGCCGGTAAAAGTCAGGCGATAGCGACCGGGTACGGTGACTTCAGAGACCAGCGGTGCGGTACTGGCATTGCCGCCGTCGCGGGCCTTGATGCCTTCATCGAGCTTGGCGCTGACGGGCGTGCTTTCCAAGGGCGTGGCCAGGGCGGCGGAGCGTACGTAGGCGTTGAGCCTGGTGTCGTCGAAGGTGATTTCCGGGCGGTTGGGTAACTGGGCATCGCGGTAGGCCAAGCCTTTGCCGAGGGTTACCGAGACGCGCTTGCGTAGGCTGTCTTCATCGACGGGGTGGGAAAAATGAAAAGTCGCCACCAGCTGTTTCAACGTCGGGTTGGACGGGTCTTGATACAGCTCGTTTTGCGCCAGGGTGGCGCGGAACGGTTGAGTGGAAAACTGACTGCTGTACTGGGTGAGCAATACACCGTCGGCCAGCAGCTTTTTCTTGGCCAGGTCGAGGGTGTAATGGGCGTCGACGGGCCAGTCTTTTTCCGGTACGAACAACAAGGTGTGGTCGTCGGACCAACGCCAGGTGCCGGCCACTTCAGGTCTTAGGGTGATGCCTTCAGTGACGGGCTTGCCAATGGCCGCCAGCGGAGCCACGGACTCGGCAAAGCGCACCTGCAAGTTATCCACAACCGGAGGCTGCTGGGTGTAATCGGTCAGGTTCGGCTTATGCAGCGAATAACCCACGGTGTGGGGCTGCGGCAAATTCGAATACCAGTGCCAGCCATAGAAACCAGCAGCGGCCAGCAGCACCAGGCCCAAGACCCCGGCACCCGCCTGGCGCGGATAGGTGCGGGCTTTACTGCCCAGGTTCCCCACGCCACGGCCCGTGGCTCGCAGCCAGGCTGGCGGCTGCCATTGGCCAAAGATGGCACTCACCACAGTCAGTAAAGCGCCGAGAATCCGGCGGCTGGTCGCTTTCAACGAATCGAGCATGGTGAGCATCCCTGGCTAAGTGCGGCCTATATTACACGCGTCTTTGATACAAAAGATGACGTGAAATCGCCGACTTGCTCAGGCGTGCTGCACAAAAGTGAGACGCACCGCAAAACCAATCAAAAGACTGCCAAATAACCACTGTTGCACGCGCTGCGCCGAGCGATTGCGCGCCAGCCAGTGGCCGATGCGCGCGCCGGCCAGGGCGTAGCAGCCGTCGAATACGAAACCGACGCTCACCAGGATCACACCGAGTAACGCAAACTGCGCTGCCACCGGGCCTGCTTGCGGGTTGATGAATTGCGGCAGCAGCACCGAGCAGAACAGCAGGGCCTTGGGGTTGAGCAGATTGGTGAGCAGGCCGCGCTGAAAGGCCGTGCGCCAGGCATGCACCGAAGGTGCGCCCTGGCTTTCGTTGAGCGACGTCAGCCGATTGGCGCGCAGGCACTGCACGCCAAGCCACAACAAGTAGGCCGCGCCACCGAGGCGCACCACGTCGAACGTCCACGGCGCCACTTTGAACAACGTCGCCAAGCCCATACCGGCCAACGCCACATGGCATGCCCGGGCCAGCCCCAAGCCGAGTGCCGTGGTCAGCGCCAAGGCCTTGCCCTGGCGTGCGCCGGTTTGCAGCAGCAGGATCATGTCCGGCCCCGGCAACAGGAAAGCGACCGATAAGGCCAACAGAAATAACCAGAGCTGCGCCATGTTTCACCTCCCTCGATTGGTCGGCCAATTCTAGGATTGAAAGGCAGGGCAGGTGCTTGCGAAGTCAGCCAGATAAGCGTCTAGTCTTGGCACTATCTGCCACCAATACCGCCTACGGCCATCCACTTATGCCAAATTTCAAACTTGACGCGTTCGACCGCAAGATTCTTGAGGCCCTGCAACGGGACGGTCGCCTGAGCAATGTGCAACTGGCTGATGAGATCGGTCTGTCCGCCTCCCCGTGTTTGCGCCGCGTGCGTCTGTTGGAAGAGGCCGGGGTGATTCGCGGTTATCAGGCCACGCTGGACCGCGATGAAGTGGGGCTGGGCATGATGGTGTTTGTGGGCGTGAAGGTGGAGCGGCACAACGACACCGAGGCGAATGCCTTTCGCGAGGCGGTGACGGCATTGCCCGAAGTGATCTCGGCGTTTCTGGTGTCGGGGGAGTCGGACTTTTTGTTGCAGGTGGTGGTGCCGGACTTACGTGGGTATGAGCGGTTCGTCACCGGCAGCCTGTTGAAGCTGCCGGGGGTGAGGGATATTCGCAGTAACTTTGCGATCCAGACCGTGAAAACCCCAGGCGCCTTGCCCCTGGGACATTTGCCGGGATGAGGACGGGAAAACACTGCAAACCCAGTGTGGGAGCAGGCAAGCCAGCTCCCACATTTGATCCGCATTGGGCTTGAGCCTGTATGGCTCAGGTCCACCAGTAGCGAACGAGATGAAAGAAAATCGGCGCAGCAAAACACACCGAATCCAGCCGATCCAGCATCCCGCCATGGCCTTCGATCATATGCCCCCAATCCTTAACGCCCCGGTCGCGCTTGATTGCCGACATCACAATGCCGCCGGCAAAACCCAACAGGTTGATCAACAAGGCGATCAAAAATGACTGCCACGGATTAAACGGCGTCGTCCACCACAACGCCGCACCGATCAGGGACGACAGCAGAATCCCGCCAACAAACCCTTCAACCGTTTTGGAGGGCGACAGGTTGGGCGCGATCTTGTGTTTGCCGAACAGTTTGCCGCACACGTACTGCAGCACGTCAGACAGTTGCACCACGATCACCAGATAGGCGATCAGCAAGAGGTTGCGGCCTTCGTAACCGGGGATGTCGAGGGTCAACAGGGCCGGCACGAACGACACGCAGAAGACCGCGATCATCAGGCCCCACTGCACTTTCGACGCCCGTTCGAGAAAGTGCGTGCTGTCGCCTCCGAGGGACGCGAGGATCGGCAGCAGCAGGAACACGTACACCGGGATAAAGATCGAGAACAGCCCATACCAGTCCGAGTAGATCAGCATGTATTGCAAGGGCAGGGCCACGTAAAACGCGGCCACCAGCGCCGGGTAGTCGCTGCGGCGCGTGGGGGTCAGGGTGAGGAATTCGCGCAGGGCATAGAACGACACCGCGTAGAACAGCAGGATCACCGCGCCGGTACCCAGCCAGAAGGCAATACCGATGACCACCACCATCACCCACCAGGCGTTGATGCGGGCGTTGAGGTTGTCGATCACCGCATTCGGCGTGCCACGGGTGCGCAGTTTGAGGATCAGTCCGATCAATGAGGCGAGTACCAGGATCGCGCCGATCCCACCGAACAACATCAGGGTTTGGCTATCCATCTCAGACATGCTCCGGGGCAAGGGCGAGCAGGGCGTCGCGGGTACGGGCGAGGAACGCGGCTTTGTCTTCGCCCTCTTCCAGTTGCAACGGCGCGCCGAAGCTGGTGGTGCACAACAACGGCAGTGGCAGCACGCGGCCCTTGGGCATGACGCGGTTGAGGTTGGCTATCCACACCGGGATCAATTCCGCCTGTGGGTAACTTTTTGCCAGGTGATACAGGCCGCTTTTGAATGGCAGCAGGCCGTCTTCCAGATTGCGCGTGCCTTCGGGGAAGATGATCAGCGAGTCGCCGCCTTCAAGCGCGGCCAGCATCGGCTGCAAAGGGTTATCCACAGGGTCTTTACGCTCGCGGTCAATCAGCACGCCATTGAATACGCGGTTGATGATGTAGCGGCGCAACGCGCTTTTGTTCCAATAATCGCTACCGGCCACCGGGCGCGTGAATTTGCGCAGGTTCTGCGGCAGTGATGCCCACAGCAGCACGAAGTCGCCGTGGCTGCTGTGGTTGGCGAAGTAAATGCGTTGCACCGGGACCGGCGCGCAGCCCAGCCACAGGCTACGGGCGCCGGTGACGGTGCGGGCCATCGAGGTAATCAGCGTGGCGACCACAGGTTCGAACATGGGAATTCCTTATCCGGCAAAAGGTAGCCAAGGGCTGGCGAGTATCACGAGCAGGGTCAGCAGCACTTGCGCGCCCAGCAGCCAGGCCTGCTTGCGCAACAATTTAAGGGCGCCGCGACGGCGCTCGGTCCAGGGCCGGCCAGCGCGTTTGGGCGATTGCAGGCCGAGGGTTTGCAAGGCCTGGTCGAGATCGGGTGTGCGCTGGGGGTCGCGGGCCAGCAGCGCGAACAGGTCGGCGTCGAAAGCCACGCGCAGCGCCCAGTACTTTTGCAGCAGGCCGAGAATAATCATCCACAGGCTGAGCAGCAGGCAGATTGTCGAAATACTCGCCATCAGCAATTGAGCCAGGCCGAACAGCACACCGACCACGGTCAGGCCTGTGGATAACTGATCGAGTGATCGGCCACGGCGCAGAAGGCTGGCGACCACTTGGAGTTCCATATCAGCAGGCATGGGGTAAACCCTCCAGAGCTTCACGGTGAGTGGGATGCAGGACCACGCTGGGCCTGGCTGTACGAATAATAGCCAGCGCTTCCTCGACACTGGCCGCGCGACCACTGTGCAGCAACCAGGCAGCGACTGCCGTGGCGCTGCGCGAATAACCCAAGGCGCAGCACACCAGCACGGGGCCGCTGAGGCGCAAGCGTTCAATGGCTTGCGCGGCGTGCAGGCATTCGGCGGGGGTTGGGGCGATCAAGTCGAGCACAGGGATGCGTTGATAGGCGCGGCCCTGGGGATTAATCGGCAATTCCGCACACAGATCGACGATAGCCTTGAATGAACCCTGTTCGCTAGCGGTAGGAATTCGACCAAGCCAGACGTTATCCACAACCTGGTCGGGTTGTGGATGTTTACGCGTCCACAACCGCGAGTTAATCCAGGCCGCAGCCAAGTAGGGCGCGTACAACCAGCGTGCGGCGGGCGTCAGACGGCCATCGGCGCGTTTCTGAAAGCCTGCGGCGCCCAGCACCAGGTAGTTCGCCTTTATCAGCGCAAGGGACACCGCCGGCCAGATCAGCCACAGCCACCCGCCGCCCAAGGTCAGCGCCACAATCAACAGCACCACCGACCCCGCGCCGTAACGCAAACCCAGCCGCCAGTGCTGCGAATCCCGCGCAAGCCGTGCATTCAACAGCGGGCTCGGGTGCTCCACTGGCCACAACCACACGCATAACCAGCCCGCGAGGGCGCCTGTGGGTAAGTCGATAAAGTGATGTTGATAAGTGGTCAGCACCGAAATGCCGATCAACGTGAACCAGCCATGCACCACCCAACGCCAGAGCCCTTGAGTGTGGCGCTGGTACATGACCCACAGGATCACCAGCAGCGCGATGTGCAGTGAGGGCGCCTGGTTGAAGGGTTTGTCGAAGCCGGCCAGCACCGCAAACAGCCAGCCAAACACACCGTCCAGTTCCGGCCGTTCAAAGGTGAAACGCAGTGGCCAGATGAGGAAGCAGCTCACGGCGATGACTTGCGCACTGAGCAGGCGCAATGCGTGTTGTTTCAACTCATGGCGAGTGTTGGGCAGCAGCAACGAGAACCCGTAGAGCAGGTCAATGGACCAATAGGGCACGATGGTCCAGGCCCAGAACGGCATATGGGTTTCCCAGCCGAATACCAATGTGCCGACATCGCTGCGCTGGCTGGTGACCCAGGTGGCGAAGCCGTAGGTAGCGAAAAACAACGGCGCCAACAACAGCAACCACAGGACTGCCGGTTTCAATAAGCCGTGTTCGCGCATGCTCAGATCTTCTGTGCCAGGGACACGGTGAAAATGCCCCACTCGTCCACACGCTGGGTGAGCTTGCGAAAGCCTGCGGCCTCAACCAACTGATCCATTTCTGCCTGGCTGCGCCGGCGCATCACCCAGGCCTGGCCCCGGCGATGGCTGGTGAGTGCACGGGCGATCAATTCCAGCTGCGGATGCCACGGTTGGCCGGTGTAAACCAGATAACCGCCAGGCTCCACCGCTTCGGCCAGACCTGCCAACGAACCGCCGACCATGCCGTTATCGGCAAACAACTCATACAGCCCGGACACCACTGCCAAGCTCGGCTTGGGGTCCAGGGCCGCCAGATCAGCCCGGTCAAACGCATCACCTTTGACGAACTGGGCGATATCCCCAAGGCCTTTTTCGCGGATCAGCGCGCCACCGTCGCGTACGTTGATGTCACTGTAGTCGCGCAGCAGGATTGATTCCGGCAGCGGCGAAACGCCCTGCAAGGCTTCGAGAATGTAGCGGCCGTGGCCGGCGGCGATATCGACAATTCGCACCTCACGATCATCTGCACGCAACTTGGCCATGGCCAGGCGCAGCAGTTCTTCGACATTCAGCTTGCGCTGGCGAATGCCCCGCCAGCCGATGGAGTTGAGGTAATTGGTGTCGATCATCCGCCCCAGCCCGCCCTTGCCGGTGGGCGTGTTGCGGTACACGTAGTCCAGCGTGCTGCCGGAGTCGAAGCCGGTGTCGAAGCCCAATTTCACCCCGGCCGACAGGTTCTTGCCCAAGCCCATGCTGGCGCGGGTCATGCGCCAGTACAGGTCGCGCAATGAATGACGGGGCAGCGGCGCGGCGAGGGATTCTGACTCGGCGCAGGTGGCGCCCAGTTTGTCGGCGTCGAGCAAAGACGCGCGGTCCAGCGGGTGAGCGAAGTTCTGCAGGATAAAGCGCTTGGCGCTGCTCAGGGCGATCGCTCGGTCGCGTTCGCCGAGGGTGTCGTGGAAAAAGCCGGGAAGAATATGCAGCTCTTTTTTCAGGCTGCCGAGGCGGTCGAAAAATTGCTGCTGGGGTTTACGGTGCACCACAAAGTCGGAGCCGGAGATCAACAGCTGTGTGGGCACTTGAATCGCCTGGGCATCGGCTACAACGCGATCGGCAGCTTCGTACAACCCGAGCAGCACATTCACTGAAATGGCTTTGGTGATCAAGGGGTCGCTGTCGTAGGACGCGACTCGCTCCGGGTCGTGGCTGAGGAACTTGGCCTTGACGTAGCTGTTGACGAAAAAGTTGCCGCGCACTTTGCGCATCAGCGCCAGGCCCGGTCGCGCAAAAGGTACGTAGAGCTTGACCTTGAACGCCGGGGAGGCCAGCACCAGGGCGCGGATTTTGGGGGCGTAATCGTGCACCCAGGTGGCGGCGATCACGGCGCCCACGCTTTGGGCGATGACGGCGACGTTCTCTTCTTCGATGCCGTAAGTGGCGCCGATATGCTCGCAGAAGGTCTGCACGTCGCGCGCGCTGGTGGCGAAGCTGGGGCTGTCACCGCGTGCACCGGGGGATTGGCCGTGGCCGCGTGCGTCCCAGGCGAAGAAATCGAATTGCGGCAGGTCGAGTTCGTCGACCAAGTGAGCAATGCGCCCCGAATGCTCGTGGCCGCGATGAAACAGCAGGATCGCCTTGCGCGGCTCGTCGCCCGCAGGCGCCGTGGCCGGCCAGTGCCGATAGAAAAGCTCGACGCCATCATGGGTACTGAAGGTGTGATCGTGCTGTTCGCGCATCGCAAATTCCTTATGCAGAAGGGGAAGTGGTTTCTTTGAGACCTTGGCGCACGCGGTTGACCAAGGTATAGGCGAGCAGGGCGGCGACCAGCCACATCACCGTGTCGACCCAGCCAGCATTGAGCCAACCCAGTGCCACGCCGGTGGCGAGCACCCCGAGTACAAACGCGCGATCACTCTTACCCATCGGCCCGTCGTAGCGGCGCGAAGCGCCCACCATTGGCCCGAGCACGCCAGCGTATTCACTGAACACGGCGAGCAGCGCCACCAGCAATACGGGCACCAGGCTGGCATCGGGGATCAGGGCAAAGGGCAGGATCAGCGCGCTGTCGGCGATGACGTCGCACAGTTCATTGAGGTAGGCGCCGAGGCGCGACTGCTGGCCAAAGTCCCGGGCGAGCATGCCGTCGATGGCGTTGAGGGCCATGCGCAGGATCATCCACAGCGGGATCAGCGCAAACAGCCAAAGGTGTTGGGCGAAGCTGGCGATCAACAGGCCGACCAGCAGGGAAATCACGCCAGCCAACACGGTGATCTGGTTGGCGGTGGTGCCGTTGTCATAGAGACGCTGCACGAGGGGGCGCAGCAGGTTTTGAAAACGCGGCTTGAGTTGATAGATCGAAATCATGGGGAGTGGCGCTTCCTTGTCCGTGAACCCGCGAAAAACTGTTTTGGAGTGTGCCGATTAATCCGTGCCTGCACCAGTGATGGCGCGTGTTTATGGGGGTTTAGTCACGGTCTCGCCGGTGCCGCAGGGTATTTGTGGCAGGCAGCTTGCGCCTGATAGCGGTAGGCCAGGCAGTACAGGCATCAACTGCCCCATCGCCATCGCGAGTAAGCCCTGTGCACAGGGGCACAGCGCAGGGCTCAAAAACGGTGTTTAGCGAACAAAAATTTCACGCCGCGTGTTATATCGTAACGAACTGTGTGTAAGCGGGCGTGAAGTGGATGCAAGTGGATTTGGAAGCTGATGGCGCTTCGGTTGAAGGCCTCGCGCGTTTTCAACAAGGGGTGTTCCATGCCCGTCGATTGAGGCAGGCCGGCATCAGCCTGACCGCCCTGGCTGTCGCCGGTTGGGTGCTGGCGTTGTTTGTCGCGCTGTTTGCGCCGTTGTCGATCTGGCCCGTGGTGCTGATCAATTGCGCGAGCGCTCTGCTGTTGCTGGTGGCCGGG
>OPGP01000131.1_pt1 | contig 14414 bp, 8 predicted proteins | sample 1691661 | NCBI WGS metagenome assembly OPGP01 (sample SAMN05831936, study PRJEB22555) | human gut metagenome | isolation source: Material from the ethmoid | host: Homo sapiens | reverse complement strand
GCGCAGTACGGTGGATAACTCGTCGCGAACTTTATCCAGCATCGCCAGGACGTGGCCATCAGCGAGGAAGTCGATTTCTTCCTCTGGGAAGTCAATCGCAGCCTCGACGTAGATGCGCAGACTGATCAACTGTTCGGTCAAGTTATGCACACGCAGGGAAAAAGCGCCCTGCAGTGAGCGCAACGCATTGCGCGCCGCCTGTGCAGAACTGGCCTCGATCAAATCGGCAATCGCCTCGGCCTGGGCCAGGTCCAGTTTGTCGTTAAGGAATGCCCGCTCGCTGAATTCGCCTGGGCGCGCCAGACGGCAGCCCAATTGCAGGCAACGCTGCAGCAACATATCCAGCACTACCGGGCCACCATGGCCCTGCAGTTCCAGCACATCTTCGCCGGTGAACGAGTTAGGGCCGGGGAAATACAGCGCCAGCCCCTCATCCAATACCGTTTCATCAGCATCCAGGAACGGCCCGTAATGGGCATATCGGGGTTTCAACTCACGGCCGCTGATGGCCTGGGCCGCCACGCTGGCCAGCGGCCCGGAAATTCTAACGATACCAACACCGCCGCGACCTTGAGCGGTAGCGACAGCAGCGATGGTTTCACGAGGAGCGCTCATCAGCAGGTTCCAGAACAAAAGTGACAGAAAGCAAAACGCCCCACTAGGGGGCGTCTTGAGTGGTTATCCACAGAGTAAATTACGCCGCAGCTTTTTTGGTAGCCGCTTCGATTTTACGTGTGATGTACCACTGTTGAGAGATCGACAACACGTTGTTGACCACCCAGTACAGCACCAGACCGGCTGGGAACCACAGGAAGAAGAAGGTGAAGATGATTGGCATCATCTTCATGACCTTGGCCTGCATCGGGTCCGGCGGAGTCGGGTTCAGACGCTGCTGGATAAACATGGTCGCGCCCATGATGATCGGCAGGATAAAGAACGGGTCTTTGATCGACAGGTCAGTTATCCACAGCATGAACGGTGCCTGGCGCATTTCCACGCTTTCCAGGAGTACCCAGTACAGCGACAGGAATACCGGCATCTGTACCAGAATCGGCAAGCATCCACCCAGCGGGTTGATCTTCTCTTTCTTGTACAGCTCCATCATGGCCTGCGACATTTTCTGCCGGTCATCACCATGTTGCTCTTTCAGCGCGGCCAGTTTCGGAGCCACGGCCCGCATACGTGCCATCGACTTGTAGCTGGCTGCCGACAGAGGGAAGAAGATCCCTTTGATCAGCATGGTCAGCAAGATGATCGAGAAGCCCCAGTTACCAACGATGCTGTGGATATGTTGCAGCAACCAGAAGATCGGCTGGGCAATGAACCACAGAATGCCGTAGTCCACAGTCAGTTCCAGACCTGGGGACAACTCTTTCAGTACCGCTTGGCTTTTCGGGCCGGCATACAGCGTGGCGCTGGTTTCAGCCTTGGCACCTGGAGCGACGGTCAACGCCGGGCCAGTAAAACCAATGATGTAGTTGCCTTGGCTGTCTTTGCGGGTTTGAACCAGGTTGGCTTCACCCTTGTTCGGGATCCATGCGGTCACGAAGTAGTGCTGCAACCAGGCGACCCATCCACCTTGGACTGTTTCTTTCAGCGCGCCCTTGTCGATGTCTTTCATCGACACTTTTTTGTACGGCTCGCTACTTGTCCACAGGGCGGCGCCCAGGTAAGTCGCGGTGCCGGTGGCAGTGCTGGAAGAAGGATCGGCGCTGTTGTCACGCTTAAGCTGGGCAAACAGGTTGCCCGTCCACGGTTTGGCGCTTTCGTTGTCGATCAGGTAAGTGACCTTCAAGTCGTACAAACCACGGGTGAAGCTGAAACGCTTGATGTAATTGACGCCGTCGTGACTGAATTTCAGGTCAACGTTCAACTGGTTCTGGCCATCAGCCAGTTGATAAGTCTTTTGTTCGGTCGAATAAACCGGACGACCGGTAGCACGAGCATCCGGACCGTCAGTGCCGGTCAGGCCACTTTGGGCCAGATAAACACGTTCGCCGCCATTATCGAACAGCTGGAACGGAACATCCGGATGGTCTTGGCGACGTGGATACAGCGGCAGTTTCAACTGCGCGATATCACCACCTTGTGGGTCGATAGCCAGGTCGAGCACATCCGTTTTGACATGGATGAGGTCTTTATTGGTGACCACTGGCGTTTCTAAAGGGGCGCTTGTCTCGCCATTCGCGCTGGGAACATCGGCACTCGCGGACGCATTGTTACCCAGCGGGGTGTCCGGAATAGCCGGCGCAGCCTGATTGGTAGCAACATTCTGAGTCGGCAGGGCAGCCTGGCCATAGTCCTGGTTCCACTTAAGAACCATGACATAGGACACGATTGCCAGGGCGACGATCAGGATCGTGCGTTTAATATCCATGATTACTCGGCCATCGAAGAAGAACGGGAGGTAGGGATAGGTGGAACCGGGTCAAAACCACCGGGATTCCACGGATGACAGCGGCCTAAACGACGAAAGGCCAGCCAGCCACCGCGCAGAAGACCATGATTTTCTATGGCCTCTAACGCGTAGCAGGAACAACTGGGGTAGAAACGACAGTGGTCGGCCATCAGAGGACTAATGGCATAACGGTAAAACTGGATCGGAACGAGGGCCAGTTTACGCATTGGTGCTGTCTACCCCTACAGTTTCGGTGCTGACTGCTGGTGCTGGCTTGTTGGTACGCGCCAAACGTTTCCAGAGCTTGCCGAAATGCTGAATCAATTCGGGGTTTTCTACATCCCCCAAGCCTTTGCGCGCGACGATAACAATATCCCAACCAACCAGAGTGTCCTGGTGGAGGCGAAACGATTCGCGCATCAGACGCTTGAGGCGATTGCGCTCAACGGAGAGCTTTACGCTCTTCTTGCCGATCACCAACCCGAGACGGGGGTGATCCAGATCGTTGTTACGCGCAAGGAGCAGGAGATTTTTCCCCGGAACCTTGCCGGTGGGGGAGTCAAAGACTGCCTTGAAATGCCGGGGGGTTAGCAGACGCTTTTCCCGACTGAAGTCCTGACTCACCACCAGTACCGGATTATCAAACTGCCAGACGCGCACGACCTTTGGCGCGGCGACGCGACAGGACAGCACGGCCGTTCTTGGTAGCCATGCGAGCACGGAAGCCGTGAGTACGGGCGCGTTTGATGGTGCTTGGTTGGAAAGTACGTTTCATGGCGTTGTTACCTGGTTCGTCCACAACGGGCCGGAATGGCCCCCGTTTTAAGAGACCGGCGATTCTAGAGAAAGCAAGCCTCTAGGTCAATTTCCAACCAGCTTTTCCTTCAATTAGATCTTCTACAGGTAATCGGTCCTTTTCTGTCGGCCGGGCTATCACGAGCAATGCCATAGATATAAAAATAAAGAAGGAAGTTATTTAAAGCTTTTCTGTAAAGCTTATAAAAGCTAGGCAGGCGATCATCTGTGGATAACTGCCTTGAGGCCATATTCCACCTGCTGTACAGAGAATGACAAGTACGGGGGAAAACGGTGCTCTGCCTGTGCTGCGCTGTCGGATAAGCTGTGGGTGGAATGGGTTGTTATCCACAGGCCAGTTACCCACAGACTTTCGACCCCACTTGTACAACGAGCTTAGGGGCGCTTATCCACAGAGCTTATGCACAGACCATTGGTCGGCTTTTTTACGCTTAACGCATTGATTTTGGGTGCCCTGTGAGCAACCTACGTGTGGATAAGTAGGCGACTGACCGCTACAATGGCGGCTGTTTTTGCCTCACCGGCTTTCAACTTAGGGGATATCCGTGTCAGTGGAACTTTGGCAGCAGTGCGTGGAGCTTTTGCGCGAAGAGCTGCCTGCCCAGCAATTCAACACCTGGATCCGTCCGCTACAGGTCGAAGCCGAAGGCGACGAGTTGCGTGTCTACGCGCCGAATCGTTTTGTTCTCGACTGGGTCAACGAAAAATACCTGAGCCGCGTTCTCGAATTGCTCGATGAACACGGCAACGGCATTGCGCCCGTGCTTTCCTTATTAATAGGCAGCAAACGCAGTTCTGCACCTCGCGCTGCGCCGAATGCGCCGCTGGCTGCTGCTGCGTCGCAAGCCCAAGCGGCACCGGCACCTGTTAATAACTCGCCGGCGCCTGTGGCCCAGGCGTCGACGAAATCCTCGTCGCAGAAAAACGCGCCTATAAATGAAGAACCGTCGCGTGACAGCTTTGACCCGATGGCCGGCGCCAGCTCCCAGCAAGCACCGGTTCGCGCTGAGCAGCGCACCGTGCAGGTGGAAGGTGCGCTCAAGCACACCAGTTACCTGAACCGCACCTTTACCTTTGAGAACTTCGTCGAAGGTAAATCCAACCAGTTGGCCCGCGCGGCCGCCTGGCAGGTTGCCGATAACCCCAAGCATGGTTACAACCCGCTCTTCCTTTATGGTGGCGTTGGCTTGGGTAAGACCCACTTGATGCATGCTGTGGGTAACCATCTATTAAAGAAGAACCCGAATGCCAAGGTTGTGTACCTGCACTCGGAGCGCTTCGTGGCTGACATGGTCAAGGCCTTGCAGCTCAACGCAATCAACGAATTCAAGCGTTTCTACCGTTCTGTGGACGCTTTGCTGATCGATGACATTCAATTTTTCGCTCGCAAGGAACGTTCCCAGGAAGAGTTTTTCCACACCTTCAACGCGCTGCTCGAAGGCGGCCAACAGGTCATCCTGACCAGTGACCGTTACCCGAAGGAAATCGAAGGCCTGGAAGAACGCTTGAAGTCACGCTTTGGCTGGGGCCTTACCGTTGCGGTAGAACCGCCGGAGCTGGAAACCCGCGTAGCGATCCTGATGAAAAAGGCCGACCAGGCAAAAGTCGACCTGCCCCACGATGCAGCCTTCTTTATCGCCCAACGCATTCGTTCCAACGTGCGTGAGCTGGAAGGCGCGCTCAAGCGGGTCATTGCACACTCGCACTTTATGGGCCGCGACATCACCATCGAGTTGATTCGCGAATCCCTGAAAGACCTGTTGGCTCTGCAAGACAAGCTGGTGAGTGTGGATAACATTCAGCGAACCGTGGCTGAGTACTACAAGATCAAGATTTCAGACCTGCTGTCCAAGCGCCGTTCGCGCTCGGTGGCACGTCCACGTCAGGTGGCGATGGCGCTCTCCAAAGAGCTGACCAACCACAGCCTGCCGGAAATCGGTGATGTGTTTGGCGGTCGCGACCACACCACGGTCTTGCACGCGTGCCGCAAGATCAATGAACTTAAGGAATCCGACGCGGATATTCGCGAGGACTACAAGAACCTGCTGCGTACACTGACTACCTGATGACACCAGCGCAGCTTATTAAGGCAAGGGACTAGACCATGCATTTCACCATTCAACGCGAAGCCCTGTTGAAACCCCTGCAACTGGTCGCAGGCGTCGTCGAGCGCCGACAGACCTTGCCGGTGCTTTCCAACGTATTGCTGGTGGTCGAAGGCCAGCAATTGTCCTTGACCGGTACCGACCTGGAAGTCGAGCTGGTTGGCCGTGTTCAACTGGAAGAGCCTGCTGAGCCGGGCGAAATCACTGTGCCAGCACGCAAGCTGATGGACATCTGCAAGAGCCTGCCCAACGACGCGCTGATCGACATCAAGGTTGATGAGCAGAAGCTGGTGGTCAAGGCCGGTCGAAGCCGTTTCACCCTGTCGACGTTGCCTGCCAACGACTTCCCAACGGTGGAAGAGGGCCCGGGCTCGCTGACCTGCAGCCTGGAGCAAAGCAAGCTGCGCCGTTTGATCGAGCGCACCAGCTTCGCCATGGCCCAGCAGGACGTACGTTACTACCTCAACGGCATGTTGCTGGAAGTATCGGAAGGCATTATCCGCGCCGTTGCCACCGATGGTCACCGTCTGGCCATGTGCTCGATGAAGGCCGATATCGGCCAGCCTGACCGTCACCAGGTGATTGTGCCGCGTAAAGGTATTCTTGAGCTTGCGCGTTTGCTCACCGAGCCGGATGGCAATGTCAGCATCGTCCTGGGTCAACACCACATCCGCGCTACCACTGGCGAATTCACCTTCACCTCTAAGCTGGTTGATGGCAAGTTCCCGGACTACGAGCGCGTGCTGCCTAAAGGTGGCGACAAGCTGGTGATTGGTGATCGTCAGGCCCTGCGTGAAGCGTTCAGCCGTACTGCGATTCTGTCGAACGAAAAGTACCGTGGTATTCGCCTGCAACTGGCCAACGGTCAGCTGAAAATTCAGGCCAATAACCCGGAGCAGGAAGAGGCTGAAGAAGAAGTGGGTGTCGACTACAACGGCGGCTCGCTCGAAATCGGCTTTAACGTGAGCTACCTGCTGGACGTGCTGGGTGTAATGACCACCGAACAGGTTCGCCTGATTCTGTCGGACTCCAACAGCAGCGCCCTGGTGCAGGAATCCGACAACGACGACTCGGCTTACGTTGTTATGCCGATGCGCCTGTAATCATGCTCAGCAGAAGCTAGATGTCCCTCAGTCGCGTCTCGGTCACCGCGGTGCGCAATCTGCACCCGGTGACCTTCTCCCCCTCCCCCCGCATCAATATCCTTTACGGCGCCAACGGCAGCGGCAAAACCAGCGTGCTGGAAGCCGTCCATTTGCTTGGGCTTGCCCGTTCCTTCCGTAGTGCTCGCTTGTTGCCGGTGATTCAATACGAACAACTGGCTTGCACCGTGTTTGGCCAGGTTGAACTGGCAGAAGGTGGGCACAGCGCCCTGGGGATATCTCGAGATCGCGGCGGTGATTTCCAGATTCGCATTGACGGGCAAAATGCTCGCAGTGCTGCACAGTTGGCAGAAATCCTGCCGCTGCAGCTTATCAACCCAGACAGCTTTCGCCTTTTGGAAGGTGCGCCGAAAATCCGCAGGCAGTTCCTCGATTGGGGAGTGTTCCACGTGGAACCGCGCTTCATGGCCACTTGGCAGCGCCTGCAGAAGGCCCTGCGGCAGCGGAACTCATGGCTGCGGCATGGTACACTTGACGCCGCTTCGCAAGCGGCCTGGGACCGGGAACTGTGCCTGGCCAGTGACGAAATAGATGAATACCGCCGTGCCTATATCAAAGCCTTGAAACCAGTCTTTGAGCAGACCTTGAGTGAGTTGTTGGATCTCGAGGGCCTGACGCTGAGCTACTACCGTGGTTGGGATAAAGAACGTGAGCTGAGCGCAGTGCTCGCCACGTCCTTGCAGCGGGATCAGCAAATTGGCCATACCCAGGCAGGCCCACAACGTGCTGACTTGCGCCTTAGATTAGGCGCACACAATGCCGCGGATATTTTGTCCCGCGGTCAGCAAAAGTTGGTGGTGTGTGCACTGCGTATTGCCCAAGGGCATTTGGTTAGCCAAGCCCGGCGCGGTCAGTGTATTTATCTGGTGGATGACTTGCCGTCCGAACTCGACGAGCAGCACCGCCGCGCGTTATGCCGCTTGTTGGAAGACTTACGCTGCCAGGTGTTTATCACCTGTGTAGACCACGAATTATTGAGGGAAGGCTGGCAGACGGAAACGCCAGTCGCTTTGTTCCACGTGGAACAGGGCCGTATCACCCAGACCCACGACCATCGGGAGTGAAGGCATGAGCGAAGAAAACACGTACGACTCGACCAGCATTAAAGTGCTGAAAGGTTTGGATGCCGTACGCAAACGTCCCGGTATGTACATCGGCGACACCGATGATGGTAGCGGTCTGCACCACATGGTGTTCGAGGTGGTCGACAACTCCATCGACGAAGCTTTGGCCGGTCACTGCGACGACATCAGCATTATCATCCACCCGGATGAGTCCATCACGGTGCGCGACAACGGTCGCGGCATTCCGGTCGATGTGCACAAAGAAGAAGGCGTTTCGGCGGCTGAGGTCATCATGACCGTGCTGCACGCCGGCGGTAAGTTCGATGACAACTCTTATAAAGTCTCCGGCGGTCTGCACGGTGTAGGTGTGTCGGTAGTGAACGCACTGTCCGAAGAGCTGATCCTGACCGTTCGCCGTAGCGGCAAGATTTGGGAGCAGACGTACGTCCATGGTGTGCCACAAGAGCCGATGAAAATCGTTGGCGACAGTGAATCCACGGGTACGCAGATCCACTTCAAGCCATCGGCTGAAACCTTCAAGAACATCCACTTTAGCTGGGACATCCTGGCCAAGCGGATTCGCGAACTGTCCTTCCTCAACTCCGGTGTGGGTATCGTCCTCAAGGACGAGCGCAGCGGCAAGGAAGAACTGTTCAAGTACGAAGGCGGTCTGCGCGCGTTCGTTGAATACCTGAACACCAATAAGACCGCGGTCAACCAGGTGTTCCACTTCAACATTCAGCGTGAAGACGGCATCGGCGTGGAAATCGCCCTGCAGTGGAACGACAGCTTCAACGAGAACCTGTTGTGCTTCACCAACAACATTCCACAGCGCGATGGCGGTACTCACTTGGTGGGTTTCCGTTCCGCACTGACGCGTAACCTGAACACTTACATCGAAGCCGAAGGCTTGGCCAAGAAGCACAAAGTCGCCACCACCGGTGACGATGCGCGTGAAGGCCTGACCGCGATTATCTCGGTGAAAGTGCCGGATCCCAAGTTCAGCTCCCAGACCAAAGACAAGCTGGTTTCTTCCGAGGTGAAGACCGCCGTGGAACAGGAGATGGGCAAGTACTTCTCCGACTTCCTGCTGGAGAACCCGAACGAAGCCAAGCTGGTCGTCGGCAAGATGATCGACGCTGCACGTGCTCGCGAAGCGGCGCGTAAAGCCCGTGAGATGACCCGTCGTAAAGGCGCGCTGGATATTGCTGGCTTGCCTGGCAAGTTGGCTGACTGCCAGGAGAAGGACCCAGCGCTCTCCGAGCTATATCTTGTGGAAGGTGACTCTGCTGGCGGTTCCGCCAAGCAGGGTCGTAACCGTCGCACCCAGGCCATCCTGCCGTTGAAGGGTAAGATCCTCAACGTCGAGAAGGCCCGCTTCGACAAGATGATTTCCTCTCAGGAAGTCGGCACCTTGATCACGGCGTTGGGCTGCGGTATTGGCCGCGATGAGTACAACATCGACAAACTGCGTTACCACAACATCATCATCATGACCGATGCTGACGTCGACGGTTCGCACATCCGTACCTTGCTGCTGACCTTCTTCTTCCGTCAGTTGCCTGAGCTGATTGAGCGTGGCTACATCTATATCGCGCAGCCGCCGTTGTACAAAGTGAAAAAGGGCAAGCAAGAGCAGTACATCAAAGACGACGACGCCATGGAAGAGTACATGACGCAGTCGGCCCTGGAAGATGCAAGCCTGCACTTGAACGACGAAGCACCGGGTATCTCCGGTGAGGCGTTGGAGCGTCTGGTTAACGACTTCCGTATGGTGATGAAGACCCTCAAGCGTCTATCGCGTCTGTACCCTCAGGAACTGACCGAGCACTTCATCTACCTGCCGGCCGTCAGTCTGGAGCAGTTGGGTGATCATGCAGCGATGCAAGAGTGGCTGGCTCAGTACGAAGTACGCCTGCGCACTGTTGAGAAGTCTGGCCTGGTGTACAAAGCCAGTCTGCGTGAAGACCGTGAACGTAACGTGTGGCTGCCAGAGGTTGAGTTGATCTCCCACGGCCTGTCGAACTACGTCACCTTCAACCGCGACTTCTTCGGCAGCAACGACTACAAGACCGTGGTTACCCTCGGCGCGCAATTGAGCACCCTGTTGGATGACGGTGCTTACATCCAGCGTGGCGAGCGTAAGAAAGCGGTCAAGGAGTTCAAGGAAGCCCTGGACTGGTTGATGGCTGAAAGCACCAAGCGCCACACCATCCAGCGATACAAAGGTCTGGGCGAGATGAACCCGGATCAACTGTGGGAAACCACCATGGATCCTGCTCAGCGTCGCATGCTGCGCGTGACCATCGAAGACGCCATTGGCGCAGACCAGATCTTCAACACCCTGATGGGTGATGCGGTCGAGCCTCGCCGTGACTTCATCGAGAGCAACGCCTTGGCGGTGTCTAACCTGGATTTCTGATCAGGCTACCCGCTAAAACAAAAAGGCCAACGCTCAGCGTTGGCCTTTTTTATTGGGTGAAACTTAAGCGTTTTACAATTGCTCCACGTGGAACATCACTGTTTTTAACCTTGGGCCGCCGCCACACTCTCCAACCGATAGCCATACCCGTAGATGGTCAGCAGCTGCCAGCCCCGGTCTGCGGTCAACCCCAGCTTGTTACGCAGCCGATAAATATGTGTATCCAGTGGCCGTGAGGAGACCATTTCTTCATGGCTCCAAAACCGCTCATACAGGTATTCCCGAGACAGTGGCCGAGCCAGGTTGGCGAACAAGCAACTGGCCAGGCGGTATTCACGCTCAGTGAGATTGATCGGCTTACCCGCGCGCGTCACCGTCAGTTCGGCATCATCAAAGGTCAGGTCGTTGAAACTCTGCACCTCATTAGTCGCTGGCTTTTGCAGCCCATGGCGGCGTAGCACGGCGTTGACCCGAGCCTTGAGTTCGTTTGGCCGAAACGGCTTGCTGACGTAATCATCCGCCCCGCTGTTGAGTGCGGTGACGATATCGCTCTCGGCATCGCGGCTGGTCAACATGATTACGGCGGGTGGTGAGTCCATGTGCTCGCGCGTCCAGCGCAGCAATGCGATGCCCGTGATGTCGGGCAGTTGCCAGTCGAGTATCAACAGGTCAAAGGTTTCGCGGCGCAGTTGGCGCAGCAGGTCTTCACCGCGTTCGAAGAAATGCAGGGACCAGGGTTGCTCTGCGGTGCTGGGGATCTGTCGCAGCGTCTGTTCAACCCGACGCAATTCAGCGGGTTCGTCGTCCAGTATTGCGACACGCATGGGTGGGTCCTTTCTACAAAAAATACGACAGCCGACGGTCTGTTCAATCGCGTAGGTAATGCACAGATGCCTGTGGTTGAATCTGAATAATTATGGCCAGACTCAATGCTCACAGGATCTATCGGTACGCTGATATCAAAGGGCCGTAAACCCGTTTAAAGTCTTGCGTACCTACCAGGCGAAAGATACCGGCTCCTACCCTTGAGGAAAAGGATCAGCCGACACATGCGCTGCCGTAGACCTGTATGTGCTGAGGTCAGATGCCGTCTGAAACTACTCGGGTGATGAGCTCCATGACCTGTTCTGCCTATCGATTATGCTGTGCCCTACCTGCGTTACTGGCCCTGGTCATCGGTACAGCCCAGGCTGCAACGCCCTATCGCCCTGCTTATATTGACGAGCCGTTCCTGTGCCGTGCGCACCCGTTGCCTGCAGTTGTGCAGCATTTGACGGGTGAAGCCTGGAAGCTCGATGCCAAAGGCGGGGCGCAGCCTCTACTGGAAGGGATGAGCATTGATGAGCAAGAAGGCGTGAAGACTTCGACATCGGCTTTCGTCAGCCTGCGCCTGGGTGATGGTTCCAGTGTGGTGCTGCCCTCCAGTTCACAGGTGCGGCTGCACTGGGTGGAAAAACAGGCGATTCCCCAGGTCATTCTGGAACAGGGCCAGGTCGAGACCTATGTGATCAAACGGGCCAGTGACTACGACCGTTTTCAGATCGTGACGCCCGTCGGAGTTCTGGGCGTGCGTGGCACGCACTTTCGCGTGCGCAATGACGGCGAGCAATCCGTGCTGGAGGTGCTGAATGGCCAGGTAGCGGTTAACCGTGCAGCAAGCAACGCCGCAGCCGAAGTGAAGGTGGACGCACGCCAAGGTCTGCTGATCAGACAACAAGGTGAACTCAAGCCCGTGGCGCTTTTGCCCGCGCCTGTATTAATCGGCCAGGATGGCCAAAAAGGTCAGTCGCCAGTCTGGAGCCTGTACCTGCGGCCATTACCCGGTGCACAGCGCTACCGCGCCCAAGTCGCGACCGACTCAGCCTTTATGAACATCAAGCAGGAAAACTTTTCCAGTGAGCCGAAAATGCGCTTCACTGGGCTCAAAGCATCGTTTTACCACGTGCGTTTGTCCGCCTACGACGCGCAGGGCCTGGAGGGAGAAACCGGGGTCTATGACATCTTCTATTACCCACCCGCCACTCAGGTACAGGCCAGCGATGGTTAACCCATGATGCTTTGGCACAAGGCCGAGAAACGCCAGCCCACTCATGCCCAGCGCTTGTTCCACGGCCTGGTGCGCGAGTGGTTGTGGATAGGTTTGCTGTTATTGCCAATGACGGCCTACCTCTCGTTGAGCCCGGGCCTGGCGCTGAACAACCCGCTGTATGACAGCCTCAGGCGCCTGGCGCCGTTGCCGGTAGACCCGCGCATCGTGCTGGTGACCATTGACGATCCTAGCCTGAAAGAGTTGGGCCGCTGGCCCTGGCCGCGCAGTTTGCACGCCGACCTGATCGACCGCCTGAGCGCCGCGCAGCCAGCGGCCATCCTCTTCGATGTGATCTTCAGTGAGCCCGGTGTGCCTGCCAACGACCAACGCCTCGCAGCCGCCGTGTGCAACGCCGGCAACGTGGTACTGCCGTTGCTGCGTGAGGAAGCGGCGAACTACAGCACGCCGGACGCGCAAATGTTGCCGCTGCTCAAGTGTGCTAAAGGTCTCGGGCATATCAATGTTGAAGCCGACAGTGACGGCGTGGTGCGCAGCCTGTTTATGCGTGAAGGCCCACCCGGTGACACCACGCCGCAGTTGGCGTGGGTGGCCTATGCATTGAGCGGCCAGGCCTCTGAGATGCCAGGAGAACCTCAGCAACCGATTAACCCGTCCTGGCACCGGGAGCACGCCATTCGGATCCCGTTCATCGCTGCCGACACCCGCTTTCCTACGGTCTCCTACGCCAGCGTTATACGCGGTGAGGTCGACCCTGAACGGCTGCGGGGTCGGCTTATTCTGGTAGGCGCCACTGCGTCCGGCATGGGCGATCGTTTCGTCACCCCACTCTCCTCGACTGTCGGCACCACGGCGGGTGTTGAGATCCAGGCCAACGTGCTCAACGGCCTGCTGCAAGGGCGCAGCATCGTTGATCTACCCGGCGCGGTGTCGGCCTTGATGGCGACTGCCTGGGTGGCATTGTTACTGGGCCTGTTGTTGTATCGCCCACGCTACGCGCTCTGGATGACCCTGGGCTGCATGGCCACCGCATTGCTCGGCGCGTGGGTGTTGCTGCGCCAGGGCCACTGGTGGTCACCGGCCGCGTGCCTGATTGGTTTGCTGCTCAGCTACCTGATATGGAATTGGCGGCGCCTCAGCGTGATCCTGGCCTACTTCGGCTGGGAGCTTGCGCGGCTGGATAACGAACCCAAAGTACTGCCCGAGCGTCGTCGTGCGCCCGCGAGCAAGGGCGATGTGCTGCAAGCGCGGATCTTTGCCCTGGAACAAGCGGTAAGCCGTACACGCGATACCCGGCGGTTTATGGCCGACGGTCTGGAGTGCCTGCCGGTGGCCACGCTGATTACCGACCCCAAAGGCAGCATCCTGCTGGCCAACCGGATTGCTCGTGAGGTGTTCAGTAATGAGTTGGTCAACCAAAACCTCCTCGAACAACTCGCCGACCTGGGTTATCCGCCGCTGCACAATGGCGTGCGCCCTGCTCTCTCAGCGCTGGAACTCGTTGAGTTTCGCGACATCCATCAGCGCAGCCTGCGCATTGAACTTGCCCCTTTGCTGCCGGCTGAAGGCGACGTCGCCCTCGGCTGGCTGATGAGCCTCACAGACTTGAGCAAAGAGCGCGAAGCGCAGCAGCACCGCGAAACCATGCTGCGCTTCCTGTCCCATGACCTGCGTGCGCCACACTCGGCGATCCTGGCGCTGCTGGATGTGCATGGCGGTGAGTCGCCGGTGTTTGCTCAGATCGAGCAACAGGTCAGGCGCGCGCTGAGCCTGACTGAATCCTTCGTACAACTGGCCAAAGCTGAGGCCGATGGCTACCAGTTTCAGCCCACGCTGTTTGCCATGCTGGTTATGGATGCTTTCGATCAAGTGGCGGTCATTGGCCAACTTAAAGGCATCCACCTGGTTCATGATCTGGACGAAGCCGATGAAGGCATGGTGTACGCCGATCAATCGCTGCTGACCCGAGCGTTGTTCAACGTGCTGGAGAATGCGATCAAGTATTCCCCTTCCGGCACCACCGTCACCTTGAGCCACGGCAGCGCGCAAGGGTGGCTGGAATGCCGTATCAGCGATCAAGGACCTGGCATTGCGCCAGAGGATTTACCGGAGTTGTTCAGCCAGTACCGACGCTTTGACTCGGCGCAAGGCAGTGAGGGCCTTGGGTTGGGATTGACCATGGTCAAAGCGGTGGTGGAGCGCCATGGCGGTCGCATTCTGTGTGAAAGCCAAGTGAGTAAAGGCTCAACCTTCAGTGTGCAATTGCCGCTGCTCGAGGATTGAAAAACGCACTTTTTTACTGTGCATAAAAAACCGGTCACAAGGACCGGTTTTTTTATGCGGAAAAAACTTATGCACGTTTTTCGCGATTTTATGAGTTTGAGAAATATGTAAGTAAA
>OPGP01000129.1_pt1 | contig 14621 bp, 10 predicted proteins | sample 1691661 | NCBI WGS metagenome assembly OPGP01 (sample SAMN05831936, study PRJEB22555) | human gut metagenome | isolation source: Material from the ethmoid | host: Homo sapiens | reverse complement strand
ACGCTCAAGAATGGCGAAGAACCTAACGAAGCGCTGCGCCTGGAGCTGAAAAACTGGGTGCGCAAAGAGATCGGGCCGATTGCTTCGCCGGATGTGATCCAGTGGGCGCCGGGCTTGCCGAAGACGCGCTCGGGGAAAATCATGCGCCGGATTCTGCGCAAGATTGCTACGGCTGAGTATGACGGGTTGGGGGATATCTCCACCCTGGCCGACCCAGGTGTGGTGGCGCATTTGATTGAGACGCACAAGACCATGAACGTCGCGTAAGGCGGGCCGGGTAGGATAAAGCCCCATTCGGCGTGAGCCGGGTGGGGCTTTTTTGTGGGGTTTGATTTCGATAGCACTGGCGAAACCGGATCACTGTGGGAGCTGGCTTGCCCGCGATGAGGGCGTATCAGGCGTAGGTGGGTTAGCTGACAGGCCGCTATCGCAGGCAAGCCAGCTCCCACATTGGGAATGTGTTTCATGGCCGGAGTCTGATCGTTCCCACGCTCCGCGTCTGCTCTTGAGGCGTGACGCAGAGCGTCACAGGATGCATTCCCACGCGGAGCGTGGGAACGATCGACTTAGAGGAGTTCTACCGCCCCACCCGTCGGATTGCGCATCAGTCCGGCAGGCGGGGCTTTTTTTCATCTCGACTCAGGTATCGCTGTCACCTTCAGAGTTGTCATCGTCATCTGGCGGCGCTTGCTGGTCATCATCATCCTTTGAGCCGCCCTGGTCTTCATCACCGGCCTCAGACTCGCTCTTGGCCAACTGCAAACCACCCACCTGCGCCGTCTTCGCCGCCACATAGCCTGGGACCTGGCTCTGCACAGCCGTACTGGCCCACGCCGAAGAAGCGCCCAGCGATAACATCACCAACACTTTCAGCAACAGCACCAAACGTTGAAAGATAGTCATGGTCGATTTCCGTCCAGTCAGTGAATCACGTGCACCAGCATGCGGCCGGCACTGGGATTTAAGCTAGTTTCGTTCTCGGTTTTACGCCAATCAGGCTTCAGGTATCGCCGTCATCGTAGGTTTCGCTGTCCTCACCTTCGTTGTAGGGGTTCTCTTGGTCTTCCTTGGGCGCGGGCTGAGCCCGGGGCTGCCAACTGCCGGAATTGACCTCCTTCTGCTTTTTCTTGGTAACCGGGCCGGTGTCTTTCCACTGTGGCGTGCCGGTCTCCGCCAGCGCCGAGGTGCCTGCCAGCCCCAAAGCCGCCAGCAACATCAGCTGGACGGCACATTGAGTTATACGCAAGGTCGTCTCCTGATCCGTCGGTGAGTGCGTGAAGTATTTGAATACGCTAGACCGGATGCGGGCTTCTCGCCAATGCCACAGACAGATGAAGATCAACTGTGGGAGCAGCGTCGCGCCCACAAAAAAGGGCGAAGCCATGACAGCTTCGCCCTTTGGTGTACCGCGCAGACCTTAGTGGTGCTCGCGGGTCGCCCGGAATTTAACATCCGGCCAGCGCTCTTCCATCAACGCCAGGTTCACCCGCGTCGGCGCCAGGTAGGTCAGGTGACCACCGCCGTCGACCGCCAGGTTTTCCACCGCCTTGTTGGAGAACTCTTCCAACTTCTTCTTATCGCTGCAATCGATCCAGCGCGCGGAGTACACGGTGATCGGCTCGTACGAGCACTCAACCTTGTATTCCTCTTTCAAACGGCTGGCGACCACATCGAACTGCAGCACACCGACGGCGCCGAGGATGATGTCGTTGCTGCGCTCGGGGAAGAACACCTGGGTGGCGCCCTCTTCGGCCAATTGCTGCAAGCCTTGGCGCAGTTGCTTGGACTTGAGCGGGTCACGCAGGCGTACGCGGCGGAACAGTTCCGGGGCGAAGTGCGGGATGCCGGTGAAGCCCAGGGCTTCGCCTTCGGTGAAGGTGTCGCCGATCTGGATGGTGCCGTGGTTGTGCAAACCGATGATGTCGCCGGCAAACGCCTCTTCCAGCTGCTCACGCTCGGAGGAGAAGAACGTCAGGGCGTCGCCGATGCGCACGTCCTTGCCGGTGCGCACGTGGCGCATCTTCATGCCTTTTTCGTATTTACCGGAGCAGATGCGCATGAAGGCGATACGGTCGCGGTGTTTGGGGTCCATGTTCGCCTGGATCTTGAACACGAAGCCGGTGAATTTCTCTTCGACCGGTTCCACGGTGCGCTCGTTGGCAACGCGGGCCAGGGGTTTCGGTGCCCAGTCCACCACGGCATCAAGCACGTGATCGACACCGAAGTTGCCCAGAGCCGTACCGAAGAACACCGGCGTCAGCTGGCCGTCGAGGAATTCCTGCTGATTGAACTCGTGGCAGGCGCCCTGTACCAGTTCCAGCTGGTCGACAAAACGGTCGTACTCGTCACCCAGGTGGGCGCGGGCTTCGTCCGAGTCGAGTTTCTCGATGATCTTGGTTTCGGTGCGTTCGTGACCGTGGCCGGCGGTGTAGACAATGATGTAGTCGTCGGCCAGGTGATAAACGCCCTTGAAGTCGCGGTAGCAACCAATCGGCCAGGTGATCGGCGCGGCCTTGATTTTCAGGACGGCTTCGATTTCATCCAGCAACTCGATCGGGTCGCGGATATCGCGGTCGAGTTTGTTGATGAAGCTGACAATTGGCGTGTCACGCAGACGGCAGACGTCCATCAGCGCGATGGTCCGTGGCTCAACGCCCTTACCGCCATCGAGGACCATCAAGGCCGAGTCCACCGCGGTGAGGGTGCGGTAGGTGTCTTCGGAGAAGTCTTCGTGGCCGGGGGTGTCGAGCAGGTTGACCATGTGGTCGCGATACGGGAACTGCATGACCGACGTGGTAATGGAAATACCCCGTTGCTTTTCCATCTCCATCCAGTCGGATGTCGCATGGCGGTCGGATTTGCGGGATTTCACCGTGCCGGCCACAGCGATTGCCTTGCCCATCAGCAACAGCTTCTCGGTGATGGTGGTTTTACCGGCATCGGGGTGGGAAATAATGGCGAAAGTGCGGCGTTTCGCGACTTCGGCGGCCTGGTGGGTCATGGGAAATCGCCTGGCAGGTGAGTCAAAAAAGGGCGGCGAGTATAGCGCAAACCCCAGGCGCCGGACCACCGTTCACCCGATTGGGGGTGGCTAAATGCTGCCAAGTATGGAACCTTTTAAAAGGTAGAGACGTCCACTCCCCTGCTACCGCACTCGTAACAGGGGCTGAAAAATCAGCAAGTTAGCCTGACGAGGCTGCGCTCATGGCTCGATCGCATACCGCGTTGCCGGTATCGGCGAGCTGCTTTTCGCGAACACATTCGAAGGCAGCCAGGAATGGCATTGCCGCCGGAGAATGTGTTCGCCGACAAAAGAAAAAAAGGAGTCCGCCTGTGGCTATTCGCTATGGCAAAGGGCTGATAGGAGGTGTGGTTGTCGTCGCACTCCTGGCCCTGCTGGTCCACTGGATCGGCATCAACACGATCGAACTGTACCGCGACGATTTGTTGTTTTACCTGCAAGCACACCTGATCCTCGTTCTAGTCTCCATGCTGGCCGCCCTCGTTGTGGGCATCCCCGCCGGCATCCTGCTCAGCCGACCGAACATGGTCGGGCGCGCAGAACGCTTCATGCAGATCTTCAACATCGGCAACACCGTCCCTCCCCTGGCCGTACTGGCCATCGCCCTCGGCGTCCTTGGCATCGGCAGTGGCCCGGCCATCTTCGCGCTGTTCCTCGCCTCTCTGTTGCCCATCGTGCGCAACACCTACGAAGGCCTTAAAAACGTTCAAGGCTCACTCAAAGAAGCCGCCACCGGCATCGGCATGACGCCGCGCCAGGTGCTGTTTCGCGTGGAACTGCCTAACGCCGTGCCGATCATCATCGGCGGCGTGCGTGTGGCCCTGGCGATCAACGTCGGTACCGCACCGCTGGCCTTCCTGATTGGCGCCAACAGCCTGGGCAGCCTGATTTTCCCCGGCATCGCCCTGAACAATCAGCCGCAATTGCTGCTCGGCGCCGCGTGCACCGCGCTGCTGGCATTGCTGCTCGACGGTCTGGTGACCATGGCCAGCCGCCTCTGGCTGGAACGCGGAGTGCGTGCGTCTTAAGGCTTGGCAAAGGAAATCACATGAAAAAACTGACTTTGATATTGAGCTGCGTCCTGCTGTTTGCAGGCATTGCGCAAGCCGCCGAAAAACCGGTGATTCGCATCGGCGCCCGGGTGTTCACCGAACAGACCCTGCTCGCCGAAATCACTTCCCAGTACCTGCGCACTAAGGGCTACGACACCCGTGTGACCGGCGGCCTGGGCAGTAACCTGGCACGCAGTGCCCAGGAAAGCGGGCAGCTTGATTTAATTTGGGAGTACACCGGCGTGTCGCTGGTGGCTTACAACCATATCGACGAGAAGCTCGACAGCGAACAGTCTTACGCTCGGGTGAAAGAACTCGACGCGAAAAAAGGCCTGGTCTGGCTGTCGCCGTCGAAATTCAGCAACACCTACGCCCTGGCATTGCCGGAGAACGTGGCTAAGGAGTTCCCGCAGGTCAATAGCATCAGCGACCTGACCCAAGCCCTGGCGGAAAAAACCAAGGAAAACCGCCTGGTAGCCCTGGACACCGAGTTCGCCAACCGTTCCGACGGCATGGCCGGCATGGTCAAGCTGTATGACATGAACCTGACCCGCAAAAACACCCGGCAGATGGACGCTGGCCTGGTCTACACCGCGCTGCGTAATGGCCAGGTGTTTGCCGGGTTGGTCTACACCACCGACGGTCGCCTGAACGCCTTCAAATTGAAGCTGCTGGAAGACGACAAGCATTACTTCCCGGACTACACCGCAGCGCCTGTGGTGCGTCAGGTTTATCTGGACGCCCACCCTGAATTGGCCGCAGACCTCAAGCCGCTGGCCGCGCTGTTCGACGATGCAACCATGCGCCAACTGAATGCGCGGGTCGACGTCGACCATGAAAGCCCGTCCGCCGTGGCTGCAGATTTCCTGCGCCAACATCCGATCAACCCATAAGAGGAGAAGACATGGAATTCCTGAACGCCTTTTCCCATCTTGATTGGGCCCAAGTCCTGCACCTGACCTGGCAGCACATCACCCTGGTCGGCATTGCGGTCATTCTCGCGATTGTCGTCGGCGTGCCCCTCGGCGTGCTGATGACCCGCTTCCCGACCCTGGCCGGCCCGCTGCAAGCCAGCGCCACGGTGCTGCTGACCGTGCCGTCCATCGCGCTGTTCGGCCTGCTGCTGCCGTTCTACTCCAAGTTCGGCCAGGGCCTGGGGCCGATGCCGGCGATTACCGCCGTGTTCCTCTACTCCCTGCTGCCGATCATGCGTAACACCTACCTCGCCCTCACGGGCGTGGAGCCTGGCATTCGCGAAGCCGCCAAAGGCATCGGCATGACCTTCGGCCAGCGCCTGCGCATGGTCGAGCTGCCCATCGCCGTGCCGGTGATCCTCGCCGGTGTGCGCACCGCCGTGGTGATGAACATCGGTGTGATGACCATTGCCGCCACCATCGGCGCCGGTGGCCTGGGTGTACTTATTCTGGCTTCCATCAGCCGCAGCGACATGTCGATGCTGATCGTTGGCGCCGTGCTGGTCAGTCTCCTGGCCATCTTCGCCGACCTGCTTCTGCAATGGCTGCAACGCTCGCTGACTCCAAAAGGACTGCTCAAATGATCGAACTTCAAAACCTGACCAAGACTTTTCAAAGCAACGGCAAAACCGTGTCCGCCGTGAACGACGTTAGCCTGACCGTCAACGAAGGCGAGATTTGCGTATTCCTCGGCCCGTCGGGCTGCGGCAAGAGCACCACGCTGAAAATGATCAACCGCCTGATCAAGCCCACCTCGGGCAAGATCCTGATCAATGGCGAAGACACCACCGACCTCGACGAAGTGACCCTGCGTCGCAACATCGGCTATGTGATCCAGCAGATCGGCCTGTTCCCGAACATGACCATCGAGGAAAACATCGTGGTGGTGCCCAAGCTGCTCGGCTGGGACAAGCAGAAATGCCACGACCGCGCCCGCGAATTGATGAGCATGATCAAGCTGGAACCCAAGCAGTACCTGCATCGCTACCCGCGTGAACTGTCGGGTGGCCAGCAACAGCGCATTGGCGTGATCCGCGCGCTGGCCGCCGATGCCCCGCTGCTGCTGATGGACGAACCGTTCGGTGCGGTCGACCCGATCAACCGCGAGATGATCCAGAACGAGTTTTTCGAGATGCAACGGGCGCTGAACAAGACCGTGATCATGGTCAGCCACGACATCGATGAAGCCATCAAGCTGGGCGACAAGATTGCGATCTTCCGCGCCGGCAAGCTGCTGCAGATCGACCATCCGGACACACTGCTGGCGCACCCGGCTGACGAGTTCGTGAGTAACTTTGTCGGTCAGGACAGCACCCTCAAGCGCCTGCTCCTGGTGAAAGCCGAAGATGCCGCGGACAACGCCCCGTCAGTAAGCCCGGAAACCCCGGTGGCCGAAGCGCTGGAGTTGATGGACGAGACGGACCGCCGTTATGTGGTGGTCACCTGCGCCGAGAACAAGGCGCTGGGTTATGTTCGACGTCGCGACCTGCACCGTCAGACCGGTACCTGCGGGCAGTACCTGCGCGAGTTCAACGCCACGGCGGCGTACGACGAGCATTTGCGCATCCTGTTGTCGCGTATGTATGAGTTCAACCGTTCGTGGTTGCCGGTGATGGATGCCGAGCGGGTGTTCCTCGGTGAGGTGACTCAGGAGTCGATTGCCGAGTACCTGAGTTCCGGTAAGTCGCGTGGCGGCAAGACCAGTATTGTGTCGCCTGCCGAGACCGCCCTGGCCTGACACAACGTGGTAAAAAATGTGCGAGGGGGCTTGCTCCCGATCGCGGTGTGTCAGTTACTTCATCTGTCACTGATCCACCGCTATCGGGAGCAAGCCCCCTCCCACATTTCCCCTTCGGTGAGTCAGGGAAATCGCCTCGATTACCACTCGACGGGGAACATCAATCCGTCACACCTGTCGGTTACATAAGTAGCTGCACCGGGTCCCGCGACGAACGCGTGCAAAAACGCGACATTTTTAGTTGATCTATGGCCCCTCACGTCCTAAAGTTCGCGCCGAACGTCCATGCTGGAAACGATCCATCCGGCTCAAGTACTGACGACGAGACAGCAAGGCCAAGGGACGCGGTTATCCCATGGCCTTTTTGCTTTCGGCGACATGCCTTGGGAAGTAGGCGAACCAAAGTGGGGATACGGAGGACGTTCATTTGCACCCATTGATCAATTTAGTTTGCCAGTAGGAGTTCCCAGCATGTCGATCCAGGTCGAAGATTATTTCGCGCGCGCCACTTTTGACAAAATGAAGGCGTTCGCCGATACCCAGGAAACCCCGTTCGTGGTGATCGACACCGCGATGATCAGCCAGGCCTACGATGACCTGCGCGCCGGTTTCGAATTCGCCAAAGTCTATTACGCGGTCAAGGCCAACCCGGCTGTCGAGATCATCGACCTGTTGAAAGACAAAGGCTCGAGCTTCGACATCGCGTCGATCTACGAACTGGATAAAGTGATGGACCGTGGCGTCAGCCCCGACCGTATCAGCTACGGCAACACCATCAAGAAATCCAAGGACATCCGCTACTTCTACGAGAAAGGCGTGCGCCTGTTCTCCACCGACTCCGAAGCCGACCTGCGCAATATCGCCAAGGCCGCGCCGGGCTCGAAAGTGTATGTGCGTATCCTCACCGAAGGCTCGACCACGGCTGACTGGCCTCTGTCGCGCAAATTCGGTTGCCAGACCGACATGGCCATGGACCTGCTGATCCTCGCCCGCGACCTGGGCCTGGTGCCTTACGGCATCTCCTTCCACGTCGGCTCGCAACAGCGCGACATCAGCGTGTGGGACGCAGCGATCGCCAAGGTCAAAGTGATCTTCGAGCGCCTGAAGGAAGAGGACGGTATCCACCTCAAGCTGATCAACATGGGCGGCGGCTTCCCGGCCAACTACATCACCCGCACCAACAGCCTGGAAACCTACGCTGAAGAAATCATCCGCTTCCTCAAGGAAGATTTCGGCGACGACCTGCCGGAAATCATCCTCGAACCCGGCCGTTCGTTGATCGCCAACGCCGGTATCCTGGTCAGCGAAGTGGTGCTGGTGGCGCGTAAATCGCGTACCGCCGTCGAGCGCTGGGTGTACACGGATGTGGGCAAGTTCTCCGGCCTGATCGAAACCATGGACGAAGCCATCAAGTTCCCGATCTGGACCGAGAAGAAAGGCGAGATGGAAGAAGTGGTCATCGCCGGTCCTACCTGCGACAGCGCCGACATCATGTACGAAAACTACAAGTACGGCCTGCCACTGAACCTGGCGATTGGTGATCGTTTGTACTGGTTGTCGACCGGTGCCTACACCACCAGCTACAGCGCAGTTGAATTCAATGGCTTCCCGCCGCTGAAGTCGTACTACGTGTAAGCACGCCGCACACAAAAAACCCATGACATGTCATGGGTTTTTTTATGGGTCAGGACAGGGTCTTTGCGCGCTGTTCGTAGGCCTCGGCCATTGCCCGAACCTGCGGATTGGCGGCCGCCGCCAACGCCTTGCTGGCTGTGCGCAGGAATTTGAGATTTCCGCCGGCCAGTGCCTGGCGTAACCACCCCAACGCAGTGTCGACCTGACCGCTGTCGGCCAACACCGCCGCATAACTGAACTGCCCGCGAAAATCCCCGCCTTCGGCTGAGCGTCGATACCAGGCCACGGCCGACTCCAGGTCCTGTGGGCAACACCGGCCCTCTTCCAGATAACGCCCCAAAAGGTTCATCGACTTGGCATGGCCCTGCTCGGCCGCCTGGCGATAGAACCCCAGCGCTTGCGCTTGATCTACAGCCACGCCGCGACCGGTGGCCAGCAGGTTGGCGTAGTTGTACTGGCCCCAATCCAGCCCGGCCGTTGCCGCCAGGCGATATTCGCTGGCGGCCGCCACTTCGTCGACGGCGCAACCCCAGCCATGTTCCCGGCAACGCCCGACCATATTGCGGGCCATCAAATGCCCGCCCTGCGCAGCAATCTGGAACCAGCGCAACGCCAGCGCTTGATCACGTGCAATGCCGCGCCCTTCCAGCAGGATTTGCCCAAGCAGGGCCTGGGCGTCGACCACGCCCTCCTTCGCCGCCATCAAGATGGCCTGGGCGGCACGCACCGGAGAGTCATCGAGCATGCGTTGCAATTGCTCGACGGTGAGGACTTCTTCACGGCGCAATAAAAACCCCATGTCAGACCTCAACCCAGCGGCGCAACAGGTTGTGGTAAGTGCCGGTCAGCTGGATCAGCGCCGGGTGGTCGGGAACATCGCGGGTCAGTTGCTGGATCGCGCCGTCCATCTCGAACAGCAAGGTGCGCTGGCTGTCTTCGCGCACCAGGCTTTGGGTCCAGAAAAACGCGGCATACCGCGTGCCGCGCGTCACCGCGTTGACTTTGTGCAGACTCGAACCTGGGTAAAGCACCATATCGCCGGCCGGCAGTTTTACCCGCTGCAGGCCGAAGGTGTCCTGGATCTCCAACTCACCGCCGTCGTATTCATCCGGGTCGCTGAAAAACAGCGTGGACGACAGGTCGGTACGTACCCGCTCATGGCTGCCCCTGGGCTGACGCACGGCGTTGTCGATATGAAAGTCGAAACTGCCACCCGCCGTGTAGCAATTGAGCAGCGGTGGGAAGACTTTGTGCGGTAACGCCGCCGACATAAACAGCGGGTTTTTCCATAGGCGCTCAAGCATTGCCGCGCCGACTTCCTTGGCCAACGGGTGGCCTTCGGGCAATTGCAGGTTGTGTTTGGCTTTGGCGGATTGGTGCCCGGCGGTGATTTTACCGTCGGCCCACTCGGTGTTTTCCAGGGCTTGGCGAATGCGCAGCACCTCCTCGCGAGAGAACAGGCCGGGAATGTGCAGCAGCATGGGGCGATACCTGAAATCAGAGAGGCGCCAATGGTATTGATTCTTATCCTCCCTGTAAAACCCAGGGACGAACGAGCGGGTAAAAACCGTAAGCGGAAAGTGTAAAGAATGTAAATTCAGTGCGAATAGCAATATATCGCAATTGATATCAAGTCTTGTTGACCCTATATTCCGCGGCCTCAACTCCTTGGGGAAGGACAACTCATGTCGCGCACTACGCTAAAAATATCTGCCGGTTCACCACGCGTACTGGCTTCGGCCATCGGCGTTGCACTCAGCGCCAGCTCTGCTGCCCACATGGCGCAAGCGGCCGAAAGCACTGAACAAAAAGGCCAGCGCAACAGCATCTCCCTGGGTGCCACCAGCATTACCGGCCAGGAACAGGACAACACGTCCTACCAGGTAGAAAAAGCGTCTTCGCAGAAGTACACCGCACCACTGGTCGACACACCGCGCTCGGTCACCGTCGTGCCGCAACAAGTCCTCAAGGACACCGCCGCGACCTCGTTGCAGGATGCCTTGCGCACCGTACCGGGAATTACCTTCGGCGCCGGTGAAGGCGGCAACCCTCAGGGCGATCGCCCGTTCATTCGGGGGTTTGACGCCCAGGGCGACACCTACCTGGATGGCGTGCGCGACACCGGCGGCCAGAGCCGCGAGATCTTCGACATCGAGTCGATCGAAGTCAGCAAGGGCCCGAACTCCTCGTTCGGCGGGCGCGGCTCGGCCGGCGGCAGCATCAACCTGGTCAGCAAAACACCACAAGCCCGCGACTTTACCAACGGCGGTTTCACCTACGGCTCCGACCAGACCCGCCGCTACGTGCTTGATGTAAACCGTCAGTTCCTCGACACCGCCGCGTTCCGCCTGAACCTGATGAGCCATGAGCAAAACGTGGCCGGGCGTGATGTGATCGACTACGACCGTTGGGGCGTCGCACCGTCGCTGACCTTCGGCCTGGGCACCCCGACCCGCGTCAACGTCAGCTACTACCACATGGAAAGCAACGACCTGCCGGACGCCGGGATTCCATACGGCTACAGCAACAGCGGCGCCAAAGCCGTTCATGTGCATGACAAACCGACCGACGGCGGCGACAGCAGTAACTTCTATGGTTTGAAGGACCGCGACTTCCGCAAGACCCGCGCCGACATCAGCACGTTCTCCATCGAGCACGACCTGAACGACAACATGACGCTGAAAAACACCCTGCGCCATGGCAGCACCGGCCAGGATTACGTACTCACTCAGCCGGATGACAGCCAGCGCAACGTCAGCCGTTTCGGCACCGTGTGGCGCCGCGCCAACACCCGCGTGTCAACCACCGACACCACCACCAACCAGACTGATCTGTTCGGCAACTTCCAACTGGCGGGCATGAAACACTCGTACTCCACCGGCCTGGAACTCACCGGTGAAGAAACCCGCGTCAGCAGCTACACCGTCAGCCCGAACAGCAACCCGACCTGCACCGTGGCCAAAGGCAGCCTGGGCGGCCAGTGCACCTCGCTGAGCAACCCGACACCGGATGACGCCTGGACCGGCAGCGTGGCACGCAACTACATGGGCACCAACACCAAGGCCACCAGCCGCGCCGCCTATGTGTTCGACACCATCGAGCTGGACCCGAAATGGCTGCTGAACGTCGGCGTGCGTTACGACACCTTTGATACCCAAGCCAACACCAACGCCGTAGCCGGGCGCAGCAAGCTCAAGGACGACAGCCAGTTCTTCAACTGGCAGGCCGGCCTGGTCTGGAAGCCGCTGGACAACGGCAGCATCTACACCTCCTACGCCACCTCGGCCTCACCGCCCGGCGGCCTGGTCGGCGAAGGTGCCGATGGCAACCCACTGTCTGCCGGTGCCGCCACCAGCGACCTGAAACCGGAAGAAACCGTTAACTATGAGCTGGGCACCAAGTGGGACCTGTTCCACAGCCGCCTGTCCCTGACCGCTGCGGTCTTTCGCACCGAGAAGAAAAACACCCGAATCCTGGTGGACGCGATGACCTACCAGAACGGCGGCGAGTCTCGCGTCGACGGCCTCGAACTGTCCGCCAGCGGCAAACTCACCGATCAATGGCAAGTGTTCGCCGGCTACAGCTACCTGAAAAGCGAGCTGGTGGAGGCCGGTCTCAACGGCCGTAATGGTGTCATCAGCGCGGGCTCCAACAAAGGCAACGCAATGCCCAACACGCCGAAGAACACCTTCAGCCTGTGGACCACGTATGACATCACACCCAAGCTGACCATCGGCGGCGGCGCGTTCTATGTCGACCAGGTTTACGGCGACGCCGCCAACACGGTGTACGTACCGGCGTATACCCGCTACGACGCCATGGCCAGCTACAAGCTGACCAAGAATGTCGACCTGCAGTTGAACGTGCAGAACCTGACCGACAAGACCTACTACGACAAAGCCTACGCAGCACACTTTGCCAACCAGGCGGCCGGGCGTACGGCGCTGTTGACCACCAGCTTCCACTTCTAAGCACGCTCGGCCTTGAGCCAAAAGCCCCACGCATCGGATGCGTGGGGCTTTTGCGTGTAAAACAGAATGTTTCTCGACAACTCACGGCATAATGCGCGCCGTGACCTACTACCCAGATGAGCGAGGCCGTCAGACGTGTTGAAGAAAACCCTGTTCCAGTTGCACTGGTTCTTCGGCATTACGGCCGGCCTGGTGCTGGCGTTGATGGGGATCACCGGGGCTGCGGTCTCGTTTCAGGATGAAATGCTGCGGGCGCTCAACCCCTCGGTATTGCACGTCGAGAAACGCGAAGCCGGCGTGCTGCCACCGGCCGAACTGGTGCGCAAACTCGAAGCCACCGAAGGCAAGACCGTGTCGATGCTGTGGGTCGAAAGCGAAAGCGGCAACGCCGGCCGCGTGTCCTTTACCCCGCCGCCGGGCGAGCGTCGTGGCCAAATGCGCTACTTCGACCCCTACACGGGCGACTACATGGGCGACGCCGTCGGCCAGGACGTATTCGGCTTTATCCTGCAGTTGCACCGTTTTCTGGCCATGGGCGACACCGGCCGGCAAATCACCGGCGCCTGCACGCTGATCTTGCTGTTCTTCTGCCTCTCGGGCCTGTACCTGCGCTGGCCGCGCCAAGTCACGAACTGGCGTGCCTGGCTGACCGTGGACTGGCGCAAAAAAGGCCGCAGCTTCAACTGGGATTTGCACTCGGTGTTCGGCACCTGGTGCCTGCTGCTCTATCTGTTGGCCGCACTGACCGGCCTGTATTGGTCCTACGATTGGTACAACCAGGGCCTGAACAAACTGCTGTCCGACGCCCCGCACAACGAGCGCATGCGCAAGCACGGCCCGCCGCCCGAGGGCCCGGCGCCAGTGGCCAACTACGCGGCAATCTGGAGCAGCATCTACGCCAACGCCGGCCCCGGCTTGAGTGCCTATAACATCCGCATGCCAGCCGTCGCCGGACAACCGGCCATCGTGTATTACCTGCTCAAATCATCGCCCCATGACCGGGCACTGAACCAGATCAACCTCGACCCGGCCACCGGCGAGGTCACCTCCCACGCTCAGTACGCGAGCAAAACCCTCAAGGCGCAATGGCTGACCAGCATTTACGCGCTGCACACCGGCAGCTACTTCGGCTTGGTCGGTCGCATCATCATGACCGTCAGCGCGTTGTGCATGCCGTTGTTCTTTATCACCGGCTGGCTGCTGTACCTCGACCGTCGCCGCAAAAAGCGCCAGGTTCGCGATGCCCGCAAAGGCCTCGGCGCCAACCACAGCGACGCCCCGGCCTGGCTGATCGGCTTTGCCAGCCAAAGTGGCTTTGCCGAGCAACTGGCCTGGCAAACTGCCGGGCAATTGCAGGCCGCCGGGATGCCGGTGAATGTGCAGCCCCTGGGCAACGTCAGCCAGGATGACCTGACCCGGTCAGAAAATGCGCTGTTCGTGGTCAGCACCTTCGGTGACGGTGAAGCCCCCGACAGCGCTCGCGGTTTTGAGCGCGGCGTGCTCGGCCAGGACCTGTCGCTCAAAGGCCTGAATTACTCAGTGCTGGCCCTGGGTGACCGCCAGTACGAACACTTCTGCGGCTTTGCCCGGCGCCTGCACTTCTGGCTGACCCACCAGGGCGGCAACCCGTTGTTTGCCCCGGTGGAAGTTGACAGCGGCGACACCGAGGCCTTGCTGACCTGGCAGCAGCAACTGGGCCAACTCACCGGTCACGCGCCGGCAACGGTCTGGCCAACCGCCCAGTACGACAACTGGGCCCTGACCTATCGCACCCTGCTCAACCGCGGCAGCGTCGGCTCGAACATCTACCTGCTGGGCCTCACGCCGCCGTCGCCGCAAAACTGGCTGGCCGGTGACCTGGTGGAAATCCTGCCGCGCAATGGCCCCCAGGCGATTGAACACTTCCTCGCCGGCCTGGGCCTGAACGGCAACGATAGCGTGCTGCTCGACGGCCTGGCGCAACCCCTCGACCAGGCACTCGCGACCCGCCAACTGCCGGACAACCGCACGCACCTGGTCGGCCTGCATGCCCAGGCGCTGGTGGACGCGTTGGTGCCGTTGGGCCTGCGCGAATACTCCATCGCCTCGATTGCCAGCGACGGCGTGCTGGAACTGATCGTGCGTCAGGAGCGGCACCCCGACGGCAGCCTGGGCCTGGGCTCCGGCTGGCTGACGGAACACGCGACCCTCGGCTCCGGCATCAGCCTGCGCCTGCGCCGCAACAGTGGT
>OPGP01000128.1_pt1 | contig 14880 bp, 13 predicted proteins | sample 1691661 | NCBI WGS metagenome assembly OPGP01 (sample SAMN05831936, study PRJEB22555) | human gut metagenome | isolation source: Material from the ethmoid | host: Homo sapiens | reverse complement strand
TGAAGCGGCCGGCCGCGGCCTCAAAGTGTTCGACGCCACCTGCCCGCTGGTGACCAAGGTACACATCGAAGTGGCGCGCTATAGCCGCGACGGCCGTGAGTGCATCCTGATCGGTCACGCCGGTCACCCGGAAGTCGAAGGCACCATGGGCCAGTACGACGCCAGTAATGGCGGCGCCATCTACCTGGTGGAAGACGAAAAGGACGTGGCCGAGTTGCAGGTGCGCAACCCTGATCGCCTGGCCTTCGTAACGCAAACCACGCTGTCGATGGACGACACCAGCCGTGTGATCGATGCACTGCGCACACGCTTCCCGGCGATTGGCGGACCACGCAAGGACGACATCTGCTACGCCACGCAAAACCGCCAGGACGCGGTCAAGCAACTGGCCGACGAATGCGATGTGGTTCTGGTGGTCGGCAGCCCCAACAGCTCCAACTCCAACCGCTTGCGCGAACTGGCTGAACGCATGGCCACGCCGGCCTACCTGATCGATGGCGCTGAAGACATGCAGCGCAGTTGGTTCGACGGCGTTGAGCGTATTGGCATCACCGCAGGGGCTTCCGCTCCAGAAGTGCTGGTGCGCGGTGTGATCCAGCAACTGCAGGCCTGGGGCGCCACCGGCGCGGATGAATTGGCCGGTCGCGAAGAGAACATCACGTTCTCCATGCCCAAAGAGCTGCGGGTTCGTTCGCTGCTCTGAGTCCCAAGGGTCCGGCGTAGCCCCGGCACAGCGCCTGCTCAGTTTTGTTACTGCGCAGGCTGATGCGCCCACTGGGGGCAAGTACCAACTGAAACAGGCTTTGCCCCTGGTCCGCGTCGCATACGTGCACCGTGCCAGCGCGAAAGCCGCCTGCTGAAAACACCGGTTCGCCCAGCCCGCTGAAGCGTACCTGGCTCTTGACCGGCCCATTGCCGACGATCGGTATTGTCCCGCTGTCCTGCCGTTCCAGCAGCACCGGGTTGGTGTCGTCCAGGATGCCGCGCCCGCTTGCGTCCAGAATCACTCGCCATCCCAGGCTCCAGTTCTCATCCTTGGCATGAATGACCACCGCACGATTGCGGGTAATGGCCTCGGTGCGTGCATAACGCAACCCGGCTGCCAGGGCGTTGACAGCCGTTTGTCGCTGCTGCGATGCAAGAAACCCCCTGAAGCCGGGTACGGCGAGGTTTGCCAGGATGCCGCTCAGCACCAGGCCGAGCAGCAGTTCGATCAGCGTGAAGCCGTGTTGTCTCATAGGTCGTCCCTCCGTGGACGTGTTCAGTCTTTCAGTCGGCAGGCATAGGTATAGCCCCCGGCTCTTCGCGCTGAATGATGGCATTCATGTCCAAAGTATTTCCCTTTGTTCCGAGAGCAGCGCCAGCCAAAAACCGGCGCTAGTCTTGGGCTGCACAGCAGGTTTTTACTGCTTTTTTCAGCCTTCGACAGGGAAGACGACGGTAATGCTTGTTCGCCCGAACACCCACGCTGCCCGCGTTTTGCCCAGGCACCAATCCGGTATCACGCTGATCGAGGTGCTGGTGGCGGTGCTGATTCTTGCGGTTGGCCTGCTCGGCGCCGCAGTGATCCAGCTCAATGCACTCAAGCACACTGACAGCTCCAGGATGATCAGTCAGGCCAGTTTCATTGCCTACGACATGCTGGACCGGGTCCGTGCCAATTCGGGTGCTGATTACTCATGGGGCCTGAGCGAAGGTGCACCGCCCAGTACAGTGACCTCCAGCGTGCGTGACCTGGACCTGCATGATTTTGAAGCCAACATCCTCGGGTTTGCTGGAGCGAGCGCAAAAGGGGCTGTTGTGGTCAGCGGCAGCAAGGTGACCGTCAGTATCAGTTGGGACGACGCCAGGGCGGCGAACAGTGGCGGCGCACGCGAAACGTTCATCCTCACCAGTCGCGCTGCCAGCGAGCCAGGGGTGGCGCAATGATTCGCCTTGCGCGGGGTTTCAGCTTGATTGAGCTGTTGCTGGCGCTGGCTATCGGGTTGGTGCTGGTACTTGGGGTCAGTCAAGTCGTCATCAGCGCGCGATCCACCCACACCAGCCAGCAGGCGGCCATGTTGCTGCAGGATGATGCGCGGTTTGTGCTGGGCAAGATGGTCCAGGATATTCGCCAGGCAGGCATGTTTGGCTGCCTGGCGACGGCCTATATCGATAATGCACCGCCAGCGTTCGATCGACCCGTTGGCTGGAGTGCTGCGAGCAGCTCAAGGTCACTGACGCTGGTCACCGCCGAAGTGGCAGGTGAGGGCGGCAAGCCTGACTGGACGGTACTTTCCGATTGCACCGGCACTGCCCAAGCCTACGCGGGCAGCGCACCACTGCCCGCGCCCGGTCAGATTCGGTTTGCGATACGCCAGCTCACCTACACCTTTGAGGCGGGACAGTTGAAGGTCAGTACGCCTGCAGCGCCGGCCAGGATTGTGTTGGTGGATAATGTACAGGCGTTCGACATCAGTTTCGGTGTAGCGGCCCAACTCGGCTCCACTCAAGTCGTGCGCTATGACGCCAGCCCGGCTGATGAATCGCTGATACGCAGTGTGCGCATTCAGATGACGCTTCGCGACCCGACCGGGCGAGTGAAGGATCAGGCCTACAGCGTGGTGGCTGCGCTGCGTAATCGGGTGGGGTAGGGCGACCATGTCGAGTTATCGCGGCTTTTATCGGCAGCAGACGGGCATGGTTTTATTGATCAGCCTGGTATTTCTATTGGTCCTGTCACTGATCGGCCTGGCTTCAATGCAAGGCGCCATGTCTCAGCAAAAAATTGCCAGCGGCATCTGGCATCGCAATCAATCCTTTCAAAGCGCTGAAAGCGGCTTGCGGTTGGGTGAATCGGACATCCGACGCTCAAGTCCGGTGCTGCCGTTGTGCCGCTCGATCAGTCGCTGTGTACCGCCGCAGGAGTCGTTTTCGGTGGTGGGTGCCGGGGAGAATCCTGTTTCAGCGGTGAGCTGGGTTGCCCTGAAGGGTGGGTTGTATGGGGTTCAGTCGTTGGGGTCGGGCGCAGGGCTTGTGGGTCTACCGCCTGAAACAGTCGCCGCGTTGTACCGTGTGACGGCGGTCGGGCTCAGCGGCCAGTCGCGTACGGTGTTGGAGACGGTGTATGCACAAGTAGACAAGGAGGGAGGCCCAGTATTTCGTCGGGTTTTATGGCGGCAACTTCAATAAGGAGCGTATCAATGGGCAAGGATTGCCAAGGTTTCACCCTGATCGAGTTACTGATCGCTGTAGCGATCATCGCGTTTCTGGCCGGGATCGCTTACCCCGGGTATACCGGCCATGTAAAAAAAGCCTATCGCGCAGAAATCGTTGCGTTGTTGTACGAGCAAGTCCACTACCTGGAGCGCTTCTACACGCGTAACGGTACTTTTCTTGATGCAGGCAACGTCAGTGGGGGCAATGATCGCTATAGAATCAGCGCTGCATTAAACCCTCAGGCATTCAGCCTGGTAGCCACGCCTGTCGCCGGCTCAGTGATGGCGGGAGACCCTTGCGGTGCATTCAGCCTGAGCAGCTCCGGTGTGCGCAGCAATCCGGGGGCGGCACCTGAAATGTCGCGCAAGGCGTGCTGGGGGCAATGATGAGAGTGCTGGATGATTGGGCGCCGGGCGCGCCTTTCCCTTTTTATCGGCTGGATCAAATGATGGCTAAGCAACAGAAAGTGGTGATTGTCGGTGGTGGAGTCATCGGGTTGTTGACGGCATTCAACCTGGCCACCCGAGGGCAGGCCGTCGTACTGCTGGATCGCTCCGGGCTTGGCCAGGAATCTTCATGGGCGGGCGGCGGCATCGTTTCACCGCTTTACCCGTGGCGCTACAGCCCGGCAGTCACCGCGCTGGCCCACTGGTCCCAGGATTTTTATCCACAGCTGGCGCAGCGCTTGTTCGCCGCCACGGGCGTTGATCCAGAGGTTCACACCACGGGCTTGTACTGGCTGGACCTGGAGGATGAAGCTGAAGCACTGGCCTGGGCTGCCCGAGAAGGCCGGCCGCTGAGCAAAGTGGATGTGTCTGCCGCCCATGATGCTGTGCCGGTGCTCGGTGGTGGTTATTCCCAGGCGGTCTACATGGCGGATGTGGCCAATGTGCGCAATCCGCGGCTGGTCAAATCCCTCAAGGCGGCGTTATTGGCGTTACCCGGCGTGACCCTGCATGAGCAGTGCGAAGTCCATGGGTTTGTTCTTGAGGGAGGCGACATAGTGGGGGTGAACACGGCCGCCGGGCAGATTCTTGGCGATCAGGTGGTGCTGGCTGCCGGTGCCTGGAGCGGGGAGCTGCTGGGCAAGCTGGGCTTGTCGTTACCTGTGGAACCGGTCAAAGGCCAAATGATTTTGTACAAGTGTGCGTCGGATTTCTTGTCGAGCATGGTTCTGGCCAAAGGCCGCTACGCGATCCCGCGGCGTGACGGGCACATTCTGATCGGCAGTACGCTGGAACATGAAGGGTTCGACAAGACCCCGACCGAGTCGGCCTTGGAAAGTCTCAAGGCGTCGGCGGTGGAGTTGATTCCCGCGCTGGCAGACGCGCAGGTCGTAGGTCACTGGGCCGGTTTGCGCCCCGGTTCACCGGAAGGTATCCCTTACATCGGTGAAGTGCCCGGTTTCAAAGGGCTTTGGCTCAACTGCGGGCATTATCGCAATGGGCTGGTGCTCGCGCCGGCATCCTGTCAACTGTTCGCTGACTTGCTGTTGGGGCGTCCCCCGATCATTGACCCGGCGCCGTATGCGCCCGCCGGTCGGATCAACGCTGAATAGATTTCGGCCCTTGTTCCAGGTGCGCCTGGGTGCAGTACCACTCCTGGCGTGAATTGAGTGCGCGATCTTGCGGCAGGTGCACGCCGCAGTGGGCGCAGCGCACCATCAGGGCCGCGCCCGGCTCGGCGGAGCGTTGCTGTTTAGCCGCCGGGCTTTTGAATTTGCGCCAGAACCATACCGCGGCAGCAATGACGGCAATCCAGAACAGTAGACGAACCATGGTGTGCAGTTTCTCGACAGGGAATGCGCCAGTTTAGCCAAGCGCGTGAAAAGCGCACAGCGCAATAATGCTTGCCCACAAAAAAGGGAGCCCGGTGGGCTCCCTTTTTGTATCGCGTCGACCTGTCAGTCGAAGACACCGAAGGTCATGTAGCTGAACCACGAACGGTCCTGGTTGTTGCCAAGGGCCTGTGGTGCTTCTTCTTCGATCACATCACCGTTTGCGTCATGCGGCTTGAGGTCCGAAGGAATAGCGTCCTTGGCATCCTGGTACTGCTTCATCACTTCCTGGTTGGCGCGGGTTTCGCCCGGCGGCAACGGTGGACGGGACTCGATGAGGCCCAAGGTGTACTTGCTCAGCCACGAACGGTTGTCCACTTCGGCAACCTGAGGCACGAACTGGCCGTCCTTGAGGCTTGGGTGGTCGGGGTAGTTGAGCTTCAGGGTTTCCAGGCTGGTGGCCGCCAGGGCGTCCAGGTGCAGGCGCTGGTAAGCCTCGGTCATCACTGCCAGGCCGTCACCCACGGATGGGGTCTCCTGGAAGTTCTCAACTACATAACGACCACGGTTGGCGGCAGCTACATACGCCTGACGGGTCAGGTAGTAGTCGGCCACGTGAATCTCGTAGGACGCCAGCAGGTTGCGCAGGTAGATCATGCGCTGCTTGGCGTCCGGCGCGTAGCGGCTGTTGGGGTAGCGGCTGGTCAGCTGGGCGAACTCGTTGTAGGAGTCGCGTGCAGCACCCGGGTCACGCTTGGTCATGTCCAGCGGCAGGAAGCGCGCCAGCAGGCCAACGTCCTGGTCGAACGAGGTCAGGCCCTTCATGTAGTAGGCGTAGTCCACGTTAGGGTGTTGCGGGTGCAGACGGATAAAACGCTCGGCAGCAGACTTGGCGGCCTCCGGCTCGGCGTTCTTGTAGTTGGCGTAGATCAGCTCAAGCTGGGCCTGGTCGGCATAGCGCCCGAACGGATAGCGCGACTCCAGTGCCTTCAGCTTGGCTGTGGCGCTGGTGTAGCTATTATTGTCCAAGTCTTTTTGAGCTAATTGATACAGCTCGACTTCGCTCAGGTTTTCGTCGACGACTTCCTTTGTTGACGAGCAAGCAGCAGTCATGGCGAGGATGGCGATCAGCAGCAGGTGTTTCACTTGCATGGCGGCTTGCGTCCCTATGACGGCCGCTGTCTTGGGCGGGGCCGTCCTGTTATGATGAGCGCCCCGTTGAAAGCATCGGGGCAAAAGACGCCGTATTTAACCACAAGCGCGCAGCCGAAACCAAAGGCTGTGCCACGCCTAGTCTGAGCATGTCCGATAAAATTGAACTTCGCGCAGAGGTGCCGTCCGAATTGGGCGGCCAACGCCTCGATCAAGTCGCCGCACAATTATTCGCTGAGCACTCGCGCTCGCGCCTTTCCGCCTGGATCAAAGACGGCCGCCTGACTGTGGATGGAGCGGTTATCCGCCCGCGAGACATAGTCCATGGCGGTGCGATTCTTGAGCTGACTGCCGAGCAGGAAGCCCAGGGAGAATGGGTCGCTCAGGACATCGAGCTGGATATCGTCTATGAAGATGACGACATCCTGGTCATCAACAAACCCGCAGGCCTGGTGGTTCACCCGGCAGCCGGGCACGCTGATGGCACCTTGCTCAATGCCTTGTTGCACCACGTGCCGGACATCATCAATGTCCCGCGCTGCGGCATCGTGCACCGCCTGGATAAGGACACCACCGGCTTGATGGTGGTGGCCAAGACCATTCAGGCGCAGACGCAGTTGGTCACACAATTGCAGGCCCGCAGTGTCAGCAGGATCTACGAATGCATCGTGATCGGCGTGGTGGTGGCGGGTGGCAAGATCAACGCCCCGATCGGCCGCCACGGCCAGCAGCGCCAGCGTATGGCTGTGATGGAAGGCGGCAAGCCGGCCGTCAGCCACTACCGTGTGCTGGAGCGTTTCCGCTCCCACACGCATGTGCGGGTGAAGCTGGAGACCGGCCGCACGCACCAGATTCGCGTGCACATGGCGCATATCAACTTCCCGTTGGTCGGAGATCCGGCCTACGGCGGCCGCTTCCGTATTCCGCCAGCGGCCAGCCAGACCATGGTTGAATCGCTGAAAACCTTCCCGCGCCAGGCACTGCATGCACGCTTCCTGGAACTGGATCATCCGACGAGCGGTAAGCGGATGAGCTGGGAATCGCCTCTGCCGGACGATCTGGTCTGGTTGTTGTCGCTGCTCAAGCAGGATCGCGAGGCGTTTGTAGGATGAGTGACTGGCTGATTCCTGACTGGCCCGCGCCGTCGGGAGTCAAAGCCTGCGTCACCACCCGTGCGGGCGGCGTCAGTCTGGCGCCGTTCGACAGCCTTAATCTGGGCGATCATGTCGAGGACAGCCTTGAGGCCGTCCTTGAAAATCGTCGCCGTCTTACCGACGCTTTTACTATCCAGCCTGCCTGGTTACGCCAGGTTCACGGGATAACCGTGGTGGAGGCTGACCCTTCGCGTATCGCTGAAGCCGACGCCAGTTGGACCAGCACACCCGGCATTGCCTGCACCTCAATGACCGCCGATTGCCTGCCCGCGTTGTTCTGCAACCGCGCCGGCACACGTGTGGCGGCTGCCCATGCCGGTTGGCGCGGGCTGGCGGCTGGTGTATTGGAGGCTGCGTTTGAAAGCTTGAATGCCGAGCCCGATGAAGTACTGGTGTGGCTAGGCCCGGCCATTGGCCCGCAAGCGTTTGAGGTCGGCCCCGAAGTGCGTGAAGCCTTCATGCAGCAACTGCCAGCCACGGCCGAGGCCTTTGTACCCAGCCGTAACGCCGGCAAGTACATGGCCGATATTTACCAGCTGGCGCGCCTGCGCCTGGCCGCGCGCGGTGTCACTGCTGTATATGGTGGCGGTTTATGCACTGTTACCGACCCACGCTTCTTTTCCTATCGTCGCAGCCCGCGCACCGGTCGGTTCGCCTCCCTTATCTGGCTTGAGCGCTAGACTCTCCTGACTTGGGTCAATGCTGATCCACATCAAGGATCAGTTGCTTGAATCTTCCAGAATCCACCCCATCTATAAGGGTATCTGGCAGGTTTCTTCATTCAGGATGTGTATTTCTAGCTCCGGCCTGCTCAAAAGGAAGGTGACTAATGCGTATTGATCGTTTAACCAGCAAATTGCAGTTGGCACTCTCGGATTCCCAATCCCTGGCGGTCGGCCTCGACCATCCGGCGATTGAGCCTGCGCACTTGATGCAGGCGCTCCTGGAACAGCAAGGTGGTTCTATCAAGCCCTTGCTGATGCAGGTGGGCTTTGACGTCAACAGCCTGCGCAAGGAGTTGAGCAAAGAGCTCGACCAACTGCCGAAAATCCAAAACCCTACCGGCGACGTGAACATGTCGCAGGACTTGGCGCGCCTGCTCAACCAGGCTGATCGCCTGGCTCAGCAGAAAGGTGATCAGTTCATCTCCAGCGAACTGGTGCTGCTCGCCGCAATGGACGACAACAGCAAGCTTGGCAAATTGTTGCTGGGGCAGGGCGTGAGCAAGAAAGCCCTGGAAAACGCCATCAACAACCTGCGTGGCGGCGAGGCCGTGAATGACCCCAACCACGAAGAGTCGCGCCAGGCGCTGGACAAGTACACCGTCGACCTGACCAAGCGCGCCGAAGAAGGCAAGCTTGACCCGGTGATCGGCCGTGACGACGAAATTCGTCGCACCATCCAGGTCCTGCAGCGTCGCACCAAGAACAACCCGGTGCTGATCGGCGAACCTGGCGTGGGTAAAACCGCGATTGCCGAGGGCCTGGCCCAGCGCATCATTAATGGTGAGGTGCCGGACGGCCTGAAAGGCAAGCGCCTGCTGTCCCTGGACATGGGGTCGTTGATCGCCGGTGCCAAGTTCCGTGGCGAGTTCGAAGAACGCCTGAAATCCTTGCTGAACGAGCTGTCGAAGCAGGAAGGGCAGATCATTCTGTTTATCGACGAACTGCACACCATGGTCGGCGCCGGTAAAGGCGAAGGTTCGATGGACGCCGGCAACATGCTCAAGCCGGCCTTGGCGCGGGGCGAGTTGCACTGCGTTGGCGCAACCACGCTCAACGAGTACCGCCAATACATTGAGAAGGACGCGGCACTTGAGCGTCGCTTCCAGAAAGTGCTGGTGGAAGAGCCGAGCGAAGAAGACACCATCGCCATCCTGCGTGGCCTCAAAGAACGCTATGAGGTCCACCATAAGGTGGCGATCACTGACGGCGCGATCATTGCGGCGGCCAAACTGAGCCATCGCTATATCACCGACCGTCAGTTGCCGGACAAGGCCATCGACCTGATCGACGAAGCGGCCAGCCGCATTCGCATGGAGATCGATTCCAAGCCGGAAGTGCTCGACCGCCTGGATCGGCGCCTGATTCAACTGAAAGTTGAATCTCAGGCCCTGAAGAAAGAAGAGGACGACGCAGCGAAGAAACGCCTGGAGAAACTTCAGGAAGAAATCCTGCGTCTGGAGCGCGAGTATTCGGACCTCGAAGAAATCTGGACCTCGGAAAAAGCCGAAGTGCAGGGTTCTGCGCAGATCCAGCAAAAGATCGAGCAGTCCCGTCAGGAGTTGGAAGCCGCGCGCCGTAAAGGCGACCTGAACCGCATGGCCGAGTTGCAGTACGGGGTGATCCCGGATCTGGAGCGCAGCCTGCAGATGGTCGATCAGCATGGCAAGAGCGAGAACCAGTTGCTGCGCAGCAAGGTGACCGAGGAAGAAATCGCCGAAGTGGTCTCCAAGTGGACCGGCATCCCCGTGTCGAAAATGCTTGAAGGCGAGCGCGACAAGTTACTGAAGATGGAAAGCCTGCTGCACCAGCGCGTCATCGGGCAGGAAGAGGCGGTGGTCGCGGTGTCCAACGCGGTGCGGCGTTCCCGTGCCGGCTTGTCCGACCCGAACCGTCCAAGCGGCTCGTTCATGTTCCTCGGCCCAACCGGCGTGGGTAAGACCGAGCTGTGCAAAGCCTTGGCCGAGTTTCTCTTCGATACGGAAGAGGCCATGGTGCGGATCGATATGTCCGAGTTCATGGAGAAACATTCGGTGGCTCGCCTGATTGGTGCACCACCAGGCTACGTGGGCTACGAGGAGGGCGGTTACCTGACCGAGGCTGTGCGGCGCAAGCCTTACTCGGTGATCCTGCTGGACGAGGTCGAGAAGGCCCACCCGGACGTGTTCAACATCCTCCTGCAGGTGTTGGAAGACGGCCGCCTGACGGACAGCCACGGGCGTACCGTGGACTTTCGCAACACAGTGATCGTGATGACCTCCAACCTGGGCTCGGCGCAGATCCAGGAGCTGGTGGGTGATCGTGAAGGCCAGCGTGCGGCGGTGATGGATGCGCTGACCTCGCACTTCCGTCCGGAATTTATCAACCGGGTCGATGAAGTGGTGATCTTCGAGCCTCTGGCGCGGGATCAGATCGCGGGTATTACCGAGATCCAGTTGGGCCGTCTGCGTAGCCGCCTGGCCGAGCGTGAGCTTGACCTGGAGCTGAGCAGCGAGGCGTTGGACAAGTTGATCGCGGTGGGTTACGACCCCGTGTACGGCGCACGGCCTCTGAAACGTGCGATACAGCGCTGGATCGAGAACCCGTTGGCGCAGTTGATCCTGTCGGGCAGCTTCATGCCGGGGACCAGCGTGGCGGCCACGGTGGAAAACGACGAAATCGTCTTCCACTAAGCCCGGCCTGTATGGCGATAAGAGGAGGCCCCGCATTGCGGGGCCTTTTTTTTCGATAGGGCGTTGAACTGTAAGGCAAAGGCTTGTAAAGTGCGCCCCGCAGCAACGTCAGCCCACGGGTTTCTTCTCCCCAAGGAGAAATCAGAAAGAAGCGCAAATCATTGTCTTAAAAGCAATTTAAAGGGTTGACAGGGGTTTTTAAGATTGTAGAATAGCGCGCCTCAGAGACATGAACGTAGCGATACGGACAAGCCGAAGAGAAGGTTACAAAGTAGTAAAAGTTGTAAATTTGAAATATGCAGTTCCGTGATAGCTCAGTCGGTAGAGCAAATGACTGTTAATCATTGGGTCCCAGGTTCGAGTCCTGGTCACGGAGCCAATTTCAAAACCGGGGTATAGCGCAGTCCGGTAGCGCGCCTGCTTTGGGAGCAGGATGTCAGGAGTTCGAATCCCCTTACCCCGACCATTTTTGGGTCGTTAGCTCAGTTGGTAGAGCAGTTGGCTTTTAACCAATTGGTCGTAGGTTCGAATCCCACACGACCCACCATTTTTGAGACCAGTTGACGCTGGAATCAAATCTTAGAATCAGAGGTTCTAGCTCTGATAGAGGCGGTTTTACGGTTTTGGAAAGTGTTACAGCACTTAGATATCGCCGTAGACATGCAGCCGTCTGAGGCGAACAGTAGTTTCGGTTCGTCATGATGTCAATGTGCATAGGCTTTGCGATGCGCATTCCGGGGTATAGCGCAGTCCGGTAGCGCGCCTGCTTTGGGAGCAGGATGTCGGGAGTTCGAATCCCCCTACCCCGACCATATTTAATGAAAAAGGCGTCTTTATGACGCCTTTTTTTGTGCCTTGAGCAAAGTCGTACCGTTCGTCTGGAAAAAATCCGGATTTCGACCTGGTTCTTTATTCCGGGCATGCGAAAGCCTCTGGCCAACCAGAATTCCCTATAGCCAGTGCGCTTTGATTATGAGCGTACTAGGGCGATGCTCTGGAAAATGATGAGCTTCGCATTGAATGCTCAGTTGAGGTGCGTTTCCTGAATGTGCCGACACCAAGCCCGCTCGCCATTAGCGTCAATAGTAGACTCTGCTCTACTTGATCTACTGGTGGGTCCATAGAGCATGTCATTGACTCGCGATGCAGTTGCGCAGATGCGAGCTCGAGAGCCTTCTGTAGCGCGCTTCGGCCAGTCGACTTGGTCCGCCGATCAATACTGACCTCTGTGCTGCTAGATTGTTGTGGAGCTGGCAGCTTCTTGGGCTCTGGTTGAGCGGTTTCCTGTGAATGCACACCTATTTTGGCGGGTAAGGGGGCAGAGGGTTTGCCACTTGGATCAACCCGTGTCACTCGGCTCAGAGCGCCCTGAGCCCGACTCCGCTCATGTAGAACAGCACGCATATGGTCGTAGTCCGCCTCTATGTAATTCATCGTTGTCGCTAGATTCGAATGATTCAGCAGGCTTTTCGTGAGATGAATGTTTCGCTCAGGCTGCTTCATCAAGTCTGTTGCTAATGTGTGCCTGAAGCGGTGAGGGGTCATGCGCACGCCGATCTTATCGGTGAGCTTGCCGTACATTGACTCCACCTGGTCGATGTTCATTTCCTTGCCATGGAAGTGACGAGAGAATCTGTTGACGTTGAACAGCTGATCGTCTGGTGAAAAACCGATTTTCTCGGCCTCCCCCAAGATCCTGGATAAGTGTGGAGCGAGTCCTTCCATAATGGGGAGGAAAAACTCCCGATGGGTCTTCTCTGTTTCACCGCGGACCAAGATCATCTGGCTGTCCCAGTCGATATCTTTGTAACGCAGGCACAGCAGGGCATTCAGACGTATGCCTGTGTAATAAAACATCTCGAAGACGCTGAGCCAGAACCAGGCAGGTGTGATCTGGCTACGTTCATGCGTACAACGTTCTTGGCCTACAAGGGATATGAGCCAGTTGCGTGCTCGTTGGATGGCGTCTCCATTGATTGTCTTGCTGGCTCGCTTTGGTGGGATAACGCTGGTTTTCTTGAATGGGTTGATCGTGGTATGGGTCATCAGGCCGTGTTCTATGGCGTAGCCCCAAACAGTTCGAAGGTGATTTGAATAGGTGTTCCAGCTGCGTTTGGATAATCCGTTCTCAAGGACTTTTTTTCGCCATGTCAGAACCGCACGATGATCGATCTCCTCAACTGAGGCCGTTCGGAAATGCTTGAGTAGTGCTTTGGTCGAGGCGCGATAGATCTTTGCACTGGCAGGCCGCAGATCATGGGCAAAGATGTATTCCTCCGTCAGATTCGAGGGCGTCGTCATTGTGGCGGCTCCGTTGCTTCTGACTTCAAGGACAGGCTGATATTGTCGAAAGGGACCTCAGAGAAGATTGTTCGCGGGTCTAGTAGTAAGTACCCCTTGAGCTGCTTGGATTTTCGAGGTCCAACAACGTCACAGGTCCAAATATTCAAACTCTTATGCGTTTTTCGATGAAGTTTCTGTTTCTCGAAACTACGTTGAACCAGCTGCCAGGCGCTGACTTGCTGTACTTTGGCTTGCTGTTCGATATGGGGGAATTCAAGGACGTAGCGTTTGAAAATTCCAGGCGTTACCAGCATAGCGGTCCCTGCTACGGTATGAACCAGCGCTTTGGTATCGTTGATAATGATGGTCCGGGATGCGATGCCTTTCTTAAGCCATTCAACAAATCCCTGACCGATCTCGGTGTTATTGCTAGGCATCGGAGTGACTTCTTCGATTATTGCTAAAGGCGCACCTCCTTGATTGGAGGTTTGGGAAGGCTGGATTTCATCCAGTTTCGGAGGCGCGGTATGTGCCGCTGAGACCGCTTTGTTTTTGGTGTCTTCTGATGGCTCATTGATGTTACCAAGGAGCGCCAGTAGCTCGTCAAATTCATCTGTACTGCTCGAGGAATGCTGAGGTAGTTCGAACGGTGATGGCTGTGCCGGTGCTAAAGGCGCCGGCACAGGGCTGGATTGAATTTCCGAAGGCAACTTTTTGGCCGGTGTGGCGACGGTATTTTCAGCTGCAGAGTCTTCTACCGGGTTGCCAGCTTCTACCTCAAGAGTCCCAGCGTAAGCTGTGGGCCGATCACTTGGATCATTCCAGATCAGTGCCGGTGAGAGCTTCAGCAGGGTGAAGGTGTTTCGCCAGCCACGACCATTGTCTATCGTGGCTTTCCAGATTGCCTTGTCTTGGGCATTGGTTTGGATTACCCCCTGATCTTGCAGCATGTTGAAGAAAGGCGCATTCGTACTGGGTACACCTTCAACGCCTTTGGTCAGCAAATAGGCTCGCAATTGATCAGCAATAGGCTTGCTAACCAGCCAAAGAGCATCCTGTGTCAGCCATCCATCTGACGGTCCATCGGGTTGATTCAGTTTGAATGTATCTCGGACCAGGTGACGCAACCCATCTGCTAATTGACGCTGCAAAGACTGTTTGGGCGCGGACAGCGCGCGGGCTGGATTTCCACCGAGCTCCTGTGCGACGGACTCCTGATCGGCCTTGACCACGATCTCTCCCAAAATGCCGGCATGTTCGTACTGACCAGCCAAAATGAAGATTAACTGCGACCACACTTCGGGGAAATTACTGAGCCAATCTAAGATTTCTGAGGAGAGGATCTGCGCGTAGATCAGTGCGGCAGCGGCTCCGTGAAGTTGGTAGTTGCGTCCTTTCACGTAACGGAATCGATAGGGACGATCGATTGGGCCGTGCCACGGGTGCCAGGTTTTACCTCCTGCCAGCTCGACGTGCACGTCGACGGCGATCTTGCCGAGGTCGTGTATCAGAGCGCCGTAAGCCGCGGCGGCAGTCCAGGCCTCAGCCTGTGCTGATTGAGACTCCGGCGGTGCGCCTATAGGAAGCAGGTAGCTCTGTCGAATTTTCAAGGCATAGGCGACGATTTCAAGCCCGTGATCCAGCATGCCGCCAGGGTGTGCATGATGGTGGTTTTGCGAAGCAGGGAGCTGCTGGACCAACTCCGCGTAGCGCTCAAGTGGACGCCTATAGAGCTCGACAAACTGTGAGCGAGATAACGATGCGCGCTGCCAAATGTTCTCCAGTAGTTTCTGACGGCGCGGCGATGCCAGTAGTGCTTGGCTAGAGGCCGGCTGTATAAAACCGTTAGGGGAGGGGCTTTGGGCGGGTAGCGCTTTATTGCGGCGGAAAATAGAGAACATCGCCTGCTCCGTAAATGATTC
>OPGP01000127.1_pt1 | contig 14917 bp, 17 predicted proteins | sample 1691661 | NCBI WGS metagenome assembly OPGP01 (sample SAMN05831936, study PRJEB22555) | human gut metagenome | isolation source: Material from the ethmoid | host: Homo sapiens | reverse complement strand
TCGCAGTCGCTATCAAAAACCGCACCGTATTTTTTCTCGCGTTCATCCGGGTTGCGGGTGACTAAATCGACGATCAGTTCGGGAGATCCACGCAGCAGGGGCGGCAGCAGATAACGGGTCAGGAAGGAGTGAATACCGATCGGCGCACCCAGGGTCACCATGCCGTTCAGGCTTTTTTTATAGGTGCCGGACATGTCGAGCAGGTCGTTATGCTCATCCAAAAGCTGAGCGGCACGGCGTAAAAATTGCTCGCCGAACTCGGTCAAAGACAGCGTTCGCGGGCTGCGTAAAAAGATCTCCAGGCCAAGCCGTCGCTCAAGCGCTGTCAGGGTGCGTGACACATTGGACTGCGGCATATCCAACAACTGCGCTGCTTTGCTGACGCTGGCGGTTTCTGCAACGGTGCGAACGATCCTGAGTTCATCAATCCTGAAGTCTTTTGATTTCACAGTGCCTACCAAACTGAGTTTGTATATCAAAAATGATATACATTTTTGCCGGTATTGTCATATGACTTATCACTGACCGGCGGGTATTCTTTTGGTCAATTATTTGCTATGCATTAAAGTTGACATGGAAGATTATAATGAAAATAACCTGCGCGATCATTTTGCCATTGACGTTAACGCTGACTGCCTGCTCATCGTCGGTCACTGAAAAAGAGAAATATTCGACGTTTTTGCCTAATTATAATGATATTACCAAGAGCCAATCTGCTTCTGGTAAGGACGTATTATATTGGAAAGACACTAATGTTGATTTCTCGAAGTATAAATATTTGGTTTACCAGCCAATGATCTATTTCCCAAGACCAAAGCCCAGTGAGATGGTGAGCCAGCAGGCGCTGGATAATATTTTGAGCTACACCAATCGCCAGTTCAAGCAAGCGATGGCCTCTCATTTCATCCTGGAGGATGTGCCGCGTGAAAACACGTTGATTTTCCGTGGTGCTATCACTGCTATCGATACGCAGAAGAGGGGTTTGCAGGTGTATGAAGTGTTGCCGATCACGCTGTTGGTGGCTGCAACGCAAAGCGTCACCGGCCACCGCACCATGGAAAGCGCCGTTTATATGGAAGGGGAGTTTATCGATGCCTCAACCAACCAGCCGGTGATCAAAGTGGTGAGGAAAGCCTCCGGAGAGAATCTGAATAATGAAAAGTCACAGTTAAAAGTGACTGACGTTAAAAATGCCATCGATACCATCGCCAAAGATATTAAAGAATATAAAACCACATAAATATCGCTAAATAATTTAGCCTTACCAACCAGGATACTGCATGTTTCTAGATTACTTCGCTTTAGGGGTATTGATCGCCGTATTTTTAATTTTATTTTACGGTGTGATCATTATCCACGATATTCCTTATCTGCTGGCCAAGAAACGGCAGCATCCTCATCAGGATGCCATTCATGTGGCGGGCTGGGTCAGTCTGTTTACTCTGCATGCCATTTGGCCACTGCTGTGGATTTGGGCGACATTATATCGACCGGAACGGGGTTGGGGGATGGCCGACAAGCCTGAGCAACCTGAAGTGCTGCAGGCACGAATTAATCAGCTCGAAAGTGAGTTGCAGCGTATGCAGCTGCAGGTTGCCGAACAAAGCTTGTCGTCCAATAAAGGTTAAGCAAACAGTATGGATCTCTTAATTATCCTCAGCTACGTCGCGCTGAGTTACGGCGTATTCAAACTGTTCCGTATCCCGGTCAATAAATGGACGGTACCGACGGCGGTGCTCGGCGGTATTTTTATTGTTGGCGCCTTAATCCTGGGCATGAACTACAACCATCCTTATACCTACCGGGCGCAGAAGATCGCCATTTCAGTGCCGATCGTCCCGCAAGTCTCGGGCGTGATTGTTGAGGTTACGGATAAAACCAATGTGCTGTTGCACAAAGGGGACCTGTTGTTTCGCCTTGACGATACCCGTTACCGCGCTCGCTTAAGCAAGCTGCAGGCGGAACTTGCCGGTGCAGAAGCGGATGTGCGGGCGCGCCAGGCTACATTAAATGAATCTGCCGCGAATGTTCAGCGCGTAAATGCCGAGTATGAACGGGCCCGCAAGGATTATCAGCGCTATGCCAAAGGCGCGACCATGGCGGTCAATCCTTTTTCCGAGCAAGACATCAGCCATGCGCAGCAACAGTTCCAGGCACAATCTGCCGCGTTGCAGGCTGCCAGGGCACAGCATCAGCAGGCAAAGGAACAACTTTCGGGTCGCTATAACGGCGAAGATGCTCATATTGCCGGCCTGAAATCACAGATTGCCGAAGCGACTTATAACCTGGAGCAAACCACCGTTCGTGCGCCGAGCGACGGTTATGTCACTCAAGTGCTGGCCAGACCGGGCACCACGGCGGTGCGCCTGCCGTTCAAGCCGGTGATGATTTTTATTCCGCAGCAAAAACGGCAGGTGGTGGCGGTATTCCGTCAAAACTCGATCCTGCGTTTAACCCAGGGTGATAAGGCCGAGGTGGTATTTAACGGCTTGCCGGGCAAAATCTATGGCGGTTCGGTAACGCGGGTGCTGCCCGTGGTGCCCGACGGCAGCTATCAGGCCAGTGGCGTATTGCAGGGATTAAATGCCGGCGCCCAGCAGGAAGGGGTCTACGTGATGATCGATCTGGATCCTACTGCGGATCTCGACAAACTGCCCGATGGCGTGACTGCCCAGACCGCGGTGTATACCGAGCACTTTGAGCATCTTTCCATTATGCGCAAAGTCCTGCTGCGGATGACCAGCTGGATGCACTACCTCTATTTGGATCACTAGCCGTTATCTGTTTACAGACACAAAAAAGCCCGCAACGTGAATTGCGGGCTTTTTCGTTATTGTCACCGGATCTATCTGGTATCACCGGTGATTTGGTAACTTTAAATGGTGTAAATAATATGGTTTTGTAAGATTATAAAAAATTAAATATTAGCCTCTGTCTCGTTGTGGTGTTTTTTTTGATGATGTTAACTTGTTTTTATTTCTTTTTAAATGTAATTAATGGAGTGTTTTATTTTCTCAAAAATAAACTTACATTTTCATTTTTTGAGTTCAAATTAATAATGTGATTTGCTCTTTTTATGATTTTTTTTGTGTGATTTTCGTTGTCTAACTTTGGTTTTGGATATTTTAAATAAGATATTGAAATTTCTCTTCTGTTATTGGTTTCATTGTTTTTTATTTTTAACAATCCATTCTCGCCAGTAATTCCACTTCCATAGTAAGCCAAGCCAAGATAGCATTCTGCTATTTTTTTCTTTGTAAACTTTCGGCATAACATGATCGCTAATATTTGCTCTCTGACTTTTCGGCGAGGTGTTTTTTCATAACGTCTAGTTATGGTTCTTATTAGTTGTTGTTCTATTGTACTGGCACCTTGCGTTCTTTTGTTTATCAATCTTAATTTTAAAGTTCTTATTATAGCGATTGGGTCAATACCATAGTGCAATCGACTCCTATGATCCTCGGCCAATACTAATGTTTTTATTAGATTTTCATCAATAATTTCAATGTTTTTAATGCTAAAATTTGATATTTTCTCACAACATAAATTAAAGTCTGAATTTATTGATATAACATTAAAATAACTTATTATCCTCTCCAATACGAAGTAAGGTATTGTTAGGATAAAGATGGATGCTCGGAAAATTTTTTCTTTTGGCATGTAACACTTCCCATTGAATCGGCTGCCGTTGATTTAAAAGTACCAATATATTTTTTAGTTAGGCAGATCTTTCGTCTGAATGATATATATATGGTTGAGTTTCTAGTTGTCCCACCCTCTATAATCATTACATGAATAACATTTCGACTGAAGAGTTTCTTTTCTATATTCCCATTTATTTTCCCTAGTGTTCTTTTTTTTCCTATTTTTTCATTTCCAAACCCATGCTTATCTATTTCCCCTGTTTTTTCTGATGTTCCTGTTATAAGTAGGTTATTTGAGGATAGCGTCAATGTATGAAAAACGGTCAGGCCTATATATGGGTTGAAATCAGATATTGATGTTATACTTTTCATATATATAACGCCGGATAAATTAGGCGTAGGATTTAGAAATTTATTTATAATATATATAATAAATACTACAGTCAGTGCTGAGAATAATGCTCCGTAATTATTTGATTCATTACCATATTTACTTATTAAAGATAGGGTTTCTGAAAAAAATGAATTCATAAATTATAGCCCTCATAATTTTTCTCATGATAATTAGTAACAAAAAAACCCGCAACGTGAATTGCGGGCTTTTTCGTTATTGTCACCGGATCTATCTGGTATCACCGGGGACCTATTTGGTGGAGCTGGGGGGATTTGAACCCCCGTCCGGAATTACTACACCGTCGGCACTACATGCTTAGTCCAATCTTCACATTCGCCGGTCAGCTGCGGATGGACACGCCACTAACAAACTAGCCTGATTGGGTTTAACGCTTCAGCCCCAGGCAGGACATCCACGCGATCTCTTTTGGGTTTGACCTCTCTTGATCCCCGTCCTAAGAGCGGAGGCTAGGGAGAGAGGGAATCTTCAGTTTCTTAGGCTGATTAAGCTGCTAAAGCAGCAGATTCGAATTGCGAGTCGTTTGCAATTATTTTTTTTGCGGCTTTTAACGAGGCAAACCGCCCCTCGGCATGCTCCTAAGGCCTCACAATCCCGTCGAATCCAGAATCAGCCCCAAGTTACGTCGCGCAGTATAACAGAAGTTTATCCCGTTAAGCCAGAGGCTTATCGGTTGGCGTGCTTCATGATACGGGATTTCGCCGTCTGCCATTCACGATCTTTGATGTCATCGCGCTTATCGTGTTCTTTCTTACCTTTGGCTACGCCGATTTTGATCTTGGCCCAGGCATTTTTCCAATACATGGACAAGGCAACCACGGTGTAACCGTCACGGTTTACACGGCCGAGCAGTGAGTCCAGCTCACGCTTTTTCAGCAGGAGTTTACGGGTACGTGTCGGATCGCAGACCACATGAGTAGAAGCTACGTTGAGCGGTGAGACAGTGGCGCCAAACAGGTAGGCTTCACCATCGCGAAAAGTCACGTAGCTGTCACTGATGTTGGCTTTGCCGGCACGCAGCGATTTGACTTCCCACCCTTGCAGAGACAGGCCCGCTTCGAATTCTTCCTCAATGGCGTATTCGAAACGCGCACGCTTGTTTTGCGCAATGGTGGCAGAGCCGGGTTTGTGTGCTTTTTTCTTTGTCATAGTGTGTTCATTATACTGGATGCGTCAGCGAAAGAAATCCTTTCCCGCTCAGCACCTGCGCAATTTTTCGCATTTTTGGCCTCTGTGTTGCATAGCAGATTTTTTGTTTGCCGATAGATAAATGGTATGATTTGTATGTTTTGTGTCTCACAGGAAATGATATGCCCCAGATCAGTCGATCTGCGTTAGTGCCATTCAGCGCCGAGCAGATGTATCAGTTGGTTAACGATGTTCATTCTTATCCCGATTTTCTGCCAGGTTGCACCGGTAGCCGGGTGATTAACGCGTCCAACAATGAAATGACCGCCGCGGTGGATGTTGCCAAAGCCGGTATCAGTAAAACTTTTACCACGCGCAACACGCTGCTGGATAACCAGAGCATCAATATGCAACTGGTTGATGGTCCGTTCCGCAAGCTGATGGGGGGCTGGCACTTCACGCCGCTCAGTCCGGAAGCCTGTAAGGTTGAGCTGCACCTGGATTTCGAATTTACCAACAAACTGATCGAGTTGGCGTTCGGCAAGGTGTTTAAAGAGCTGGCGGGTAACATGGTGCAGGCATTCACCCAGCGGGCGAAAGAGGTTTACAGTGTCTGAGATACGGGTCGAGGTGGTTTACGCCTTGCCGGAACGTCAGTATCTGCGCAACGTTACGTTGGCCGAGGGCAGCAGCGTTGAGCAGGCGATTGTCGCCTCCGGGCTGCTGGAACTGCGTGGTGACATTGATCTGCAAAGTAACAAGGTGGGCATCTATAGTCGACCGGCCAAGTTGGGTGATGTGCTCAATGATGGCGACCGGGTGGAAATTTACCGCCCCTTGATTGCCGACCCCAAAGAGCTGCGCCGTCAACGGGCAGAGAAGGCAAAAAAATAAGGCGCTGAATGCGCCTTGTTTTTTATCAGAATTTTATCTTCCGAGTTGCAGCCTGGTACTGTCATGAAGAACTTGACGCGTCCCTCACGGGCCGGACGATAGTTCCTGCGCGGATTACTTGGTCAGCGCTGGCTTGTTCTGAATATCGGTCAATACACCCGCGCTGTTAAAGGTCAGCGTCAGGGTTTGCTGGGTGATATTTTCATGACCAGGTTGCTGGCGGAACACATAGAACCACGTCTGAGTACCGAACGGGTCCTGCAACATTGGGGTTCCCAATGTATAAGCGACCTGTTGCTGGGTCATACCTTTTTGGATTTTAGCTACGTCGGTTGACGTCAGGTAGTTCCCTTGGTTGATGTCAGGCCGGTAAACCACCTTCTCAAAAGTAGAACAGCCTGCAGTCAGCATCACAAGAACCACAGCGGCGGCAGTCAGCGTTTTACAGCGCATAGTAATCACATTCCTTTAGGGCATAGGATGCCGATGATAATAGACCTTGCAGCAGTTGGAAACCTTTACAGGGCCCCAATATGACCTCAGGAAAGTAAAAAAGTTGAGCTTTTCTATGCAGCAAGCAGTTCTTTTGCGTTTGCCAGGGTGTTTCGGGTGACTTCACTGCCGCCGAGAAGGCGCGCCAATTCTTGCAAACGGGCACGTTTATCCAGGGGTGACATCTGTGTTTCGGTTTCTGTGCCATCGGTCTGTTTGCTGACAAACAGATGCTGATGCCCACAACCGGCTACCTGTGGTAAGTGGGTGACGCACATCACCTGGGTTGATTCCCCCAACTGGCGCAGCAGGCGGCCGACGATGGCGGCGGTTGGGCCGCTGATACCTACGTCCACTTCGTCGAAAATCAGCGCCGGTGTTTCCATCTTGCGGGCGGTAATCACCTGGATTGCCAGCGCGATGCGCGACAGTTCGCCGCCAGAGGCTACTTTCGCCAAGGCCTGCAGCGGTTGGCCCGGGTTGGTGGAAACGCAGAACTCGGTACGGGTCGCGCCTTCAGCACTCAAATATTGCGGCTCGAAGCGCACATCGATATTGATTTTGCCGTGTGGCATGGACAGCGCCTGCATGCTGTCGGTAATCAACGTAGTCAGTTCGGCGGCATAATGCTGGCGTTTCTGATGCAGTTGCTCTGCCAGCAACAGCGCTTGCTGATGATGCAGCGTGACCGCCTCGGCCAGGTGTTCATGGTCGTTTTCTTGCTGTGACAACAGTTGTTGTTCATCCAGCATTTGCTGGTGCAACTGTGGCAGTTCTTCTGGCGCGACGTGGTGTTTACGCGCCAGGTTAATTTGGCGCGACAGGCGCTGTTCCAGTTCTTGCAGGCGGTTGGGGTCTAAATCCATGCGATCGGCATAGTGGCGCAGTTCATCACTGGCTTCACTGATTTGGATTGACGCCTCTTCCAGCATATCCAGCAGGCCACTGAGTTTTTCATCCATACCGACCAGCTCAACCAGCAGGTGTTTGGCGGTGTAGAGCTGGCTCAGCATATTATTTTCTTCGCTATCGGCCAGTAATTGCAGGGTTTGCTGGCTGATGGTCAGCAACTGACCGCTATTGGCCAGGCGTTTGAACTCGGTGTCGATTTGCTCAAACTCACCGGCCTGCGGCGCAAACTCGTTCAGCTCTTTCAATTGGTATTGCAGCAGCTGTTTACGAGCGTCACGCTCGATGGACTGCTGCTGATGGTGGGCCAGTTCGCGACAGCTCTGATGCCAGCGCTGGTAAGCCTGCTGCATTTGTGTCAGCAGGGCAGGTTCGTCGGCGTAGGCGTCGAGCAGTTGTTTTTGGTGCTCAGGCTTGAGTAATAGCTGGTGGGCATGCTGGCCGTGGATTTGAATCAGGCGCTGGCCGAGTTCGCGCAGTTGCGAAAGCGGTACGGCGGTACCGTTGATAAAGCCACGTGAGCGGCCGTCAGCGTTGATCACCCGGCGCAGCAGGCACTCATTGCTGTCGTCCAGCTGGTTCTGCTCGAGCCACTGTCTTGCAGAAGGGGTGTCCGCCAGTGAGAAGCGGGCGCAGATATCGGCACGGGCGGCTCCCAATCGAACGACGTTACCGTCGGCGCGATTACCAAGGCACAGCCCCAGCGCGTCGATGGCGATCGATTTGCCGGCGCCGGTTTCACCGGTAATCGCCGTCATACCCGGTTGAAAATCAATTTCCAACTCACGAACGATAGCAAAATTGCTGATGGTTAATTGCGCCAGCATGGGAACCTTCCTGTGTATAAACACATAACTGTAGTTTCATACAGTATAGACTGGTTTTATATACAGTAAAGAGGCTGGCGCAGTTTTTAGAATAATTTTTTTGACCAGCCCAGTTTGGTGCTTAACGTATTGAAATAGCTGTAGTCCTTTGGATGAATAAGATTCAAATGGAAATCACTACGGCGTATCAATACCTCTTCACCTTCCTGGATCGGCAACGCGATTTGGCTGTCGCAGCTGATTTCCAGATCGCTGCCAATTTGCGAAAACTTCAGCCGGATGGTGCTGTTGCCGTTGATCACCAATGGGCGAGCCGAAAGGGTGTGCGGGAACATCGGCACCAGCGCGATGGCCTCCAGCGAAGGCGTCAGGATCGGCCCACCGGCAGAGAGCGAGTAGGCGGTCGAACCGGTCGGGGTGGCGATGATCAGGCCGTCGGAGCGCTGGGAGAAGGCGAAGCGATCGTCGATATACACTTCGAACTCAATCATGTGCGCCACTTTACCGGGGTGCAACACCACTTCGTTGATCGCGGTGCTGATGCGGCACTGCTGGTTCTCTTTGTGCACGATGGTTTCCAGCAGGAAGCGCTGTTCATCGATGTATTCGCCTTCCAGCACGTCGGCTAATTGCTGTAATGCGTTGTCAGGATCCAGATCGGTCAGGAAGCCGAGATTGCCGCGGTTAACACCGATCACTTTAATGTCGTAGCGTGCCAGCACGCGCGCGGCGCCCAGCATATTACCGTCGCCACCGACCACCACGGCCAGGTCGGCCTTTTGGCCAATCTCTGCCAGGCTACCGGTCACGGCGTCTTGCAGCCCCAAATCCTTGGCTATCTGCCGTTCAACCATCACTGAATAGCCTCGGGCGACCAACCAGTGAAATAACATCTCATGCGTTGCCAGCGCCGAAGGGTGACGCGGGTGGCCAACAATGCCAATACAGGCGAATTTTTTATTCATTGTTGTGATTTTCCTCACCGGGACCAGTTTATGCCCCACATTGTGACCGGTTGACTTGAAACCCCGGTTTTGATCCCCATAATAAGCCAAGTTGCGAGATTAATGCTAAAACGCGGAGATATTCATGAGTAGTAAAGAACAGAAGACGCCAAACGAGCAAGTCTCGGAAGAAATGGAACAGCAGGAAGTCTTGCCGGAAGCGGCTGAGGGCGTCGATCTGCGGGATGAGCGCATTGCTGAGCTGGAAGCTCAACTGGCCGAAGCCCAGCAGCATGAACGCGACAGCCTGCTGCGTGCCAAAGCGGAAATGGAAAACGTCCGTCGCCGCACCGAGCTGGATATTGAAAAAGCGCATAAATTTGCTCTGGAGAAATTCTCCGGCGATCTGCTGCCGGTGTTGGATAACCTGGAGCGTGCGTTGGATCTGGCGGATAAAAACAATCCGGAACTGACGGCGATGATCGAAGGTATCGAACTGACGCTGAAGTCTCTGCAGGACGTCGTGCGTAAGTACGGTATCGAAATCGTTGGCGACACTAACGTGCCGTTCAACCCGGAAGTGCACCAGGCGATGAGCCTGATGGAATCTGCCGATCACCAGCCAAATCACGTAATGATGGTGATGCAGAAAGGCTATACGCTGAATGGTCGTCTGCTGCGCCCGGCGATGGTTGCGGTTTCCAAAGCCAAGGCTTAAGCGAAATTAAGTAAAGAAAAGGCACCTTCGGGTGCCTTTTTTGCGTCTGAATCAGGCCTGCGGCAGTTGCGGCAACCAGTCGATAGGCTTTAGCCCCTGTTGCTCCAACAGCTGGTTGGCCTGCGAGAAGTGACGGCAGCCGAGGAAACCACGGTGGGCGGAAAGCGGCGAAGGGTGCGGCGCTTTCAACACGTGGTGACGGTTGCTGTCGATAAAGTTACCTTTCTTCTGGGCATGCGCGCCCCACAGCAGGAACACCACGCCTTCGCGGTTTTCATTCAACGCGGCGATCACCTTATCGGTAAAGGTCTCCCAGCCCAGCTTGGCATGAGAGTGCGCCTGGCCGCCTTCAACGGTCAACACCGTGTTCAGCAGCAGCACGCCCTGTTCCGCCCAACTTTGCAGGCAGCCGTGGCTGGGGCGCTCAAAACCCGGGATATCCGTTGCCAGCTCTTTATACATATTCACCAGCGAAGGGGGCGCAGGCACGCCAGGAAGCACCGAGAAAGACAGACCATGGGCCTGATTCGGGCCGTGATAGGGATCCTGACCGAGGATCACCACCTTTACGTCCGCCAACTCGGTAAAACGAAAGGCGTTGAACACGTCTTTTTGTGGTGGGTAAATGGTCTTACCGGCCTGGCGTTCAGCGGCAACAAAGGCAAGCGTTTCATGAAAATAGGGCTGCTCTTTCTCCTTGCCAATGACATCATGCCAGGTGAGGGAGGTGGACATAAACGCTCTCCTTTGTTTTCGTTAACAATTCACTGGGCATAGCTTACCGTTTAGCTCCACACAGTGAAACCCGCTTTTATCCTGGCGCTATCGCGATGGATGCAAAAATTGTTGATAATTTACAAAAATAATTGCGAAGTGCTTGGTGGGGAAAATTGACATAAAACATAAACTTGCCCTTTATCGCCGTGTGGGCACCTCGTGAAAATTGACTTTAATCAAAGAATTGCCCCGGCCAGACTGGTATACAGAACAACAAGACAACAATGGTTTTACCAAATGGCCGAAACCAGGATTGGTTTTTTCTCGAAGTAGAATTTTTCGCCCTTGTACGGAGGCAACAAAATGATTACTGGTATTCAAATCACTAAAGCGAACGACCAGGCGCTACTGAACTCTTTCTGGCTGCTGGATGATGAAACATCCGAAGCCCGCTGCGTTTGCGCTAAAGCCAAATACACAGAAGACCAGGTCGTACCGGTCAGCGATCTGGGCCAGATCGAGTACCGTGAAGTGCCGCTGGAAATGCAATCTACCGTGCGCGTGGAAGGGGGGCAGCACCTGAACGTGAACGTACTGCGTCGTGAAACGCTGGAAGATGCGGTTAAGCACCCAGAAAAATACCCGCAATTGACCATTCGTGTGTCCGGCTATGCGGTGCGTTTCAACTCGCTGACGCCAGAACAACAACGTGACGTGATTACACGTACCTTTACAGAAAGCCTGTAATTACCCGCGTGGTTAATAAGGGAGCTTCGGCTCCCTTTTTTATGGCGACCACTCGTCAGAAACTGAATCCGGATCACATTCCTCGCAAAGATAATCGCCCGAATTACAGAACTGCTCCGACCTGCCGATAGCTAAAGCAGCACCCATTGGGGTGCGGCATAGATAAGTCTATCGACAAGGAGTCGGCATGAGTATGTCTTTGAGTTTTACCTCTGCGGTCAGTTCCGCGGCCATCCAGCCCCCAGTGGCGCGTGTATTACCGGAACCACCAAGCTCTCCCCAGCTCACAGAAACCCCATCGACCAAGGCCCCGGCGGCCACGCTTTCCACTAACAGCCTGAATGCGCAGAGCCTGCTGAATACGCTGGTGAGCGATATGTCGGCCGCTGCACCGGTGGCTGCTAATCAGGGCGTGACGCGTGGGCAGCAGTCCCAGCAAGGGGACTATACGCTGGCGTTATTGGCTAAAGACGTTTACAGCACCACCGGCCAGGGTGTTGACGGATTTAGCCGGTTGAGCGACAGCGCTTTGCTCGGCGCAGGCATTGACCCCGCCAGTCTGCATGATTCGGCATCGGGTTTTCAGGCCGGCATTTACAGCGATAATCAGCAATATGTATTGGCCTTCGCCGGCACCAATGATATGCGCGACTGGCTGAGCAATGTGCGTCAGGCGACCGGCTATGACGATGTGCAGTACAATCAGGCGGTCGCGGTTGCCAAAAGCGCCAAGGCGGCATTTGGTGATGCGCTGGTGATTGCCGGCCATTCATTGGGGGGCGGCCTGGCGGCAACGGCGGCGCTGGCGACCGGTACGGTGGCGGTCACCTTTAACGCTGCGGGCGTGTCCGATTACACGCTGAACCGTATGGGGATCGATCCGGCAGCGGCGAAACAGGATGCGCAAGCCGGGGGCATCCGCCGTTACAGCGAACAATACGACATGCTGACCGGAACGCAGGAATCCACTTCGCTGATCCCGGACGCTATTGGGCATAAAATCACGTTGGCCAATAACGACACCCTGAGCGGCATTGACGACTGGCGGCCAAGCAAACATGTGGACCGCAGCCTGACCGCGCACGGTATCGATAAGGTGATCAGTTCGATGGCGGAGCAAAAGCCCTGGGAGGCGAAAGCCAATGCCTGACAGGCGACGAGTACAGCAGGCGTTAATTATCGCCATGCTGCTGCTGACGGCGATCGCCGGTTTGCTGATGATGGCTAAGGAACAACAGATGAATCAGGATATCTCTCCGTTCAACGGACACGGCAATGCGGCGCTGGCTCAGGCGGTGGCGCGCGGTGATGTGCAGAGTATTGCCGAGCAGGCCACACAGGGGCGACTGCGCGAGCAGGGCGACCGTCAGGTCACTTTGCTGCAGTGGGCGATACTGTCGCAGCAACCGTCAAGTTTGGGCTCACTGCTAGAGCTGGGGGCCGATGTTGGCATCCCGGGGCTGGATGGCAACAGCGCACTGCATACCGCTGCGGCGGTGCAGGACCCGCAGTATTTGCGGTTGTTGCTGGAGCAGGGTGTAGCGGTTAACCCACGTAATGCGGTGACCGGTGCCACGCCGCTGGCGGCTGCGGTGCTGGCGGGGCGAGAGGAGCAACTGCGGCTGTTGTTGGTCTCTGGGGCGGATGTCACGCTGAGCGATCGGCTGGGGGATACGCCTTTGCACGTAGCGGCAAAAATCAATGCACCGCAATTGGCGTTGATGCTGTTGCAAGCCGGGGCCGATGCTAAAGCCCGCAACCAGCAGGGAGTGACCTTCCAGTTCTATTTCTCACAGACGCCGACGTCGTTGCAGAGTGAAGAAATGCGCGATCGCTACCGTCAACTGAATGCCTGGCTAAAAGCCCATCAGCAGGCGACGCATTACGCGCAGCCGTAACGGGCATAAAAAAACCGCCTCAGGTTAATGGAGGCGGTTTTTATTCACGACGGCAGCATTACTTCGCGCCGTTGCCCTCAGGCTTAGCCTTTGGCTGGCGGCGTTTGCCCACGTTTTTCGCATCGCGATGGCGCACTTTCACCTTGGCTTTTTCTTTGTTCTTTTCTTTGTCGACAGCGCGCTTGGCCATCACCTTCTTGGAAGGTTTACCGTTGCTTTTTTCGCTTGGCACTTTGGTTGATGGACGCAGCTCTTCGATCACCCGTGCTTTCAGCGGCTCGTTCAGGTAACGGCCCACTTTGCCCAACAGCAGGTGGTCGTGTGCCTCAACCAGTGAGATGGCGGTGCCTTTACGCCCGGCACGACCGGTACGGCCGATGCGGTGCAGGTAGGTATCCGCCGTGCGCGGCATGTCGAAGTTGAACACGTGGGTGATATCCAGGATATCCAGACCACGAGCGGCAACGTCGGTAGCGACCAGCACGTTGACACGGCCGTCCATCATGCGTTTTACCGCTTCGTTACGCTTGGCCTGCACCATTTCACCTTCGAGGTAACAGGTGTTGATGCCCGCCTCGCGCAGCCAGGCTGCCAGCTCATGCACGCGCTCACGCTTACGCACGAAGATCACGGATTTCTGCACGTCCGGCTGTTGCAGCAAATGCACCAACAGGGCGGTTTTATGCACCACGTCGTCTGCACGGTAGTACCACTGCAGGATCTTTTTACGCTCGCGGCGTGATGGGTCAGCTTCGACTTCTACCGGTTCTTTCAGAATGCGTTCGGCGAACTCGCGGATGGCATCGCCTTCCAGCGTCGCGGAGAACAGCAAGGTCTGGTTACGCCAGCGGGTCTCGGCGGAAATCGTTTCGATGTCCTGCGCGAAGCCCATGTCGAGCATGCGGTCGGCTTCATCGAGGATCAGCGTTTCTACCGCGCGGCAGTCGAAGTTTTCTTCTTTAATGTACTGCAGCAGACGACCGGTAGTGGCAACGACCACGTCCTGGTTTTCGCTGAAGACTTCCGCGTGGTTCATATAAGCGACGCCACCGGTGATGGTAGCGATATCCAGCGAAGTATGAGCAGCCAGTTCACGTGCCTGATCGGCTACCTGCATCGCCAGCTCGCGTGTCGGGGTCAGGATCAGTACGCGCGGTGGGCCGGACTTCTTGCGTGGGAAGTCGAGCAGATGTTGCAATACCGGCAGCAAAAATGCAGCGGTCTTGCCGGTGCCGGTCGGCGCCGAACCCAATACGTCGCGCCCATCCATCGCAGGCGGGATCGCCTCGGCTTGAATGGCGGTTGGGCGTTCGTAGCCTTTATCACGCAGGGCGTTTATCAGGCGTTCATCGAGTTCGAGCTCGGAAAAATTGGTTACTGTCATGGTCTACCTCTACTTGGGGCGCCGATTATAGACGGGTTGGCCGCGTTCTTCACCTATTTAAGCGGAAAGCATGTCTTTTCCCAAAAATCAGATTGCCTTATGCTACGCGAGTTTTGTATTCAGGTGGTTATTGTGAGCACTCAATCGAAAGCGAATTTTACTCCGCGTCGCGGCGGTTTTACCTTCAAACAATTTTTTGTTGC
>OPGP01000126.1_pt1 | contig 14948 bp, 7 predicted proteins | sample 1691661 | NCBI WGS metagenome assembly OPGP01 (sample SAMN05831936, study PRJEB22555) | human gut metagenome | isolation source: Material from the ethmoid | host: Homo sapiens | reverse complement strand
AACACCGCCTCAAGGCTGCCGAAATCATCCGCCAGTGCGGCGTAAGCAGGTTCCAGGTTCCAACCCGCCATCAGAGCGCGTCCCCGTAGCGTTGTTTGCGCGCATAAAGCTTGTCGGCCTTGGCTTGCAGCCACTGCAGCAAGGGGCTTTCTTCGGCCAGGATCTGGCGCAGCGGCTGCTGGAAGTAGCCCTTGAGGAAGCGCAACTTGTCGCGACGCGTGAGGCCGATGTCCAGCGCCGAAAAGTACAGCGCGGCCAAGTCTTTGTCGCGCCAGCGATGGCTGATTTTGTCGCGCGTCTGGGCGCGGTGCAGGTCGATCACCGACAGTTTGAAGTGATCGAAGGTGACCGGCGTATCCGTGTGCAGCAGGAAGTGGCAGATGTAGCAGTCGCGGTGGTTGACCCCACCGCGATGCATCATGCCGGTCATCCGCGCCACCTCAGCGATCAGCGCGCGCTTGAGGCGCGGCTCGGGCGGCTGTTTGGCCCAGTTGATGCTGAAATCTTCAAGGCTGACCGTAGGCGCCAACTCTTCGGTGATGATGAACGAGTGCTGGTCGGCCGGGTTGCTGCCGCGCTCGCCGTACGCCACGGCGGTCATGGTCGGCACGCCGATTGCCTGCAGGCGCTCGATGGCCTGCCACTCCTGACCCGCGCCCAGCACCGGCAGCTTGGCGGTGACCAGGTTCTTGACGATCTCGCCCCAGCCGATGCCACGGTGGATCTTCACAAAATAACCACGGCCATCCACTTCGGTACGCAAGGTGCGCCGCGCTTCAAGCTCACGGTACACCTCGCCTTGCAGCCGCTCGACTTCGGCGAACGCATCGCGCCCGGCCCAGAGGGTCTTGAACGGCTCGGCAAGCATCAACTTCATCGTTTTGGCTCCGCCAGAATCACATCCGCCGCGTGCTGCGGCATGCTGTAGAGGTCAGCCGTCTCGGCGAAGGCCAACCCATTGCGGCCCCAGGCCGCGCGCTGTGCAGTGTCGGTGAGCATTCGCGCCAGATACTGGTTGAGCTGCGCCTGTTCAAAAGGCTCATCCAGCACCAGGCCGCTGTCGGCTTCGGCGATGTAATGGGCATAACCACACACGGCCGAGACCAGCACCGGCAAGCCGGCCACCAGCGCTTCGAGCAACACCGTACCGGTATTCTCGTTGTACGCCGGGTGGATCAACAGGTCGGCGCCCAGCAGGAATCGCGGGATATCGCTGCGCCCCTTGAGGAACTGCACGTTATCGCCCAGCCCCAAAGTGGCGCTCTGCAGTTGGAATACTTTGGGGTCGTCCTGGCCAATTACAAACAGGCGTGTGCGTTTTTTAAGTTCTGCCGGCAAGGCGGCCATGGCCTTGAGGCTGCGATCGACGCCCTTGGTCTTGAAGCCAGAGCCGATTTGCACCAGCAGCAGGTCGTCCTCGCCCAGGTTGAATTCCTGGCGGAAGCCTTCACGCAGCTCGGCGGCGTTGGGCGGTGCGCGGCGGTCCTGGGCAATGCCCGGCGGCAGCAGGTGGAAGCGCTCCAGCGGCGTGTCGTAATGCTTGATGAACAGCGGTTGCTGCACTTCGGAGATCATCAACACTTCGGTCTTGGCGTCTTTGGCGAACACCGCACGTTCGTACTCGGCAAAGTGCTTGTAACGGCCAAAGCTCTTGTACAGCGAGTGGCGCAGGTTTTGCGCCTTGTCTTCAAAGCAGCCGTCGGCGGCATAGTAAACGTCCAGGCCGGGCATTTTGTTGAAGCCGATCAAACGGTCCACCGGGCGCTTGGCCAGGTCAGCTTCCATCCAGGCCAACAGTTTCTCGTTGCGCCGATGGTTGAAGAACGCCTTGACCGGCGCCACCAGCACTTCAAAGCCGGGCGGAATCTCGCCTTCCCAGATCAGCGTGTAGACCCGAATCGTATGGCCGCGCTGCTGGCACTCCAGGGCGATGCGCATGAAGTCGCGCTGCAGGCCACCGAAGGGGAAATATTTGTACAAAACAAAAGCCAGTTGCATCAGTGCAGCTCCTCAGCCAATAACAACGTGCTCAGTCGGTTTGCCACACGCTCAGGGTTCAAGCGCGTGAAGCACAGGGGTGACTCGCGCTTGATGTCGAACCGACGCAGGTCGTCGGCCGTCGGTTGATAAGTACAGGTTTTTTGCAGGCACGGTGCGCATGGGAAGTCGCTGGCCAAGTGAATCTGGCCTTTGCCGTAGGCGCCGGTCAGGCCCGGGTTGGTGGGGCCGAACAGGGAGATGGTCGGCACGTCCAGCGCGGCGGCCAAGTGGCCCAGGCCCGTGTCCACCGCCACACAGGCGCGGGCACCGGCGAGCACACGGGCGACGCCGGCCAGGTTGAGTTTGGGCAGCACTTCGGCGTTTTGCAGGCCTTGGGCCAGACGCTCGGCGCGGGCCTTTTCGGCGGCATTGCCCCATGGCAATTTCACGTCCACACCCAGGCGACCCATGCGTTCGGCCAGCTCGCGCCAATAGGCTTCGGGCCAGTGCTTGGTGTCCCAAGTGGTGCCGTGCAGCAGCAGTACAAACGGTTTTTTCGGCGGCAGGCCGAGCAGCTTGTCGACGCTCAAACCGTAATCGCCCAAGGCTTTGGGCAAGTCATAGCCCAGCGCCACGGCGAACAGTTGGCGCAAACGCTCCACTGCATGCTGCCCACGGGCCACGGCCAGGCGTCGCGAGTAGAAGCGCGCAGCGATTGGCTCGCGGGCGGAGTGTTTATCGAAGCCCGCCACCGGGGCACGCACGTAGCGTGTCAGCCAGGCGCTTTTGAGCAGGCCCTGGGCGTCGATCACCAAGTCGTATTTAGTCGACTGGACGCGCTGCTTGAAGCGGCGCCACTCACCGCTCTTGAGGGTTTGCCAGATGTTTTTGCGCCAGCGGCGAATCGCCACCGGGATCACCTTGTCCACCGCCGGGTGCCAGGTGGGGATCTCGGCAAAGCCTTCTTCCACGACCCAATCAAAGCGAATGCCAGGGATTGCCCGCGCCGCGTCGGTCAGTGCCGGCAAGGCGTGGATCACATCGCCCAGGGATGAGGTCTTGATTACCAGTACGCGCAAACTAACGGACCTCGACCACAGAGCCCTGCAACCGCTGCAAGGCATCGCTGACCGGTTGCGGCAGCAACTGGCGCAGGCAATTGTAGTGGCCGAAACGGCAGGTGCGGTCAAAACACGGGCTGCACTCCAGGCCCAGGCGCACCACTTCGACCTTGTCGGCCAATGGCGGGGTGAAGCCGGGAGAGGTCGAGCCGTAAACGGCCACCAACGGGCGATTCAACGCCGCCGCCACATGCATCAGGCCCGAATCGTTGGACACCACCGCGTCGGCGCAGGACAACAGGTCGATAGCCTCGGCCAACGACGTGTCGCCACTGAGGTTCACGGCTTCTTCGCGCAGGCCGGGAATCAGGCGCTGGCGAATGTCCTCACCCACCGAGTGATCGTTTTTCGAACCGAACAGCCACACCTGCCAGCCTTCACGAATCTTCATTTCGGCGACTTTGGCGTAATGCTCCGACGGCCAGCGCTTGGACTCGCCAAACTCGGCGCCTGGGCAAAGCGCGAGTACCGGACGGTCGAGCATCAGGCCGAACTTGGCCAGGGCCGCGTCGCGCGTAACCGGGTCGATCTGCAGGCTCGGGCGCGGGTACGCTGTCGGCAACTCGGCACCGGGCTCGTAGGCCAGGGCCATGAAGCGCTCGATCATCAGCGGGTAACGCGACTTGTCGAGGGTGCGCACGTCATTGAGCAGCACATAGCGAAACTCGCCGCGCCAGCCGGTACGTTTAGGGATGCCGGCAAAGTACGGCACCAGCGCCGATTTCAGCGAGTTGGGCAGCAGGATCGCCTGGTCGTACTGGCCGCGCATGGATTTGCCGATGCGTCGGCGCGTCGCCAATTCGAGTGCGCCGTGGCCGAGCGGGAAGCTCAAGGCCTTGCGCACCTCGGGCATGCGCTCAAGGATCGGCCGGCTCCACTCAGGGGCGAGCACGTCGATTTGGCAGTCGGGATGACGCTGTTTCAGGCACTGGAACAGTGTCTGCGCCATCACCATGTCACCGACCCAACTGGGCCCAACGATCAGAATATTCATGTAGTTTCCACAAACGATGCGGGGAGGCTTATGCCTCCCCGCCTCAATAATTACTGCCAGTCGCGGTGGACCTGGGAACCGCTTTGTGTGGGAGCTGGCTTGCCTGCGATGGCATCGCCTCGGTAGGCCTGCTACACCGAGTCGCTTGCATCGCAGGCAAGCCAGCTCCCACATATCAGTCGAGTATCAGCTTAACCCCAGCGCTTGCCAGATTCGCATCACCTGGCGCCGTTCGTCGGCGAACTGATCCCCGGCCACCGTACCGGCCTCGTTTTGCAAGGCCTGGCGGTGCGCGGCGGAACGGTAGGCCTTATACACCTCGCGCAGCAGATGGGCATCGGCGGCGGGCATCAGCCCAACCTGCTCCAGGCCTTCCAGAATGCGGATATTGTCGGTGTAGCGCAGCAACGATGGATGTTGCGCAGACCACGCCAAAGCGGCGTATTGCACCATAAATTCAATATCGACGATACCTCCGGCGTCCTGCTTGAGGTCGAACGCCGCCGTCGGCTCGAACGCATTGGCGCCGGTACCGGCCGCCGTAGTGCGGGTGCCCAGGTTATCGCGCATCTTGGCGCGCATCTCGCTGACCTCCTGACGCAGCTTCGCCAAGTCCCGCTCACGCCCCAGCACCTTGGCGCGGACGTGCTCGAACGCGTGGCCGACATCCTCGCTGCCCACCAGCACCCGAGCGCGGATCAGGGCCTGATGTTCCCAGGTCCAGGCTTCATTCTCCTGATAGCGCTCAAACGCTCCCAGTGAACTGACCAGCAAACCGGACGCGCCCGAAGGTCGCAGGCGCATGTCCACTTCATACAACTGGCCCGAGTTGGTTTGGGTGGTCAGCAGGTGAATGATGCGCTGGCCCAAGCGTGTAAAAAACTGCGCACCGTCGATCGGCTTGGCACCGTCGGTTTCGGCCTGCGGGTCACCGTCGTGGATAAACACCAGGTCCAGGTCCGAACCATGCCCCAGTTCGATCCCGCCGACTTTCCCATAACCGACAATGATGAACCCAGGATCGCACAAGGTGCCGTCCAGACGTTGCGGCGAGCCATGGCGCGCCACGGTCTGGCGCCAGGCCAAGGCCAATACTTGTTCGAGAATCGCCTCGGCAAGCCAGGTGAGGTAGTCGCTGACTTTCATCAGCGGCAGGCTACCCGCGATTTCCGAGGCGGCCACGCGCAGGCGGTGGGCCAGCTTGAAGTGGCGCAGGGCTTCCATCTGTTGCTCGAGGTCGTCTTCGGGGATGCGCGTCAGGCGCTCGCGCAACTCGGCGGCCAATTCAGGCGCCAACGGAGGCTTGAACAGACGGCCTTCGTTGAGCAATTCGTCGAGCAACAGCGGAAAGCGGGTGATCTGCTCGGCGATCCACGGGCTGGCGGCGCACAGCGTCAACAGCCGGCGCAGGGCGTCAGGGTTTTCGGTCAGCAGCACGAGGTAGGCCGAACGGCGGGCGACAGCCTCCACCAGCGGCAAGACGCGCTCCAGTACCAGGTCCGGGTTGGCGTGCTCGACCGCCTGGGCCAGCAGGCGCGGAATAAAAGCATCCAGCCGTTCGCGCCCCAGACGCTGCATGGCGCGCAATTGCGGGCTGCCACGCAGGCCGGCCAAGGCCTTGAGCGCTTTGGTCGCGTCAGTAAAGCCACCTTCGGCCAACTGCCGGCAGGCGGCCTCTTCATCCTGGGACTCTTCCCACAGCGGCAACCACTCACCACCCACAACCAATTCGCTTTCTTCGCCTTCTTCCTCGTCAGGGTCAGCGATCACCTGGCGGAAATGCCAGTCCACACGGCCACGCCAGTACATCAGGCGCTCATGGAATGCCGCCCAATCGGCAAAGCCCAGCATAAAGGCAATGCGCGCCTGGTCTTCCGGGCCGTCCGGGAGCATTTGCGTCTGCCGGTCGGCAATCGCCTGGATGGCGTGTTCGGTGTAACGCAAAAACTCGTAGCCATTGCGCAACTCGGCGATCACGGCCGATGGCAGGTAGCCCTGGCCTTCCAGGGTCCCCAAAACATTGAGCAACGGCCTCTGTTGCAGGCTCAGGTCGCGGCCACCGTGGATCAACTGGAACGCCTGGGCGATAAATTCCACCTCGCGGATGCCGCCCGAGCCCAGCTTGATATTCTCGGCCATGCCCTTGCGCCGCACTTCCTGCTGGATCAGCTGCTTCATGGTGCGCAATGCTTCAATCGCAGAAAAATCCAGGTAACGGCGGTAAACGAACGGGCGCAGCATATCCAGCAATTGCGCGCCGGCCACCTGGTCGCCGGCCACCACGCGCGCCTTGATCATGGCGTAGCGCTCCCAGTCGCGGCCCTGGTCCTGGTAGTACTGTTCCAGCGCATTGAAACTGAGCACCAACGCGCCGGCCGAGCCATATGGCCGCAGGCGCATGTCGACACGGAACACAAAACCGTCGACGGTCATCGGGTCGAGGGCCTTGATCAGTTTTTGACCAAGCCGAATGAAAAACTCCTGGTTATCCAGCGCGCGCTTCACGCCCACTGTCTCGCCGCCTTCGGGGTAGGCGAAGATCAGGTCGATATCCGAAGACAGGTTCAGCTCCACCGCGCCGAGCTTGCCCATGCCGAGGATGACCATGTGCTGGGCTTCACCGCTGCGCCGGCCGGTCGGCGTGCCGAACTGCACGCAGTGGCGCTGGTACAGCCACTGGTAGGCCTGGTCGATACAAGCGTCAGCCATGTCGGAGAGGTCGCGGCAGGTTTGCACCAGGTCCGCCTGTCGGGTCAGGTCGCGCCAAATAATGCGCACTTGTTGGCGCGTGCGCTGGCGGCGCAACACACGGCCCAGCTCATCTTCTGTTTCGGCCTGTTGCACAGCGCCCGCGATCTGGCTGCACAGTTCGCCGGGCGCGAAGCCCCGGTCCAACTCGCCCCAGGCCACCAGTTCCAGCAACATCAAAGGGTCACGAACACTCTGTTCAATGACGAAATCACTGGCGGCGCACACCCGGGCAAAGTCGGCCCACCGTTGCGGCGTCCACGCAGAAAGTCCATGATCGGCGTCCAGCGCGGCCACTGCGTCACGAAATGACTGCTCGGCCCGCTGGGCAAAAGGCAAGAGAATGGCCGGCAGTTCGGCCAGCGTTGGAAGGCTCATGGTCTATCCTTGATCGGCGCGCGAAAGGCATGTGGTTGTGAAGGCAAGAACCACGCTTGGTGAAGGACTGTCGAACAAAGGTTAGAAATAGCTGAAATTAATTTCATCTTGGCAGCCAGCATCAAACTTTCACCTTTTCTTGTTCGCAAATGATCAACAATAACGATTATGCTCACCAGCCAGACCGAGCCATACGCTCAGTCTTGTGTAGTTTTACTACTCGTATATACATTCGAAAGGCTGAAATGGCCGACGATTTGTAGTAAAACTACAGGACGCCGAAGCAACCTTCGGCCATCCAAGAATTTATGTCGTCTGCCCACAAGGCCAGTCGCAAACTTCAGGCAACCGATTCTGGTAGCCTTTCCGCCCTGGAGCAAGCCATGCAAGACCTCGATCCCGTCGAAACCCAGGAATGGCTGGACGCCCTGGAATCGGTTCTCGACAAAGAAGGCGAAGACCGTGCTCACTATTTGATGACCCGTATGGGCGAACTCGCGACCCGCAGCGGCTCGCAACTGCCTTACGCCATCACTACGCCATACCGCAACACCATCCCCGTTACCCACGAAGCACGCATGCCTGGCGACCTGTTCATGGAACGCCGCATTCGCTCGCTGGTACGTTGGAACGCCATGGCGATGGTAATGCGCACGAACTTGAAAGATTCTGACCTGGGCGGTCACATCTCCAGCTTCGCGTCCAGCGCAACTCTGTATGACATTGGCTTCAACTACTTCTTCCAGGCCCCGACCGACGAACACGGCGGCGACCTGATCTACTTCCAGGGCCACACCTCGCCAGGCGTTTACGCCCGTGCGTTCATGGAAGGCCGCATCACCGAAGAACACATGAACAACTTCCGCCAGGAAGTGGACGGTAACGGCCTGTCGTCGTACCCGCACCCTTGGCTGATGCCTGATTTCTGGCAGTTCCCGACAGTATCCATGGGCCTTGGCCCGATCCAGGCGATCTACCAGGCACGCTTCATGAAGTACCTGGAAGCCCGTGGCTTCATCCCTGAAGGCAAGCAGAAAGTCTGGTGCTTCCTGGGCGACGGCGAGTGTGACGAGCCGGAATCCCTGGGCGCTATCTCCCTGGCTGGCCGCGAGAAGCTCGACAACCTGATCTTCGTCATCAACTGCAACCTGCAGCGCCTCGACGGCCCGGTTCGCGGCAACGGCAAGATCATCCAGGAACTCGAAGGCGTGTTCCGCGGTGCTCAGTGGAACGTGACCAAAGTCATCTGGGGTCGCTTCTGGGACCCACTGCTGGCCAAAGACGTCGACGGTATCCTGCAACGTCGCATGGACGAAGTCATCGACGGCGAGTACCAGAACTACAAAGCCAAAGACGGCGCGTTCGTGCGTGAACACTTCTTCAACACGCCTGAACTCAAGGCGATGGTTGCAGACCTGTCCGACGACGAAATCTGGAAACTCAACCGTGGCGGCCACGACCCGTACAAGGTCTACGCGGCGTACCACGAAGCGGTCAACCACAAAGAACAACCGACCGTCATCCTGGCCAAGACCATCAAGGGTTATGGCACCGGTGCCGGCGAAGCGAAGAACACTGCGCACAACACCAAGAAAGTTGATGTTGAAAGCCTGAAGCTGTTCCGCGACCGCTTCGACATCCCGGTCAAGGACGAAGAGCTGGAGAACCTGCCGTTCTTCAAGCCGGAGCCAAACAGCGCCGAAGCCCGCTACCTCAGCGAGCGTCGCACTGCACTGGGCGGTTTCGTGCCACAGCGCCGCGCCAAGTCCTTCGACATTCCGACACCGCCACTGGATACCCTCAAGGCGATCCTGGACGGCTCGGGCGACCGTGAAATCTCCACCACCATGGCCTTCGTGCGAATCCTCGCGCAACTGGTCAAGGACAAGGAAATCGGCTCGCGTATCGTCCCGATCATCCCGGACGAAGCCCGTACCTTCGGTATGGAAGGCATGTTCCGTCAGTTGGGCATCTACTCCTCCGTCGGCCAGCTCTACGAGCCAGTCGATAAAGACCAGGTGATGTTCTACAAGGAAGACAAGAAGGGCCAGATCCTCGAAGAAGGCATCAACGAAGCGGGCGCCATGAGCTCCTTCATCGCTGCCGGTACTTCGTACTCCAGCCACAACCAGCCGATGCTGCCGTTCTACATCTTCTACTCGATGTTCGGTTTCCAGCGTATCGGCGACCTGGCGTGGGCAGCAGGCGACAGCCGTACCCGTGGCTTCCTGATCGGCGGCACCGCCGGCCGGACCACGCTGAACGGCGAAGGCCTGCAACACGAAGACGGTCACAGCCACATCCTGGCTGCCACCATCCCGAACTGCCGCACCTTTGATCCAACCTACGGCTACGAGCTGGCGGTGATCATCCAGGACGGCATGAAGAAGATGACCGAAGAGCAGCAGGACGTTTTCTACTACATCACCGTGATGAACGAGTCCTACCAGCAGCCAGCCATGCCGGCCGGTGTCGAGGAAGGCATCATCAAGGGCATGTACCTGCTCGAAGAAGACACCAAGGAAGCGGCGCACCACGTGCAGCTGATGGGCTCCGGCACCATCCTGCGTGAAGTCCGTGAAGCGGCGAAGATCCTGCGTGAAGAGTTCAACGTTGGCGCTGACGTCTGGAGCGTTACCAGCTTCAACGAACTGCGTCGCGACGGCCTGGCGGTCGAGCGCAACAACCGCCTGCACCCAGGTCAGAAGCCTGCGAAGAGCTATGTCGAAGAGTGCCTGGCCGGCCGTAAGGGTCCAGTCATTGCCTCTACCGACTACATGAAACTGTTCGCTGAACAAATTCGCCAGTGGGTCCCGTCCAAGGAATTCAAAGTCCTGGGCACCGACGGTTTCGGCCGCAGTGACAGCCGCAAGAAGCTGCGTCACTTCTTCGAAGTTGACCGTCACTTCGTGGTGTTGGCAGCCCTGGAAGCCTTGGCTGACCGTGGTGAGATCGAACCTAAGGTGGTGGCTGACGCTATCGTCAAGTTCGGGATCAACCCGGAAAAACGCAACCCACTGGACTGCTGAGGAGACTTTTTGTGAGCGAACTCATTCGCGTACCTGACATCGGCAGCGGTGAAGGTGAAGTAATCGAGCTGTTTGTGAAGGTCGGCGACAAAGTCGAAGCCGACCAGAGCATCCTGACCCTGGAATCGGACAAGGCGAGCATGGAAATCCCTGCTCCCAAGGCCGGCGTGGTCAAGAGCCTGAAAGTGAAGCTGGGCGATCGCCTGAAAGAAGGCGACGAACTGCTGGAGCTGGAAATCGAAGGTGCCGCTGATGCGGCCCCTGCGGCGGCCGCTCCTGCTGCTGCCCCGGCGCCTGCCGCCGAGAAGCCTGCCGCTGCTGCCGAGGCCCCTGCGGCTCCGGCGGCTGCACCTGCCGCCGAAACAGTCCAGGACATTCATGTTCCGGACATCGGTTCGTCGGGCAAGGCCAAGATCATCGAGCTGCTGGTCAAGGTCGGCGACACCGTCGAAGCCGACCAGTCGCTGATCACCCTGGAGTCCGACAAGGCCTCCATGGAAATCCCTTCGCCGGCTGCCGGCGTGGTGGAAAGCATTGCGGTCAAGCTGGAAGACGAAGTCGGCACTGGCGACTTCATCCTCAAGCTGAAAGTACAAGGCGCTGCTGCCCCGGCGGCTCCGGCACCGGCTGCCGCGCCAGCAGCCAAGGCTGAAGCGGCCCCGGCCGCTGCCGCACCTGCACCTGCACCGGCTGCAAAAGCCGAGGCCGCACCGGCCCCTGCGGCGGCTGCCCCTGCGCCAAGCGGTGCCAAGGTTCACGCCGGCCCTGCCGTGCGTCAGCTGGCCCGTGAGTTCGGCGTTGAGCTCAACGCTGTGTCGGCCACCGGCCCTCACGGTCGCGTGCTGAAGGAAGACGTGCAGGTTTACGTCAAAGCCATGATGCAGAAAGCCAAGGAAGCTCCGGCTGCCGGCGGCGCTACCGGTGGTGCTGGTATTCCACCGATTCCGGTCGTGGACTTCAGCCGCTTCGGCGAAACCGAAGAAGTGCCGATGACCCGCCTGATGCAAATCGGCGCGTCGAGCCTGCACCGCAGCTGGCTGAACATTCCGCACGTGACCCAGTTCGACCAGGCCGACATCACCGACCTGGAAGCTTTCCGCGTTGCGCAGAAAGCCGTGGCCGAGAAGGCCGGCGTGAAACTGACCGTGCTGCCGCTGCTGCTCAAGGCTTGCGCGCACCTGCTCAAGGAACTGCCGGACTTCAACAGTTCGCTGGCACCCAGCGGCAAGGCGATCATTCGCAAGAAGTACGTGCACATCGGCTTTGCCGTCGACACCCCGGATGGCCTGCTGGTACCGGTCATCAAGAACGTCGACCAGAAGAGCCTGCTGCAACTCGCTGCCGAAGCGGCTGCGCTGGCTGCCAAGGCCCGCGACAAAAAGCTCACCGCAGACGATATGCAGGGCGCGTGCTTCACCATCTCCAGCCTCGGTCACATTGGCGGCACTGGCTTCACGCCAATCGTCAACGCGCCGGAAGTGGCGATCCTGGGTGTTTCCAAGGCCACTATCCAGCCTGTGTGGGACGGTAAAGCGTTCCAGCCGAAACTGATGTTGCCGCTGTCGTTGTCCTACGATCACCGTGTGATCAACGGCGCTGCCGCTGCACGTTTCACGCAGCGTTTGAGCCAACTGCTGAACGACATCCGCACCATCCTGCTGTAAGCATCAACGGGCCTCCCTGTCATCGGGGAGGCCTGGCTGCACCGATTTCCGAGCGCCACGCTCGTACCTCAACCCCGCCAATTGGCGGGGCTTTTTTTCGCCTGCTTTTTTTGTCCGCGCCAGGCGCGTCGAGGCTGCGTCAATACGCCACCCATCACCCCGATTGCAGAAACCGCTCTCGCGGCCGATAACAGCCTTATAGCACTTAGCCTTCATCCTCTCTTGTCAGTGCGTGCTGCATGATGCAACCTTGCCGCAGGCGACAGTAAAGAGGGCGTGAGCCCGGCGCCGTGCGCATTTTTCCAAGCGAGTTTCCCCATGAAAAGCCAACCCGATGTCGCCCGTATGGCGGCCGAGGTAGTGACGCAGTTACCGGTGCCTTCGCGCCTCGGTATGCTGCGTTTCGAGCGGCTTAATGAGGCAAGCTGGGCGCTGCTGTACCTCGACCCCAATTGCGAGCGCCAATTCGGCCTGCCAGCGGTCGAACTGTGCGCGCTGGTCGGCACTCCCTACGCCAGCCTGATGGAACCTCAGGTGCGCTATCAACTGCACGATGCGATCCAGCAGCAACTGTCCCGGAGCCCGCATTACCTGGTGCGCTACACCCTGCACACCAGCGACGGCCCGCTGAGCCTGTTGGAAATGGGCGAGGCTTACAAACAACACAATCGTCACTTGGTGCGCGGCTACCTGATGGTGGTCGACGGGCTGTTCAGCGAAGCGCCCGTAACCGCCCCGACCGCAGACCTGGAAAACCAGAACAGCCGCCTGCAGATCGCCCTGGAACTCAACCAGCGTGCCCAGCAGGAACAGCTGCAGCACCTTGAACGGGTACGCGCCCAACAGGAGCTGATCCTGCTGCTGGCGCGCCAGCGCTACACCACGCCGAATTCGCTGCAAGAAGCCGCCGAGCTGATCACCCGCAGTGCCTGCGATATCTACCAGATCGACTGCGCCAGCATCTGGAACCTCGAAGGCCAGCGCCTGGTGCCGATCTCGGCCTACCACCGCGCCGACCAACAGCATCATCTGCCCGAAGCGATCGACGCCAGTAATTTCCCGGACTACCTGGAAGCCCTGCATTCGAGCCGCGCCATCGACGCCACCCATGCAATGCGTGACCCACGCACCCGGGAAATGGCGGAGAACCTGCGCGCCAAGGATGTGCACGCGATGCTCGACGCGAGTATCCGCGTTGATGGCCAGGTCATCGGCGTGCTGTGCCTGGAACAGAGCGGCAGCTCGCGCGCCTGGCAGACCGATGAGATCGCCTTTGCCGGCGAGCTGGCGGACCAGTTCGCACAAGTGATCAACAACCACAACCGGCGCACTGCCACCAGCGCGTTGCACCTGTTCCAGCGTGCGGTTGAGCAAAGCGCCAACGCCTTTTTGCTGGTCAACTGTGACGGCGTGGTGGAGTACGTCAACCCGAGCTTTACCGCAATCACCCAGTACAGCGCCGAAGAAGTCCATGGCCACCGCCTCGCGCAACTGCCGGCCTTGGAAAATCTCAGCGAACTGCTCTTCGACGCGCCATCCAGCCTGGCCAAGAGCAACAGCTGGCAGGGTGAATTCAAGAGCCGACGCAAAAACCTCGAACCGTACTGGGGCCAGCTGTCGATCTCCAAGGTGTATGGCGACAACCGTGAGCTGACCCACTACATCGGCATCTACGAAGACATCACCCAGACCAAGCTGGCCCAGCAGCGTATTGAACGCCTGGCCTACACCGACAACCTGACCAACCTGGGCAACCGCCCGGCGTTTATCCGCAACCTGGATGAACGCTTTGCCCGCGACAGCGACAGCCCGATCAGCCTGCTGCTGGTGGACATCGACAACTTCAAGCGCATCAACGACAGCCTCGGTCACCAGACCGGTGACAAACTGCTGATCAGCCTGGCCCGGCGCCTGCGCAACAGCCTGAGTGCCGGTGGCAGCCTGGCGCGTTTTGCCAGTAACGAGTTTGCGGTGTTGCTTGACGACGCTGACCTGGAAAGCGGCCAGCAGGTTGCCAGCCAGTTGCTGGCGACCCTCGACAAACCGATGTTCGTCGACAACCAGTTGATCAGCGTCACCGGCTCCGTGGGCCTCGCCTGCGCGCCGCTGCATGGCCGCGACCCGCAGACCCTGATGCGTAACGCCGGCCTCGCGCTGCACAAGGCCAAGGCCAACGGCAAGCATCAGGTCCAGGTGTTTACCGAAGCGCTGAACGCCGAAGCCAGCTACAAGCTGTTCGTCGAGAACAACCTGCGCCGCGCCCTCACCCAGAACGAGCTGGACGTGTTCTACCAGCCCAAGCTGTGCCTGCGCAGCGGCCGTCTGCTGGGCATGGAAGCGTTGCTGCGCTGGAACCACCCGGAAAAGGGCATGATCCGCCCGGACCAATTCATCAGCGTGGCGGAAGAGACCGGCCTGATCATCCCCATCGGCAAATGGATCGCCCGCCAGGCCTGTCGCATGAGCAAACAACTGAGCGCCAGCGGCATGGGCAACTTGCAGGTGGCGATCAACCTGTCGCCCAAGCAGTTTTCCGACCCGGACCTGGTGGCCTCGATTGCCGCGATCCTCAAGGAAGAACAGTTGCCGGCCAACCTGCTGGAGCTGGAACTGACCGAAGGCCTGCTGCTGGAAGCCACCGAAGACACGCGCCTGCAGCTTGATCAACTGAAAAGCTTTGGCCTGACCCTGGCCATGGACGACTTCGGCACCGGCTACTCGTCGCTGAGCTACCTGAAAAAATTCCCCATCGACATCATCAAGATCGATCGCAGCTTTATCCACGAAATCCCGGACAACCAGGACGACATGGAGATCACCTCGGCGGTCATCGCCATGGCCCATAACCTCAAGCTCAAGGTAGTGGCCGAGGGCATCGAGACGGCCGAACAGCTGGCGTTCCTGCGCCGCCATCGCTGCGATGTGGGCCAGGGCTACCTGTTCGACCGGCCGATCCCCGGCGCAGAGCTGTTGGAAAAGCTTAAACGCTATCCGCGCGGGCCAATCGCCTGACAGCGCTGTAACACTCGGGCAC
>OPGP01000124.1_pt1 | contig 15427 bp, 8 predicted proteins | sample 1691661 | NCBI WGS metagenome assembly OPGP01 (sample SAMN05831936, study PRJEB22555) | human gut metagenome | isolation source: Material from the ethmoid | host: Homo sapiens | reverse complement strand
GTGACTAAAATCGCCATAACGTCTCCTTATTCACGCCCTTGACACGAAAATTTTCGAGCACTTAGGGAAGTGTACATCCATAAACAAGCAAAGCTGCCAAAGCAGCTTTGCATCTGATCGGGTATCAATACAGTGCTATCGTGAAAGTATTGACAGAATTTCGTCCGTTTTCTCTTTCATCAAAGCCACATCGGCTCGTGACTCGACGTTAAGACGAACCACCGGCTCAGTGTTAGAAGAACGCAGATTGAAGCGCCAGTCGGTAAATTCCATACTGATACCGTCGGTGTAATCCACTTCACCAACCTGTTCCAGATAATATTGCTTGACGCTCTCGATGGAGACAGCCGGCTGGGCCAGTTTGATATTAATCTCTCCGGATGACGGGTAAGCGGCAATGCGATCCTCTACCAATTGCCCCAACGTTTGACCTTTGACGCTGACCAATTCGGCCACTAGCAGCCACGGGATCATACCGCTATCGCAATAGGCAAAATCGCGGAAGTAGTGATGCGCACTCATCTCACCACCGTAAATCGCGTCTTCCGAACGCATACGCTCTTTAATGAAGGCATGGCCGGTTTTCGACATCACCGGAACACCGCCCGCCGCACTCACCACATCGATAGTATTCCAGCTTAAACGTGGGTCATGAATAATTTTTGCGCCGGGCTGTTTTTGCAGGAAAGCCTCGGCCAACAAGCCGACAATATAATATCCCTCAATAAAGTCGCCTTTTTCGTCAAACAGGAAGCAACGATCAAAATCGCCATCGAATGCAATCCCCATATCCGCACCATGTTCGCGCACTGCATTGGCGGTATCCGCGCGGCACTCGGGCAATAATGGATTAGGGATCCCATTGGGGAATGTGCCGTCAGGCTGATGGTGAACCTTAATAAATTCCAACGGAACACCCTGAGCTTTAAACTGAGCCTCAATGGCATCAATCACATGCCCGGCAGCGCCGTTGCCCGAGTTGATAACCAGTTTGAGTGGCTTAAAGTTTGTTGCATCGATATACGACAATATATGCGTTACATACTCACCCAGGACATCCTGGCGAACGTAGCTGCCACGCGTAGCTGCGAGTTCAGGAAACTGGTTGTTTTCCGCTAGTTCCTGAATCGCCCGTAGCCCTGTATCTCCACTGATAGGGCGCGAACCCTCACGAACCAACTTCATTCCGTTGTAGTCGATCGGGTTATGGCTAGCCGTCACTTCTATGCCACCATCCGCTTTCAGGTGTGAAGTAGCGAAATAGATTTCTTCGGTCCCGGTCATGCCAATGTCGATCACGTCGGTACCGGCATCCTGCAAGCCTTTTGCCAGCGACAACTTCAAGCTCTCGCTGGTCAGGCGCACGTCACTACCCAAAACAACAGTTTTTGGCTTCAGAAACTCTCCATACGCGCGGCCAATGCGGTAAGCGATATCATCATTCAACTCTTCGCCTAATTTACCGCGGACGTCATAAGCTTTAAAACACGTTAACCTTTCCATTACCAAACCCTTTAATTAAACTCTGCCATACCGATCGTGTAAACGCTCAATGTCATCTTCTTCCAGATATAAGCCCGATCTAACCTCAATGATTTCAAGGTTGATTTTCCCTGGGTTTTCCAGCGTATGCACGCTGCCAGCTGGAATGAATGTAGATTGGTTTTCTGATAAGAAGAACTCTTTATCATCCACATTCACTTTAGCTGTGCCGGTGACGACCACCCAGTGCTCTGCACGATGAAGATGGCGCTGCACTGATAATCCTTCGCCAGGACGGACAATGATTTTTTTTACCTGGAAGTGTTCGCCCTTATCGATGTCACATATCTTGCCCCATGGGCGATAGGAGGAAGAGTGTTGGCGGAAGTGATGAAGGTTGCGTTTTTTAAGCTCTTCAACCACTTTCTTAACGTCCTGAACTCTATCCTTAGTCGAAATCAGCAATGCATCATTGGTGCTGATCACTATCAGGTCATCCAAGCCAATGGTGGCCACCAGAGCCGCTTCAGATGAGATATAGTTATTGGTTGAATCAATAGAAATAATCTCGCCGACGTTCACATTCCCCTGAGCATCTTTTTCGGAAACTTCCCATAGGGATGACCACGAGCCAACATCGCTCCAACCTGCATCAATGGGGATCACTACCGCATCACTCGTTTTTTCCATCACCGCATAGTCAATAGAATCACTGGGGCAGTGTTGGAATATTTCTTGCTCAACGCGGATGAAATTCATATCACGCTGGCTTTCAGCCACGGACTGCTGCGTCGTAATGAAAATCTCTGGGCTAAACTGTTGCAACTCTCGCAGGAACTTGGCAGTTTTAAACATGAACATGCCACTATTCCAGCTAAACTCACCACTTGCCAGATATTCTATGGCTTTGTCCAGACAGGGTTTTTCCACAAAGGAATCGACTTTGAAGCATTCATCAGAGAGCGCGCAACCTCGCTTGATATAACCGTAGCCCGTTTCTGGTTGCCCAGGAATAATGCCAAAAGTCACCAACTGGTCTTCAGACGCATGCTGAATACCCGTCTTTATTGCAGAATGGAAATTCTCCACTTTTTTAATCAGATGATCGGCAGCCAGCACCAACAGGATGCAATCTTCGTCTTCTTCTGCTGACAAATGCGCGGCTAGTGCCACTGCCGGTGCGGTATTACGTCCTACGGGTTCTAAAATGATATTGGTCGCCAGTTGATTAATTTCCCGCAACTGCTCAGCGACTAAAAAACGGTGGTTTTCATTGCAGATAACCAAAGGGGCTGCGACTTCCACGCCATCAAGCCCAGATAAGCGTTGCAGTGTCTGCTGCAACAGGCTAATCCCGCTATCATCAATAGATAAAAATTGTTTTGGGAACGATTCGCGCGACAGTGGCCATAGCCGGCTGCCGGTGCCACCAGCCATAACCACAGGAATTAATTTTGTCATTCTAAACCCTTGACTCCGTAGTCTGCCTTATAAACGAAAGTGCGGCTTAACCCAGCCAACCTTCCCCTTACAAAAACCAAACAATTGCACAAAAATAATAATATACGTCTTAAAAACATACTCATCCCAAAGCCACCAAGCGTCCCTAAAGAATAGGTAGGTAACATTCACCAAAAAATAAACTACTGGGGCACGGATATGAGCACCACTTACGGCTAACATAGCGTATTAAGACAAAAAAGAGCAGCACGCGGCTGCTCTTTCAGACAAATACTCATAGTGAATATTTAGGCTATTTCACACTATCTGGCTCAGCGGCTCATGACAAAGTACTGCGCCACGCGTTTTACATCACTTTCATCAAGCGTACCTGAGTCACTCAGTAGTGTGATCCAGGATTTTATGTAGGTGTATTTGGCCGAGGCCAGGTCACGTTGAGCACTGTACAGCTGTTGTTCGGCATTCAGCACATCGACGTTGACACGCTGTCCTGCCAGCACGCTCTGGCGTGTTGCCGTCACCTGCGTGGTAGCTGACTTCACGGCCAGTTCGTACGCGGCCAGCTTGGCGCGGCTGCTGATACAGAGGTTATACTGCTTACGCAGATCGTTAAGCGTGGTGCCAACTTGCGCATCCATTTCATACATCGCCTGCCCATAGCGTGATGCCGCCTGGCGAGTCGATGCCGAAACGCCACCACCAGCATAGATCGGCATGCTCACCTGCACACCAATGCTGTCAGTACGATACTTTTGGTTAACCGTGTTATCGCTGCTCGAATCATTCTCCGAGTGCGAAGCATACAGCTGTACCTGAGGCATAAAGCCGGCACGATTTCTCTCCACTTCATATTTCGCCGCATCAACACCATGGCGCGAAGCCGCCAACATCGGGTTATTCTCAATGGCAATTTTTTGCCACTCTTCGAATTTGGAAGGGATCAACGGCGCCACCTGGAATTTACCAGGGCGCAACAGCTGTACGTCATCCAGTTGATTGAGTGGTATACCAATAATGACCTCGAGCTCACGCTGAGCCGCATCCAACGCATCACGCGCCTCAATCTCCTGTGCCTCTGCCAGGCTGTAACGCGCCTGAGTCTCAGAAACGTCGGTAATGGTACCTTCCCCCGCACTCATTAAACGATCGTTCAGCGACAACTGCTCTTTATAAGCCGCCTTTTGCGCCGAAGCCAATGCGATCTGGTCTTTGGAGTACGCCACCTCAACATAGGCGGAGATCACCCTCACAGCCAGATCGAGATACTTACTGCGGTAGCGCTCATCAGACATCAGCGTCTGCGCCACGCCAGCCTTGTAGCGTGCATAGGCCTCATAATCGAACAGCGGTTGTGTCAGCGTAACCGAGCTGGAATAACTGCGGTACTGCTGCCGCTTGGTGGTTTCAGTGACGTTGCCAAAGAAATCGCTTTGCGGATACTTTTGCGTTTGCCAGTTTCTTGGCGAGTTCTGGTAATTAAGCGATACCTTCGGCAGTAAACCTGCCCTGCCAATGTTTTCGTTTTCGTCTCCCGCCTCTTTCTCTTTTATAGCCGCCCGGAAGGTCGGATCTTTTTCAAGTGCCAGCGAATATGCGTCTATAATCCCTATCGAATGAACCGGCGCAGCTATCGCAAACAAGAGGGTACTGATAGCAAGGCCAGCAACCTGTCGTTTAAATTGAATCAAAATTATTCCTCGGTTAATGAAGTATGAGCGCGATCCAAAATAGGTTTAAACAGATAACTCAACAGTGAGCGCGAGCCGGTCTTCACAAACACCTCAACAGGCATACCCGGTTTGATGTCTTCGCCACTGAGCAATTTCATGCCCTCAGGAGAAACCGTGACCTGCATTTGGTAGTAGGGTTCGCCATTAGCCTTGTCAACCAACCGGTCAGCAGAAACCAACGTCACCGTCCCCGGTATTTTCGGGGTCTTGTTTTGGTTGAAGGCGGTGAACATCAAATCCACCGGCAACCCGTTGTACACTTTATCAATCAGCTCTACCTTAAGGCGTGAATCCACCACCAACGTAGCCTGGCTGGGTACAACGTCCATCAGGTGGTCACCCGCTCCCACGACGCCCCCCTGAGTAAAGATATTCAGTCCTACGACTGTCCCATCCACCGGCGAAGTGATGGCGGTGTTACCGAGGTCAAAGTTCGCCATTTCCAACTTGTTTCTAAACTCGCTGGCATCCATCTGAGTCTGTGCCAATTGGGTTCTGACTTCACGCTGATAGTCGGCAAAGCGCTGGTCGATCCGTTGCTGAGACTCCAGTAACTGTTTTTGTACCTGGCCAATTCGGCCGACGGTTTCATCGATGCTGCTGTTCACTTCCGCAAACTGACGCTGCACTTCCAAATAACGGTTACGCGGTAAATAACCGTCCGCCGCCAGTTGCTTCATGCTGTTCATCTGTTCGCGCAGGCTGGAAAGCTGGATTTGCTTGTTAACCCTTGAGTCCTGCAAGCCTTTTAGCTGGAATCGCATGCCGTCCATTGACTGTTTATAACCGTCAACTTCGCTTTGTAATCCCTGGCGACGTGAAGAGAATAGCTGTGTTTGCAGAGCAATGATTTCAGCTACCCGCGGCTGAACCTGGATCGATTCAAAAACAGGAGAAAAAGTGACTTTACCTAATCCATCACGCTCAGCCAGTAAACGACCTTCGCTGGCCAGCGTGGTGTAATATTGGTCGCGAAGCGAGTCAACCTGCGCCTGAGCTTGCACCTGACTCAATTGCACCAACACCTCACCCGCTTTAACCTTGTCGCCTTCTTTGACCGTGATGCTTTTGATGATGCCGCTGGCCGGTGCCTGTACGGTTTTGCGGTTGCCAGAAACGGTAACCGAACCTGGTGCCGCGACCCCTTTATCCAAAGGCGCAAATGCGGCCCAGGCGAAGAAGCCAAACAGGCCAATTCCAACCACTAACCACCCCATGCGGGTAAAACGCCGCTCATCCTGTGGGATCTGTTCTGAATACGAGTCTTGCGGCTCGCCAATGTGCGTAGACATACCAACTCCTTTGACTGCAGGCGGCGGTTCAGCACCGCCCGGCAAGTTCACAGCTTAATTAATTTGAGTTTTTGGGATATTGCCTTCGTCCGGCTCAGAGTTGACCGCACGTACCGCTTGCTGTGGGGTTTGCGCCTTCTGCTGCGCATTTGCCAGCGCCTGCAGCACCTGCTGCGTTGGGCCAAACGCATTGACGGTACCGTTCACTAACAGCAGCAGCTTGGTGGTCATCGACAACAGGTTGGTTCGATGGGTAATCAGGATCACCGTTTTATTACGCTGTTTAAGGAACAGGATCGCCTGATTCAGCGCTTTTTCACCGGCATCATCCAGATTGGAATTGGGTTCATCCAATACGATCAGGGAAGGATCGCCATACAGTGCACGGGCCAGGCCAATACGCTGCTTCTGTCCGCCGGATAATCCCGCCCCGCCATTACCAATGATTGAATCATAACCGTTAGGGAAACGCAGGATCAGCTCATGGACCCCGGCCAACTTGGCGGCTTCAATCACTTTCTCTGAATCGATATCGTTGAAACGAGCGATGTTCTCGGCGATGGTGCCGGCGAACAGTTCGATATCCTGCGGCAAATAGCCAATGTAAGGCCCCAGTTCATCTTTATTCCATTGGTAAATATCGGCGTTATCAAGCCGCACAATACCTTCGCTGACCGGCCAGATACCTACCAACAAACGTGCTAACGTGGATTTACCGGAAGCGCTTGGCCCGATAATCCCCAACACGTCTCCTGGCTGGATCGCGAAGCTGACATTGTGCAATACCGCATCACCTTTGGATCCAGGTGGTGTGGCTGTTACGCCTTCGACAGAAATAACGCCTTCAGGACGAGGTAAAGACATGCCCATACCGCGTGGTGGGTGCTTATCCAGTAATTTTACCAGGCGTTGATAAGAGAGCTTGGCAGAGCTCCAGCTCTTCCAGACGTTAATCACCTGCTCGATAGGTGCCAACGTACGCCCCATCAGGATAGAACCGGCAATCATCATACCAGGCGTGATGTGACCATCTATCGCTAGCCAACCGCCAAGGCCCAGAACCAACGACTGCAGCGAAAGACGTACAAATTTGGTGATTGAGCTAACGGTAGTGGCGCGCTCACTGGCCACGCGTTGGCTATTCAGAAATCTCTGATGTAAGCCAAACCAACGCCGTTTTAAATTAGGTAACATGCCCAACGCTTCGATCACTTCAGCATTTCGCAAATTTGTACTTGCCAGGCTGCTGGACATGATCGATAGCTTGCTCGCCTCGCCCAAAGGTTTCTTGGAAACCATTTCGTTGACCACGGCCAACGCAACCAGCAGTAGTGACCCTACCAGGGCGAACAACCCTAACCATGGGTTAAACAGGAAAATCACCAGCAGATAGATCGGGAACCAGGGTGCATCGAAGAATGCAAACAATGCGCTGCCGGTCAGGAACTGCCGTACGGTGGTCAAATCACCCAACATCTGCCCTGCATCGGAGGAACCATTTTTTAGATTGGATTCATAGGCGGCAGTGTAAACACGCGTATTCAAACGCATATCCAACTGACTGCCGATGCGAATAACAACCATGCTACGGACGTACTCCAGCAACGCCATCATGCCGAACATTCCGAGCATAATCAGCGTTAACATCAGCAAGGTTATTTCATTACGTGAAGGAAGTACCCTGTCGTAGACCTGCAACATATAGACAGAGGGCACTAACATTAATAAATTGATAAATGCGGTGAATATGCCAACGGTCCAGAATATTTTACTGCGTGTCCGTATAACATCCGCAATTTCATTACGCGGTATAAATTGATTCACTTTCTTTCCTTAACATCACCCGCACTGTCAGCCAAATTCGCATTGATTCGTATGGGAAATTTCCCAAACGATAATCACCCTTAACATGCTCGAGACTGCAGCTGCTTTTTTAATAACTATAGATACACAAAGTGACATCCAGCAAGGTGAAAGGTGAAAAAAATTAATCCAATTAAATTAATTGGTTATCGATTTAAACATCAATAGCAATCTTGACAAAATATAAACATTAGTTACTTTGTGGCTATTTTGCACCCATATGATTTAATTATTAAAAAATAAAAAATCAGTTTCAGCAAAAAACAAACGATTAGACAGCTAATAATATTAAAACAAAAAAACCAATTTAGAACCAGTTTAGAAAATTATCTCATTGAGAAACAAAGAAATTAAAAAACCCAATATAATAGGAAAATAAAAAAAATCCGTAACCTTGACAAAGTATGTTTTAACTCCTTTGCTTAATAAGCGAGAACAAAATTGCCGTCCGTGCGTCACGCAATATCACACTGTTTTTGCAAAACTTTTATCAGTTCACTCTCGGCGAAGCCGATCTTTGACTGATGACGATGATCATGTTGATTGCAACCAAGTGCGATCGTCTACATTTTGAGATATCAAGGGGTAAATTATGGCTTCTTTAGCATCACAGCAATCAGCTGCGGCTATATATTATGCGGTATTAGGGAAATCACCTTCTGTATCAGACGTAAACTACTTTGGCGGTCGTATTGAATCCAATACTTTAACTGGTGACCAATTTGTGTCGTTATTATTGGCAAGCCCTGAAGGCGTAGCACGTTATACAGGCAAAACTGACACCGTAATTATTCAAACAGTATATCAGCTTATCCATGGTGACTTGCCAACGGATAGCGAACTCAACGGATTGCTCGGTGCAGGTTCGTTAAGTAAGGCCTTAGCGAATACAGCAACAGAACTCTTGTCATATAACGGTTTTGACAGCACCGTACTGGCTGAGCAAAGTGCCTTCGAAAATACCGTCGACAAAATCCTTTATCCCTCCACCAATGCGGCAGCAGCAGGGCAAGGCGCTTCCGATGTATTGGCTGTTTTCCGTGTGTTAGGGTCCGTTGCCGGTGCCGATGGCGTTAACTATTGGGGTGCCGTACTGAATAAAGGCACGCAAAGCTTTGAACAAGTGGCACAATTATTTATTAACAGCCGCTCCTATATCACCAGTCTTAATGATACCGATTTTGTCACGCGTCTGTTTAAATTCGGTCTTGAGCGATCCCCTACCGCCTCCGAGCTATCCCAATATGTTAATGAGCTTAGCGGTGGAGCCTCTCGTGGCAACGTTCTTGTCGAAGTCGTTAACGCCATCCGTGCTAATACCTCTCCAACAGACGTTACTGGCAAACAGCACTTCACTGATGCCACAACCAGCTATGCACAAGGTCAATTACCTACCTTGCAATATCAAGAACAGGCCGCAGCTATTTATCTCGCGATCCCTGAACGTGGCATTGATGCCACAGGCCTGGACACTTGGAGTAAATACCTGGCCAAAAGTGTTAACACCTATAAAAGTGCAATTACTCTGGCCCTCGGCTCTGAAGAGTTCTTACGGAAGGGGGCACAGCTTACCGGTGACAACTTCATTCAACATGTTTATAAAGCAGTTCATGGCATAGATGCAACGGCAGCACAACTTGCAATTTATAGTGCCCTGGGTACAGACAAGGCTGCTATCACACAGGCTATTATTAACGATCTTCGCACTTCTGTAGCAACAGATGCGGTGACGGTTACTCAACAGCACGCTTTTGAAGCTGACATCGGTACCAGCCTGCTGTACAAAACGGCAGCTACACTGACAACCACAGCGGCTGGCGGCAATGCTACCGGCACAGTGAACACTGGCACATCACACCAGATTAGCAACGCCGAAACGGCTGTGTTGACCGATGTCCAACTTACCGCTAACGCAGCCAGTGTCGTTAACCTGAAGTTCGCTGATCATCTGGCGAATCTGACCATTAACGGTACCAGCGCCGCAACGGTCAACCTGTCAGACAATGGTGTTAACTCGGGTGTTGATATCACAGTGAATAACGGCAACGTTATCCTGAATGCCAGCTCGGGTGCAGATAATGTCGTCGTCACTTCAACAGCGAATATTGCGACAGGTACAGCCAAGTTCAACCTGGGCGATGGCAACGACAGTTTGCACTGGGCAGGTAACGGAGTATCGAACGGGGCTAATACCGTATCCACCGCGATTACAGCAAATGGTGGCACGGGTACTGATTCTGTTTCCGCTAATTTTATCACCAAATCTGTGGTAACTAACCAAAGTGCTTTGGGTATTCGTACCAGCGTAGTAACCAGCAATGCCAATAACTTCTCGAATTTCGAGCAGATTGACCTGACGGGTTACATCGGTAAATCCGTTGGTACGCTGATTACGACTCCGTTGATTGGTTCCCCCACTACCACCAGTGTGACAACACCTACCCATGTCTTCGATTTTGGTTTAACCAATGGGACAGCCACCGTAGAAGGTACGACTGGCGGCACGGTAACCCAGGGGGCTGCGGCTACCAACCTGGGTGCTCAGGGCTTTGTGATTTCTGGTTTGGCCAATGCGAGTGTGATTAACGCGACTGGTGGTACTGCAGCACAATTGGAAGTAAAAGGTGATGCAACCGCTGCCAGCACTTTAAGCTTTACTTTTGTGCAGAATGCGACGGATCACTTCAATATTAATTTTGATGCAGTGAGTTCCGCCAACGTTAACGCCGGCCAGGTTAGCTTGAACAGTAGCAGCAGTGCGCTGCTCGGCACGGCTCTGACCAATGTGAATATTGCCTCTGGTGGTACCGGTAACTTTGACAATATCCTGTCACTGACCGGGACTAACGCGCAGGTACAGAACATTGCCGTTACTGGCAATCATGTGCTGGATCTGACATTGGGCAGTGGTTTTAGCAACGTACGCGATGTGAATGCATCGGCTAATACCGCAGGTCTGAATCTGGACTCCAGCCATGCCGGTACCGGTGACGGTATCATTATCCAGTTGCTGAATATTCTGCCACTGAGCGTAGTAACCACGACGTTGTTGGCGCCTGTACTGACTGCTCTGGGTCTGAACGGCTATCAACTGACGGTAGAAGGTACCGGGGCTGCTGACAGCTTCAACGTACTGGGTAACACTACCTTGGCCGGTGGCGCTGGGGTGAACACTTATGACCTGAAATCCAGTACCACTCAGGCCGGTGTCACCATTACTGATTTTGACAGCACCAAAGACAAGATTGTTGACGCTGCTTCTGCTTTAACCATTTCTGGTAACACCAGCGGTACTGCGGTAGCGGATTACGGTACCCGTGCTTCCGATACTCTGGATGCCCTGTTGGGGACTCTGGTTGGCGGTCTGACTAACGGCGTTATCGGTCTGTTGGGCGGTATCCTCGGTCTGGGCAGCAGCAACGCATTGACCGCGAAAGTGGGTGTGGCGTCTGTGGTGTTCGGTGGAACAGGTGATAATGCCAGTTCTTATGTGATTATTGATAACAACAATAACCACACGCTGGATACCGGTGATAGCGTGGTTTACCTGACTGGTCAAAACCATCAGCAACTATTGGATACATTACACTACGCGTGAGTGTAACCCTCGCTAAATAATCGTTTTTACTGAAGCGGTTATGCGTAGGCCAGCAAATAGCAAAAAACCCTATGCCAGTCGGTTTATTCCGGCTGGTATTTTTGCTGTTAATATAAATGTAGATAAATTTTTATGGAGGAGGCGCCTTAAGAACGGTATAGACAGTATAGGTCGAAGGAGAGGTACTTAACTGGTGGGTACCAGGCAAGATATGCCTGTATTTTTTGAGCAGGGAAATGGAACGAAGATTTACCGAAATCGATATTTATGAACGAAAACTTTTACATTGTCGCCCCCTCCAAAAATAAAAACACCCTGTCAGCGTAGCGCTCACAGGGTGGAGGTGACTATCTCAAAAGCCATTTTTTAAATAATTGCTTTCAATTTTTGATAGAAATATTTATTGAAGTTTAATTGGTTCGGTTGAACGAATCAGAAGTGGCACGCCATCATTACGTACTGCGGCGGCGCTATCTTTACTCTCAATCAGCATTACATCACTTGCAGAAGCAGTGCCGGAGGATTTTAGCTTGCTTAAACCACGATCAATCACAGACGCCTTTTGCGGGATAATTTCTTGCCATCTCAAAAGCGCGTACATACCTTCTGGACTTTTCAGAGTGATGTTAACAATCCCGTTATTATCCACTTTGTATTGCTGAACCTGATAGTTTTTTGCTATATCAGCAATTTTCTGATAGTAACCCGCCGCTGGCTTGGGTTTACCACCTTGCGCATAGAACCCAAATCGGTCCTCATTAACATGGTCACTTTTACCATCATCAATCAAGTCATACCACCACACACCTTTGATATAGGGCCTGGTTTTTGCTAGTAAAGTATATTTTATGACATACTGCGCAACCTCGTTACCAGACAACCCTCCATCACCGGTATATGTTGGTATACCATTTTCAGTGATATATATTGGCACAGAGTGTCCGGCGACTTGACTTAATTTGGTTTCAAAAGCATCAATTCCGGCCAAATTGCCTTCAGCAGAACGCAACTTATAGTTACCGTCCTTGTAGGAGTATGGATGAATTGATACACCATCCAAGTATTTCAATACTCCAAGGGATAGAACCTGGTTAAACCAATCCATATCGCGTTTACTGAAGGGACTAATAGAGCCGGCAACAACAATGGCATTAGGATCTGCACGCTTAATGGCGATAGAAGCCTGCTTCACTAACTCCACAAAAACTTGAGGGGGAGGAACTTTAAGCGGCCGAGTCTGAATGCCGGTACCATTCACCCATTCATTCCACACCTCGTAATACTTAACCTTACCTTTTAACCTGCTTGCAGACCAATAAGCATAATTTGCATAAGCCTTGATCGCCTCTGGGGTCGTTGGGTAACCTGAAGGGTCATACTGCTTATTGCCATAGGCTAATACTGCCAAAGCGCTTAAACCATACTTTTCACCATTATTGAAAGCAGCATCCTCTCTGCGTAGTGAAGGGCTGACTTCCAGGACTCCCTTTTTCTCCTCCATACCTTCCCAAAGATAATCACTGCGGAAAGAATTGAAACCAAGCTCACGGATCTCCTGTAAGTAATAGTCGCTGGGTTGAGAGTAACGGCGAAAGTGGCTATGTATACCAACCTCAAATGCAGAGGCATAATTAAAAGGAAAGAGGCATACAGCTGCTAACCCAAAAGTTGAAAATAAGCGAGATATTTTCACTTCTGTTTCATAAAGATTTTTTAACACAGCTTGACCTCCAATAGATATAAAAATGAAATATTCTAACAAACCTAAGAACAGCATTTCTTATTGAATGTTCCCATACCTGAATTATTTTATTGGTAGTCCCCTCAGGGCATACTCTCCCCCCAAAGCAGTGAGGTGCTGAATATCATAATAGAACGCTCGGCCATTCATCCTAAAACGGCATCCATTACTATCGCAAAGGTTTTTATCCATATCGTAAAAAGTCACATCCCTTCCTTGCATACTACGAAGGATCTCAACGATATTATTATCCTTCACCACAACACTGGTCGTGAAATCACTATCATTGACATTAGCTTCAAGCAATTTATTCACTGAATTTCTTAATGGAATCTGATCGATATTTATTTTTTTAATAACATCAAACCGGATAACTGGGACATCATTAAATACTATAACTTTCTTTCCATTCTCAGTGAGTTTATTTATGACTCCTTGCAACCCAACCTTGAATGACTCTTCGGCATCATTTTTATTCCCAACCGATCCACCGTCTCTTGCATAGCCCCCGGCAGAAATAAGAAGCCCCGTATCCCAGTACCCTGCCAACAATACCGTTTTTATCGACTTATTATTAATGACATAATTTAACGCCTCAGCATTGTAATTACTACATTCGCTGCGGTGATCAGGGATAGAATTAATAACACGCGAGGTTCCCAATAGCATAGGGCATGACGCCTTCGTTAATTGATAAACGGCCAGCGCATCATTCTTAGCCAATTGATCAATTCCCCCTCGCAACGCAGCTGCATGGCTATCACCAAGTATTGCTATGCCTTCCTGCGTTTTATCTTGTGGTATGCATTGTGATGATTTATTAAACTTGCTAACGCCATACCCCATCAAGCAAGGATCCCTAACACCGATATTTTTATCACTTTCATTCTGATTCACCAATGGGCTCACTCGATAAGGCGCACCAGACGAAAGAAATAGTAAAAACAACGGAACAAAAAGCACACCCGTAATGGCTATATAACCGTATATAACCTTATTGTGTGAGACATTATTTTTCCGCCTAAAAGGCGTTTCGATGAACAAATATGACAAGTAAGAAATAACCAATGCCAATAGTGAAATCAACAAACCAAGATACCAAGGTAAAGCACCATTAATTGATAACCGGGCAAAACTAAGCAGAGGCCAATGCCAAAGATACCAAGAATAAGATACTAAACCAATAAACACCATTAGACGATTACAAAAAACCAACTTACTTAACTGACCATTACCAAGTATGAGCAACAAAGAACCTACGACTGGGAATATAGCTGCAGCACCAGGAAACTCGGTAAACTTATTAAAAGTAAACGCTGGGTAGATAATAAACAAAAGCCCAACGACAAAGATCAACTCTTTCAACCAAGTGGAAATTTTAGGGATTTTATTCTGCTTATAAAGAATACCCAAAACGGCACCAGCCCCCATCTCCCATGCTCTGGTCGGAAGCAAATAGAAAGCGGCCAAGGGGTATAGCTTAGTAATTATGGCACTAAGTGCAAAAGAAAAAATCACACCACAGACAAGTAAGCCAACAACATGTTTTCTAAACTTAAAAATAACAGCCAGTAAAATAGGGAATACTATATAAAATTGCTCTTCCACCCCTAAAGACCAGGTCATCAGCAATGGATTATAATCAGATGTGGCCGAAAAATAATCAACCTTCCACCATAAAATTATATTTGGAATAGATGCCAATGTGGATATCGAATATATAGAGAATAGGCGATATTCATCAGGTGACAAAAGAAAATAGGCAATAAGCGTACAAGTTACCAGCATGCCGATTAAGGCAGGTGCAATACGTTTTATTCTTCTAACATAGAAAGTTTTATATGAGAATTTATTTACCAACATCTCGCTGTAAATTATCCCACCGATTAAAAAGCCTGAAATAACGAAGAAGACATCTACACCAATGAATCCTCCTTTCAAAAAAGTTATTCCAGAGTGGAATGCAACAACTAACAATATAGCTAGCGCACGTAACCCGTCTATATCTCTTCTATAATCAGTTCTTGAACTGCTAACTACTTCCATTTCTTTCCCTCAAGATATGTAAACTATCGGTAAGCACCACGCCACCGGCTTTCTGCATATATTGATTAAAATTAATAAGCCCCATCACGTTTTAAAACAACAGATATTGTCTTAAACAAAATGGCAATATCGTTCCATAGAGCCCAATTTTTAACATACCAAGAATCGAAATAGACACGTGTGTCGTAATCGATATCATTACGCCCACTTACCT
>OPGP01000123.1_pt1 | contig 15537 bp, 27 predicted proteins | sample 1691661 | NCBI WGS metagenome assembly OPGP01 (sample SAMN05831936, study PRJEB22555) | human gut metagenome | isolation source: Material from the ethmoid | host: Homo sapiens | reverse complement strand
GCCATGAAGCTGAGCGAGGAACTGTTTCGCTGCCGTTACCGGTGATCACTGCGCTGGTGAATGTATAGCCAAGCGGGTGCAGCAGCCAAGTCTTACGGCTCCATAGGGTTTCAACACCGCCACCGTTGCCTCGTGACGCTTCGCGCGCTGGTTCCAGTGGATTGGTTGGGTTGCCTTCACCATAACCGATCGCGCCATTGCCGAAGATGATGGAGATGAACTTACGATCAGCACCTTCACCAACAACGGTCATGCTGTCGTCACGAATCACGCGGTAGCCCTGATACGTGGCGAACATGGTGTTGTTCTCGGCATCACGGATGAAGTCAATCAACTGCTGTTTACGCATCTGACCATATACGAAGCTGTGCATAGCAATGGCACCAAGCACTTCGCCTTGTGGGCCATCAAGCGCATCGCCCATGGTCTGGGTTGCATCAATGAACGCGCCAGCGTCGAACCCCAGTGTTGCAGAGACGTCAACAACCATGTCGTTCTGGGTGTGGAATGCGTCAGTGGCTGCAACGTTGTCGTTGTAGATACCCAGTGACGTCGCCAGCAGTCGGCGCTGTGCCTGGCGCTGCCAGAAGTTATCCAGTCGAGTTGCCACAGATTGCAGCGGGTTCTGGCTGGTCAGCTCAACGGTCAAATCGGCCTGGCCGAAACCTTCGTTGAGATAAGCAACGCGAGCCATCATTTCGCCAGTCTGCACGTTACGCGGCGTGGCGATATCCTGGTAGATGTCGTTCGAGTAGTTGGGCTCGATAGACGAATCAATGGCCTTCCAGAATGGAATGTTGGCCAGATTGGAAGGGCCGCGAGCAATCTCAGCAGCATATGGAGTTGGTGCCAGAATGCCAGACTGGAAGAATGCGGTTTTTTCTACCGGATCCTGAGTCATGTAAGAAAGCAGTACCGGAACATTACCGGTTACGATGTCGCCAATGGTGGTGATAGCCATGTTATTTCCTTAATAGTTTCATCTGCCGGTCAAATTCGGCTGGGTTTGATTTATGCAGCTCGATACGTTCTGCATCATTCATTTCACTGAACTGCTTGGCAGCCCCGCCGCCTTTGCTACCGCCAGCCCCGCCACCGGTTGCTGCATCTGCTTTAATCAGATGCGAGAATACTTTATGTTCACACAAATACTTTTTGAACTGCGCAATATCGGTGGTGATCACGTTACCATCTGCGCCAACAAATTTAGTAACTACTTCGTCACCATCGAATTCAGTGCGCACAAACACCCCCAGGATGTCCGCTGCACTTTCATCAATCATCATTCCAGAGAGTGCGCTTACAGCAGCTCGCTTCTCACTGGAAAGAATTCGTTCATTGCGTGCTGCAATAATTTTGTCTTTAGCCTCAAGCTGTGGGGTATATTCACCACGCAGAGTCTTTTCAAAGGTCTCTAACTCACCAGATTTCTTGGCGGCGGCCTGATCTGCAATAAGTCGTGCGGCGGCAGCTTCATCGGCCTGTCGCTTGGCTTCTTTCTTCTCGGCCAACAGGCGATCGTTATTTGCCTTCAGCCCAGCGGTAATCTCGTCCAACTCGGCCTGAGTGTAGGTTTTGCCTGCTGGTGCGCCACCATCAAGCGGCTCATCTTCGCGATAAACGCGCATCAAATCTGATAACTTAAACATGTTGACCCCTGGTCATTTTTGCGGCCCAGCCGCGTCATTAGTATGTTATACCATAACAAATATGGGTGCAAATATAGCGCAATCTTCGCCACGGCTCACGCAGTTGCTAAATCACTTCCGTCTATTCCGGCTGTCAAGAAGGTGATCACCTCCGTTATTTGCTGGCAGTGCCAACATTCAATTCGTCTCTGATGTAGTCCTGCAAATACCTAATCTGTTTATCAGCCAGGATCATTTGCTCTCTGAGACGGTAATAATCTTGTCGAGCTGCTGCGTCAAGTTCGGCGGTTCCTGCATCGCCCATGCTGCCGGTGCCGGTGGCTTTGGACACACACTTGGCACGGACTGACAGGCGCTTAGTGCCAGCGTCGACGTCAGCACGAAGCTGATCAATGGTATCTTGTGCATTGCGCAATTCCTGTGTGTATTTTGCATCTAGAACGGCAACTGAAACCTGCTGCTTCGTTATTATTTTAATGGTGTTGCCATAAGAATCGCGTTGATTCTTATAGTTGATCGCATTGTCGCGGTAATGCATTGTTGTCCATGCGAGGCTGCCAACAAGCGCCATCACTAATGCTGCCAGTGCCAGCTTATAGCGCATCAACATGACAGGAACAGCTTCCGTTCTGCCTCCCGGCGACGGCGAAGTCCTTTCTCAACCGCAGAACCTGGAGATACCCAACGCAGGAACTGATCTGCCGCGCCAGCATAGTTACCGGAATTAAGCATTTTCAGCAGCGTTGAGTCTTTAATCTTCAAGTAGCCAAGGTTGTAGAAGAAGCTTACCAGCGCATCAAACTGGCATTGTGACAAAGGCACGCGCACTGTTTTCTTCACGTCAGCCTCAAATCGGCTTATGTCGTGCTTAAGATAGGACTCGGCCTGCGCAGCGGTGCAAACATCAGTTGGCTTAACCGGCATGCCAGATGGGTATGCGGTAGTGCCCCAGCCGATGGTATATGGTTTTCCGCCAGTCTTCGGATCTGGATACGCTTTGAGAGAAAGCGACTCGAACGATTTGATTAGGTTGATTCCATTGTCACTGGTTTGCACTCTTGACCCCCGTTATGCGTTCCCAGAAGTATGCAAGCGTGACATACCCCATTGATCCACTCATGCCGGACGTGGCGCAGATCATAATAATGCTGAATCCGTTTTCATAAGCAATCATTCCGCCAATGACACCAGCAAATGCGGAGATGGTCATCTGTGATATGGCGCCGCCAACAGACCACGCAACCTTGCTTTGCTTAATATCAACCAGATACTTAACAAGGCCGCCCCAGCAAGCAATGCCAGCAACGATAGCCCACGAAAGCCACGTCATGCTCTCTTTGTCTTGCATACGTTTCATTTCCACCCCCATAGGGGACTTGTCTAAATGAGACTATTCTCAATTACATACAGAACAAGCCCGGTTAACCTTACTTGCCGATAGGAAAACCGCTTTGCCCCATTTCATGATTATTGCTCAAAATGTTATAACGTTGCAAATATAACCATAAAAAAAGCCCCTCACATGGAGGGGCAAAATGCAGCAAGGGAATATATCTATGGCACTGGTGAGTGCTTTGCCATCTTATCGGTGATTAAAGAACGGCAGGCCTACCATTTGCAAAGTCACTCACAACTACCGGCTATCTACTTCCAACCTGTCAAGCCTAATCGCCCAAGCGGCTCACTCGGTACACGGGAACTTTAAACCCTGACTTCATCATTCGTCTTAACCTGGCGTGCAATGGGTGGAGTTTCAACCATTATGGCTACGTCAGAGACTAACCCGCATGATGCGCACGGGAATTAATTTGGTGCAAGCTGATGGAGTCGAACCACCCGAGTCTCAATGACAGAAGATTTACAGTCTTCCCCGCTACCATCTACGGTATAAGCTTGCGATATTAATGTGTGGTGGCGGGAGTCGAACCCGCGCGGCCCGCAATTACATGGGAACCTGAGTTAATTTCTCAAGCACTTTCGTCCACTCAGTCACACCACAACGGAAAGAGCACTCACGCTTTCGGCCTTGTACGCTGGCGGCTCGGCAGCTTACGTAAAATGCTATTACCTGTTGTGTGCCAGTTACGCTCCGGCGTCAACTAAGTTGACCGATTTGTTGTGGTGGCTCAGGTCGCGTTTATGCTGTCGCCACACAATTCAGCTTTTGGGCTTTCGATGTCCACGATTCATGAGCGCTGTCATCTTGCACTTCACCACAACGATAAGAATACTGGATGGACTCCATGCTACATCTTTTACGGTTCGCATTCCCATCATATTACGTCACGGTCATCGGAGATTTTCCGTGGTCAATATTCTTATCGTTGCGTTGTGGGTGTCCGCACCATTTACACCTTCAAGCTCAACGACTTGCCAACCCATCAATAAGCGCTACCGTTGAGATAATCACGCCCATATAATGGTCTTGCTGGTCACAACGATAAGAGCACTGCATGGTTTTACCATTACATCTGAAGACTTATCTGGTGTAGTCAATGCCCTTACCTGTTGTGTGCTCGTCTTTCCGTGCTGTCACGATTCTGTTAACGTCTGCCGCTGACGTATATTTAACTGTTATGCTTTTCTGTTATGCTTTTCTGCTATCTTTTTCTTAAATGCACCCATCTTTTTTTCTACTTCTTTTTGCGATAAGTAAACAGATTCTCCTCGCTCAGCCTTATCAAATGCCTCATCAACTTGCTGTTTAAGCCACTGATCATGCTCTTTCATCTGTAGATCCTCTAATCTATATTTCATGTTTGTGCCGGTTACGTTTATCCGGCGACTATGGTAAGTCCGTTTGGTAGCCAATCTTGCTTATCCACCAGGTTTAGTAATTGATTGGCCTCGGTGCTGGCGTATCCGCCTGAAACTGAATATAGCCGCATCCTTGCGACTGTGCAACTTATTTATTTAACCTCTTGCGTAAACTCGACATCAGCAGCCTCAGAAACCGCCTGTACGCCATCAGCATCATTAACCACGCACCAGTACTTACCGCTTTCGGTAACTGTCAGTGATGCACTTGCCGCTGGCACGTTAACGACCTGCTTATCGTCCTTATACCACTCGTATGCATAAGGTGCTTTACCTGCCTTAGCCTCTACTTCCATATGGACGGCACCGGCATTGCCAGATGAGCCATAAGGCTGCACCGCAAAATAAACCGCCCCAGCATCTGGCAGATACGGCACTTCATACAGCGTGCCACCAACTGCAATGCCCAGACCCGTCTTATCGACAAACGGCATGGCATCAACTGCTTTGCCAAGCAGTGAGTCATCAGCCAGGTAGATCGCGCCATCAACAGTAGACGACACTCGCTTATACTGAACAACACGACGCGCCGGAACGTTACTTACCAGGAAAAATCCGCTCATTTATCGCCATCCTCGCCGTGAACCTTGCCACGAATAATGTCATCAACTTCAGCCGATCGCTTGATGAATTCCATCAGACCATTGTTCATATTAATCTCCTCAATTAGTTTTGTAGTCAATCTTAGCCAGGTAATCAGCAACCTTGTTATCCATCTCGGCCATCTCCTTCAGTGTCAATGGTCTGCCAAAGCCATCAACGCTGGCTGCACGGAACTCGTCTGGCGTCATGCCGCTGTTGCGGAATATCTTACCACGTATCGGCCCCAGCGCTTCATCTACGAACCACGCAGGCTGCTGCTTAAGGAAATCATAGTAACTAGTGTTGGCGTCAACCTGAGTGCCACCATCAGCTCCACGGGCCGCACGCTTCGCCCCAGCATCAAGGAAATCGAAATCACTGCTCACAACCGGGGCCGTACTTGTCCTACACGCCACATGAAATGGCGGCTTAGGCTGATAGTCATCAGTCAGTCGATAAACCTTGCCTTGCGGCCAACCACGGCAGATAGCTGACGTTCTGCTATCCAGCGTAACCACCAGCTCATAGCCCTCAACCACATCGCTATTCTTGGCGTAGGTGGCATCCTTGGCAACCGTCGACACATGGTTGATCGCCGTTTTCACCACGGCCTTAGCATTGCGCTCAGAAACATCAGCCAGGCCACCAGTGCCAACAACCTGCTTAACAATATCGCGCGTCGTTAGCCCCTGCACAAAACCAGACTTAACGCCAGTTACCAGTCGAGACACTTCCACGTCAGACCAGTTATCCAGCAGCTTAATGAAGTCTACGGGCCGATTATCCAATGCCAGTGGCTGGAACTTGATGGCACTCCAAACTTGCTCCGGTGATGGCGTGGTAAAGCTTGCATCGACGTTAGCTGTCAGAGTGCGGGTAGTCCAGCCTGCCTCGTACTTGGCAAGATCTTTCATATCCTCAATCAGTTTGTCATCCCACGCTCCGGTAATGCCATAGAGAACATCCTCGATCTCTCTGAGCATTTTATTTAGGCGCGCAGCAGTTCGGCTATCGTCACCAAATGAAAGCACGCTTGCGCGTATCTCATCGCGCATTTGCTTCATGAATGGCTCAACGAGATTGGCCTCATGCGAGGCCGTTCGTTGCAACCAGATCTGATGACTGATGAAGGCGGAGGTTAGGCTCATTGGATAATCCCAAACAAATTAGTTGCAATGGAGGCTCTTTGTGTTAATATTACTACATCGAAGCAAAATACACATTGGAGATTAGAATGATTGAATACGGCGTAGCATTCGCAATAGGAAATGGAGCAAAAATAAAGTCAGATATCTCCGTTCTGGATAACGGAAAAGAAATAGGAAGAATCTACTTTATGCCCCTAAGCTTCAATGCTGGATTCCCATATGGCGTAACAATCAATCACATCGACTGCGGATTTTTCTCCAGTCAAGAGAATGCAAAATCATACTGTGAGACAGGCGCTCCTGAGCCAAAGAAATTTTATTAAGCCCCTCTCGGGGCTTTTCTCATTACTCAGCCTGCTGATTATCTGCCTGCGGCTGCTGAGCACTCTCAGGTATCTCACCAGCAACCGGAGTAGCGGCAGAAATGCTCGGCACCGGAGCAGATTCGATCTTCTCTTTCATCTCGGCGTTAGTCCAGTTAGTCCATCCGCCACGCCGCATTGCTTCCCACATAGCCTCGGTAGGAACGAAACCAGATTGCACCATCGCCATCCACTGCTGCGCTTCCTGCGGCGTCATCTGCTGGAGGAAGAACTCCATATTCAGCTTGAACTCAATATCCGCATCAGGCAGCCCAAGCATTTGCGCCACCCACTTTAACGCATCCTCATATGCCCTGCTGACGTTTCTTGCAATGGTTGCCATCACTGACGAGTCTGCGCCGCGCTGCAAACGTGCCGACTCAGCGGTTATCTGCGTTGTAGGCGTGATCAGCTGAGCGCCAATCTGAATGGCCTGCTGTTCTTTTGCTGCCAAGGCCTCTTGCAGTGCTGTAGATGCCTGCATCTGCAATAGGAATGCATTACCACCAAAGCCTACGTTAAGGCCTCTACGAGAGCCATATAGGACGCCGTTTGGGTTAAGTTCCTTCCATTGCTCAGGGCTTATATTCTGCCCAGGGGCGATGACAAGCATTGCCTGTGCTAGTGTGTGCAGCATTTCTTCGTTATCAGCACTATTGCTATAGTGTCCCACCTGAATTTCTGCCAGCGGCAGTAGCGGGGCATCATCAACGGTGTCGTCGTTGTTGCTTGCGCCAACAAAGGTGAACGGGATTACGCCTTTTGGCACGCCATTAAGCTTAGGGTGAAGCACCTGCACAGTGTCTTTAATCGCACCGATATCATCGAACTTATACACGCGTTGCCGGTAATTGCCGCCCTCATCAATATCCAGGACGCGATACTGATTGCCGACGTGCGTGGTGAACTCGTCTTCTGAGTCGGTGTATTCGAACTGCTCACGGAGCACCACCATAACAACCTTGTTCACTGAGCCTACGCGCCTTAGCTTCCAATTGATAACGTTCTCGGTGGTATAGAATGCGATGACTGGGTTCAACTCACCGGCATTCTGCTGGGCCATCGTAGCCACCTCAACATCTGGCGCATCCACCAGCAGGCCGCCACGGCCAACGGAGTCAATCTCCATCAGAGTGTCCTGCACATGCTGCCACAGGCCAACGCCTGCACCGCTGGCGTCGTTGATAAGGTAATCCATGCGAGCCGGGAATTGCTGTTCAGGATCTTTGCGCATGACACTGCCGACCATGCCGGATAGAGTGCGCTTCGTGAAGTTGTAGACGATTGCACCATCTTCATACTCAGCCTGACGCTGTACTCCATAAGCGGTGTCTTGCTCATTCGCACCTACGTTTCGCAGGTAATGTTTCATCTCGCCGGAGATGGTGTCGCGGATTTTCTTCCACTTCACCGCATTGGCCGTGTATTCGCGGTGCGGCGTCTTTACTGTATCGAATCCGGTGGTCATTGTGGTTCCTCGCATCACAGAGCGAAACTGATTGGGATATTAATCATTGGTTTCACAACCGGCATTTCATAAGCGATCGGATATGTGGTTGCGTCATTCTGGTGGTCTACACCAGATCCTTTATCTGGCTCGCCGTTCTTGTCATATGCCTGCTGCTCAAGTCCGCGTGCGGTGTGTTGGCAGGCATGGTCATTAACCATCAATAATCCTGATTCTAACGCTTTATTTGTCGCCAGCACACGGTCTTTTACTGCTGGGTTGCTGGCATTAACGCGAACATCAAAGCCAGCCTGTTGCAGCATGGCTATATCTGACGTTGAAGCCTGATTGCTCTTGCGGTTCTTGCCACTGGCATCAGGGTACATAACTATCTTGTGGCCTGCATTCTTCCAGCGCTCATTGATGACGCGTATCACATCAGGCGTATCGAACAGATCTACCAATTCAGCCACTGCGTGCCACACCTTGCCGCGCTGCACGTACACCGTGGATGCCATCTTGCCAACGTTGAAGTCCTGCCCGATGTAGAGCGTTTCCTTTGGCTGTATCGTCTCATGGCTGCGGCACTTCTGGCGCTTATAGGCATAGTATACAGTGCCAGAGGTGAGGTTGACGAATTCGCCATCAACATAGGCGTCGACCAGTTGCGACGGGTATGTATTGTACAGTGACGGAATATAGTCGCTCGGCAGGTTCTTGGCGTTCTGCCTGGTGCTGGCCTTGGTCAGTGAATAGAACTCAGCTATCTCTGGCCGCTCTTGCAGATCGACCACAAACAGCTTGTGAACGAAGTTGAACCCTTCCGGCGTGGTGGTGAAGTCTACCGTATTAACCGGGTAATCATCACGAACCGATGACATACGCGCGATGATCTTCTTCCAGGCGGCATCGGCCTTGTTCATCTTCATCGTGTCGATTTCGTCAATCTGCGCATGATTGATGTCGAAACCAACAATGCGGTGAGCGTGCTCCATGGCTCGGCACTTAACCATGCTGTACTCGACATCATCAACGAACAGCTTCACCTCTTTGCGGCTGACGTTGATATCGACGGCAAGGCTAACTCCCCACTCATCGCTAAGCATTTCGCCCACCTCGGCGATCGTGCTGTAGAAGATGTCTGAGATCATGGGATAGGTCGGCGCGAAGTAGCCCAGTTTGATGCCGGGGTATTGCATTGAGAGCATCCACAAGCGAACGCAGCCGACGAAGGTCTTGCCACTACGGTAGCCACCAACGAAGGCATTGAACTTCTTATGCGCGGCGAGGAACTGGCCTTGCGGGATGTTGAGCGCCAGGCTCTTACTCATCGTCGCTATCCTGATCTGCCTGCAAGCTCGCATCCTGAATGCGCAAGTTAACGTTGTACGACTTACGCTGTCCTTTCTCGCCAGGCAGCGCGGTGCCAAGCATATCGTTGATGGTCTGAATTGCTCCGCGTGCTGCTGCTAAGTTCTCGCGGCGCTTATTGCCGCCCTGGTCATGCCACTGCTCCATGCCAGCATCAGCAATCTTCTTCAGCATATCAAGACGCCACTCAACGCTAACGCCAAAGTCTCTTTCGGATTGCTCTGATGCCTTTTTCTTTAGCTGGCGAATCCTAACCTTTACCTCACCCTTTTTTAGCATGATAGAGGCTTTGTTATGCTGCGTCTCAGGCTTGGCCTTGCTAAGAGGGTGTGCAATCCTCCACGCCGCTGTCGCATCGCTACAGCCGCCAAGCACATAGGCTTGCGCAAACGCCTCCTCTTTGGCGGTTAATTCACTCATATTAGCCCCTGGCTCTTTACGCAGGCCCTACCTGCTATTGGTATAATATAACACCTGATAGCCAGAAATGGAAAAGCCCTCACTTGGAGGGCTTGGCACAAACATTACTCGGATCTGATGCGCCGAAATTAATTCGATACGTTATCGCTCCTGCAATCATCGCAGGCCACATTGCAGATGATAGGGCAAATTCGGTTACTGACGTCTCTGCGCCGCAATCTTTCTTTAGACCACCAGCTACCAATGCCATGAGCACGCCGCCGAATGCCAGATATAGTATTAGCCATCTCATCGCAGCACTCCGGCAAAAATCGCCATGACATAGACAACTTCAGCTACCACCTCAATACAAGATAGTATGCACAATCCCTTGAACGTGCGTAAGATCAGCGTTTCACAATCCATGGCTAACATGGTGGTGATAAAAAACATCATCGCAACAATCCCCCAATAAACCCAACCCAACCAACAGCACTGAAGAAACCAAGTGTCAGTAGGAAGCCTGACAGAAAGACGAACCCAGCTCCGAGAAGTAATGTGCTCCACTTTGTGCGATCGCTTTTCTTTGGTTCTGCATCAGACATCACGTATCCTTCGCATCCGCCAACCTTAACCTTCTTCACGACGTAGTGCCGCTCGAACTCTACCCTGAAGAATGCGGCCTCTCGCTCTTTCACCATAAGCTGCGCAGCGGTGTCGTCGCGCTGTTGTGTTAGTTGCGATATCTTCGCGCTCAACCGATCAATATGCTTCTTGTGCGCCTTGGCATTAGCCTTTAGCTGATCTAATTGTTGATTTCTAGCGAGGTCTGCGTCCTGCGGGGTTCCCTTCGAGTTTGCTGAAATCGGCCATGTGCCTTCGTGTTCCTTCACTGCTTCATATGATGATATACCGCAAGTGATGCAGTGTGAGCTCAGGCCAGTATCCGTTTCAACCATCATGAACTCATGATCTCCAAGCGATGTGCATTTTCCGTCTTTCATATACATTCCCCTTATTAAATCAACTCAGTGCGTCAGCTTCGACTCATTCAACATCTTGGCTACCGCTTCATCGGTGGCATCTACTGGCTTGGCTAACGTGTCGCCAGTAGTCCAAACCCCCTCACCGTTATACATTGCTTCGAGCATTCCATCAACATTATTGTTTGCCTGCTCGTCATCATCTGCGAGCACGTAGCAACTATAATTGCCAAACCTTACTTCGAAGAGTTGTTTCATAGCCCACCTAGCACCATCATCAGAAATTCCTTCCAGCCAAACAGGCACGTCCCTATGCCTATTGCGATTAATCCGGCTATGTTAATTGCCAGCAGGATAGCCACAGTGACCTGCATGGCGTGGCCTAATGCGTTAAGCATCATTGCTTGTTCAACGAATAGCGGTTAATCACTTCGCGGCGACGTGATTGCAGCTCGCGGATGTCATGCTCAAGGCGCTTGATTGTTTCGTCAATTGCTGCAACTTCACTGCGACCGTATGCGCTGATCATTATTGTCGCACTAGCCTTGCATGGTTCGCCTTTACCGCATGTCTCTAAGCATGCGCTTGCAACACACTCTTTTTCGTATTGTTGGTTATTCACATTGTCACCACTAAAATTAATGTAACTGGAAGGATAATATTCATCGCAAGGATGAACCATAAAAACACTGTAGCGCCAAAGCTGTAACGTTTAGTTCTGCTGCTATACATACAAACCTCCAGGCTATATGCGCCACGATGTGGCGCTGTGTTATGTTATATCATTCACTGATTTCTTCATCCTTGGCTTTGCTGTCCACGTCCTTATTCCTTAATGCAATCAACTCGCGGAATGTTGCTGCTCTTCGCGGACAGAATTCCTCACATTGCTCTGCCATTTCCGCCAATTCATCGCTGGTGTATGGGGGTGCGGTTACGCATCATTTACCGCCCTCCGGTGCTGCTGGTAATGGCATCCAGTGTGTTACGGTAAGTTCACGTCCTGTTGCGACTGAAGTGAAATATCGATAATTGGCTCCGGAACGCTCCAACTCACCGACGCTCACGTATCCATCACTTGAGACAAGGACGGTTTCACCAACTGCTGGCAGTTGTTCGCCGCATGCTATCCAGATGCACCCCTGGCTAACAGGTTGAGCCAGCATTGCGGCGCGGCAGGCGTCATAGCTTTCTTTCATTGAATCGCGCACCCACCCCAGCGGCTTATTCTCCTGTGTCGATAGCCACTCCTCGAATGTCGGCACTGCTGTCGCACCTGTAAACTCTGGGTTTACAACTGGCGCTGGCGGGGCGGTGCGACGAGCATACTTAAATCCTGCTCTGAACGAATCAGATAGTTGGCTGTGCCCTTCGACCTTCAGGCGATGCAGTCGTAATGCAGCATTGAGTTCGTCTTCGCACTCCAGACTGCCTCCCGCCACCGGCTGCGCCTCCCGGTTAGCCAGGAGTTCTCTGGCCATATACTTCACTTCATGGCTCAGTGGATTTGCATCGAACGAAGGGCTTGAGGCTATATCTCTCAACCTCTCAGTTGTTAGTGTCTTTGTCATGCATCCCCCTTAACCGCAGAATTAAGCGCATTCAGCACCATGTCAGTAAAAACCCCTTTACCATTTACTTTCGCGTGCACTTCGATTTCACGAATAGCAGATTTCAAAACCCCGACATTTACACGCACAACGCGCTGATTTTCTCTGCTATTTAACTCGAATTCTTTTAGTGTTTTCATGGCTACCCATCCCCCACGCACTTGAAGCCAGCGGCGCTAATGGCACGCTCTACATCACGGTAATATTTCATGTGTTGGAACCAGCCAGTTTCGTGATAATCATCGCTGCGGATATCAGGCAACCGCACCGGCGTAGCCAGCTTGGCTTCCAGCTCGATATTTCTCTTTAACACGTCTTTCAGCGGGCCCGTCATCTGAGTTGCTTTCAGGTCATCGATAGCCATCATGATCGACTCGTTGTCGGGATTGCAGCCCAGCTCGTTGCCGATTTCTTTGAACACCTCACAGGCAGATAGCCGGAGGTAATCCAATTCAAGGATGCGCTTATCCTTCGCTTCCAGCTCTGCCAGCAGGGCGAGAACGACAGCAGGGTTAGCAGCGGCGATGAAAATGGCGTTTGCTGTCCGATCGGTCTGTTTCGGATTCTGGCGCGTATTGGTGCGCTGCTGAGATATCGCCACCTGCTGTCCGGTAGCATCCTCGATGTTCCAGGGTGTATTTTCGTCAGCGATAAGCCAAGGCCCCGGAGTTGCGGCCAGCGCTGCTGATTTCAGCTCGCTCAGCTTATTGTCCATTACTCACACCTCCTCGCCTCATCGAACGCCTCTCGCGCATTCTCGGCGAGGTACCCCATGTCGAAAAAATTGTCCCAATCATGTGAGCCTTTATTCCAGTTCTGCTCGGTGTATCCATGCCCCAAACAGATTCCCTTTATCGCAACCAAAAACGCTTCTCTCTGGCTCATAATGCTTTCTCCGATTCTGGCTCATCCCATACGGCGTAGGCATGTTCTTCAACTTCCACGCTGCCAGTATTGCCACATTGAGGGCGGGTGATTTTGTCGCCTTCATACAAGTGGAACCCACAACCTTTTTCCGTCTCAACCTTGTGCGTTTCGTTGTCGCATTTAGGGCATGCGCCAAGCCATGAAATATTGAGAGTTTTCATAATGCTTTCTCCTGGGCTTCAGCCCGATAAAATTCAGCGCCTGGAACCGTTTCATCCACACACTCACCACACTTACGGCAGCGATAGGTGGTAACGCCGTTCTCTGGGTAGTTTTTCGGGTCAAGGTTTGTCCCGGCCAATTTCTCTGCAACACTTTCATCAGGATAAAATGGTCGTTTCCCGTCATTCCTTCCGATGCGCTGAGTGCAGTTGATTTCGATACTGATAAGCTCACCACAACTGCATGCGCTTTCGATGATGTTGCTCTTACGCTTAGCCATGCTGGGCCTCCTCATCGGAATCTACTGGCAGCCACTCGATACCGTTAAAAAACTCTGCGTCCTCCATTGCTGTTGAGCTGTACGACTTGGATCCCGGCTCTGAAATTACATGCATTCCAAGCTCTTCATCGAAGTAACGCAGGCTGCCTGGCTTCAGTTCATTTGCTGGCATCACTCACCTCCACTTGCTTCAGTGCTTCACGTACAGCATCCAGAATGCGTTCAAGGTATTGGTATTCGGGGTTAGGGACGGTAGGCCATTTTTGGTAGTAGGGGTCATCACCCAGCAACTCATTAAGAACTGACGCGTGAATCCAGGAGCAGCAATCCTCTTTGACGTTGCCGCTGCACTCTGCCGACTCCCACATGTCACGCGCTTTTGCATGGTCAATTTCGCCAGAGCGGCGCAGCTTGCAGATTTCGGCCTTCACAAACTCCAGGTTCTCTTCGTTGTCGTCCTCCACTTCACTGCGCATCATTGGCGAAAGGCAGCCGATCAGGTAGTCATTCGATACGCGGATTAAAAACTGCTGCACAGTGTCACCACCCATCGCAAACCATGCTGATGTCCATGCCTTGCCATAGCAGGTGATAGTGATGCGTCCTTGCCCTGGCTCGTAGTTCTCAGCCATAACGCGGATAGGGTCGAGGCGTTCAACCTCGGTGATTTCGAGGCTCTGAACTTTTGTTTCGGTGATTTTCATTTGGCCTCCCGCAGCTCGATGGCAAGAGATTCCAATTCATCGGCAATTCCGTCTAGGTGAGGGTGGACGATAGATTCTTCATACTGCCGATTTTCAGATAGGCCACCCGCACAGACGCTTCCCCTGCACTCTTCAACAATGGCCAGCGCCTTCTCCACTCCCCGCGCTTCGATAGCTGCAAGGGCGGCGTCAGCAGGTTGATTCTTTATCACATAAACCCGAGACTCACCGGCCTCAAGACCAATGTGATAACCGTGCAGCACTAGCTGATATGTCTCATGCCCGAACAGCTCAAGGCGCTCACCAAGGTCGTGAATTTCCTCCCTGTTAAGCGTGCAGTGCTGGGCTGCAATGTTGAACACCTCAACAACAAATGACATTAGCTGCTCGTTACGCACAGCCAGCGCATCGGCTCGTTTCTGCTGCGCATCGCGATCAGCCTTCAGGGCTTCGTGGTCTTCATCCTTAACATAAGCACCATGGCCTTCTTGCGCATTGCATTCACCATCAAAGAAATCATATTTAGTAACCATAACCTAACTCCAGTTAAAGCAGCCCGTCGCCGCTGTTAATTCAATATATCACTATCACTGCATATTGCAAACATTTTTGTTTGAATCTGAGACTTGTTTTAGCGCGTTATTGAACATCATGATCAGCGGGTTTGCACAGCCAAATGGCATCCCCTCATTGCCGGATGCCGCGTATGTGTTTCCGTTAGGGCCACTAATGCGAACCGCTCTTCCTTCCCTTACTGCATTTCGAAGGTACTCTCGTACGGTTGCTTGCTTACAGCCAATCCCTTCAGCGATCTGCGGCACTGTTAGCCATGAGTTTTGCTCAATGAACTTCCTTACCGCACCGCGCTCGATCTGTTTGCTTTTCATTTTACAACCCCGGATTTCATGCACATTTGGTAGTTCATCTCACCGATGTCACTGGCTAACTTCTCCCACTCAGATTTATCTGATGCTGGTGGTACTGCATAAGCCATTGTGATGATCGCCGACTGGACTAACTTGACGTCTTTGTTTTTTGCACTTGCGAATCCCTCCGCTACTTCCTGCGTTGTGCCTGCAGCCCTGGCATCGACAAC
>OPGP01000120.1_pt1 | contig 15747 bp, 14 predicted proteins | sample 1691661 | NCBI WGS metagenome assembly OPGP01 (sample SAMN05831936, study PRJEB22555) | human gut metagenome | isolation source: Material from the ethmoid | host: Homo sapiens | reverse complement strand
ACAGCATCATTGCGGCCAGTGTCGACCCCAAGCTGCAAGCCGAACTCGGCCTGGTCAACGAAGAGCTCAAACGCAACGTTTCATTGATCGCCCAGCAGCGCGAAGAGGCCGCGGGCAACCTGATCCAGTCGGCCGCGTTGGTGGCCGAGACCATCAGCAATTACAACATCCGCCTGGCCAACTTGCAGAAGAGCCGCCAAGAGGCCAAAGACAATAAGGATGAGGCCAGCGCGCAGCTGTTCGACATGGCCATCACCAATGGCCGCAGCGCCCTCGACGGCGCAGTGGCGATTTACATCGACAACCTGGCCACCGGCACGCGCTACACCGATGCGGTGATCCAGGCCCAGTTTCAACGAATCAAGGAAGAGTTGGATCGCAAGCCAGTGCTCGGCAAGAGCCTGGTGACGCGCGCGACACTGTTCGTTCGCCATGTCGGCAACTACCGCAAGCAACAGCGGGCCGACCCGGCAACGATCTTGAAGGAATTGCTCGCAGCGAGCGGTCAGCGGTCTTGACCGCTGGTTGTATGGCGAGCTTGGAAAGGACTCAGGCGGCGGTGGGCCGTGCTGGGCAAGTCAAACTTAAAAGAGAACACACCTATGCTTTTTTCCCGTAAGGCGGTTTCCAAGCGTCACCTGCTGCTGATCGCAGCCGGTTTCAGCACCGTGTTGACTGGTTGCGCTACGTCGCCGGCGTCCAAGGTCGCGTCAAGCACCAAGGTCGAGTACTACCCGAACTGCTACGAGCCGGTGCAGCACTTGCGTGCAACCGATTCGAACATGACCAAGTCGGTTGTGACCGGTGCGGCCCTCGGCGCGGCCGGCGGTGCTCTGTTGGGTGCGCTGACCGGCGACTCCGAAAAGCGCGGCCGTAACGCCGCTATCGGTGCAGCGGGCGGCGCCCTGGCCGGCGGCGCAGCGGGTTACTACACCGAGCGTCAGAAGCAGATCACGGATGACAACCAGCGCATCGCGTCGTACTCCACGGACTTCAACAAAAGCGCTTCCGACATCGACCGTAGCACCGCCTACGCCAAGGCGTCCCAGCAGTGCTACCAGAGCGCGTTCACCAAGCTGGTGGCCGATCGTAAAGCCAAGACCGTCAACGACACCGAAGGCCGCAAGCGCCTGGCGGAAATCGTTGCAGGCTTGAAGGAGTCCAATGACCTGATCGTTGCGGTCAACGGTAAAGCCAGCGAAGACCTGAATAACTACACCCAGGCTTACGAGAAAGACCTGCAGCAAGTCGGTGTGCAGCGCAACGATGTGGTAACCGTTGCCCAGGCCGATGTAACGCCGCCAGTTGTACCGGCCAAGAAAGGCAAAACACCGGCAAAAGTCGCGAAAAAGCCAGTATTGCCAACCGTGCCGAAAGAAGCGGTGACCACCGAGAAGAGCATCCAGACCGTGCAGGCCAAGCAAGCTGAAAGCAAGCAGGTCGCCAGCGCCGGTAAAGCACAGATCGAAGGCACCTGCCGCGATCCTAACCTCGCCGATTGGGCGCCGGTGCCTTGCCCTAACGTTTAAGTAACATGTTGCTATAAGCGTTAAACGCCAACCGATCTCCTGCTAAAGCGCGAGATCGGTGGCGTTCCTTCTGCAAATCGTTACACTGCTGCGGCCACTTAATAAATACACCGAGGCCGTGTGCATGAAATTTCGTCTTCTGCTGTGGGTGCTTGGCCTGATGATGGGCAAAGCCAGCCGCACCAACCCTGCTTTCCAGCAACAACTGGGTGACAAAGACCTGGCGTTCCAGTTGCAGACCCTCGACGGCAAGGTTGCCCGTCACTTCATCGTCAAAGACCAGCGCATCACCAGCCGTTCAGGGGTTCACCCTGCGCCGGCATTTGCTATCGCGTTCAAAGATGCGGCCTACGGCTTCGCCACGATGCAGGCGAAGAACAAGCAACTGGCGTTCATGACGGGGATTCAGGACAAGTCGATCCAGATCAAGGGCAACCCGGCGCTGGTGATCTGGTTCCAGGGGCTGACCAAGTATTTGAAGCCGAAGAAAAAGAAGAAGGCCTGAAGGGTTTCTTCAGGGGTACCGAGTTGAATTCATCGCAGGCAAGCCAGCCCCCACAGTTGACTGCATTCCAGGGTTGGAACTCGGTCAACTGTGGGAGCTGGCTTGCCTGCGATAGCGGTTTATCAGGTGACCGTGTCAGCCCTGGCTGAACTGCGATGCCAATTCACGCAACAGCACTTCGGCATCCAACACCTTGCCGACCACTTCTTCAGCCTTGTCACGGCTCAAGCCCAGACGCTCAAGCAGCTCATCCGGAATCGCCTCATCCGGCCCGGAGCCAATGCCACGGCTGCGCAACAAGCGCACGGCCAAACACACCAGGTTCGGATATTCAGCGTATTGCCCGTCGTAGGTCGGGTCGTGCTGGAAGCGCAGGGCGGTGGACAGTTCGTCCGGCATGTCCCAGTAGCGCATCAGCCACGCGCCGATTTGTTCGCGGCTGATGCCCAGCAGGTGTTGCTCGACATAGCTGTGGCACAGGTGCGGGTTGACCTCAAGGTGGCGGCAGATCAGCGAAAAGTGCGGCGGAAACACGTGGGCCAGCAGCAGATAACCGAAGTTGTGCAGCAAACCGGCGAGGTAGGTCAGGCCGGCTTCCGGGCGCTGGGCGCGAGGCATGGCGCGGGTCAGGCCTTCGATCACGGCGGCGGTGTAGATCGACTGGTGCCAGTACGGGGTGGACTGATGCGGATGGTCTTTGGGCAGGCTCAGGGTTTTGCCCAGGGCCAGGCCCAGCGCCAGGTTGATCACCAGGTCAAAGCCGAGCACGCGCACGATGGCGTCTTCCACTGAACGAATCTTGCCTGGCGAGGCGTAGTACGGCGACGCCGCCCAGCTCACCACTTGAGCGGCCAAGGCTGGGTCGGTCTCGACGACACCGGTGATGTCATCGATGGTGGCGTTGGGGTCGACGCGCAGCTTGATAATCTTCTGCGCCGTGTCGGCCAGCGGCGGAATCTCGATGGTTGCTTCCAGGCGCTGCTGGATGCGGCGAGCGGTGAAGGCCTGCATCGCCTGGGTGATTTCCTCGCGGTCATCATTGGGGCGGTCGAGGTTGGGGCGGATATTGCTCAGGGGCTCGCCGAAATGACCGGCGCTGGCCTTGGTGAGCATAGTCTTGAAGTCGCCGCTGGCAATTTCCAGCAGCAGCCCGGCTTCGCCTGAGTGCACCAGCAGGCTCGGTTCGTTGAGCAGGCTGCCTTCGTACAGGCACGGCGAGCTGGTCAGTGCCGGCAGGCCGGGCAGCAGGCTCAGTTCATGCTTGGCCAGCATGCGCTCGATGCGATCCGGCGACACGGCGATAAGGCGGCGACCGGTCAGCTCGGCGAGACGGTTGAGGTCAAGCAACTGGCTTTGCGGGAACAACACCATGAGCGCGCCGACGGCGTCTTCCAGCAACACAGCCTGGACCTTTTGCGCGGGATTCAGGCCGGGCTGTTCGACAACCTCTGTGTAAGGGATGGCGAGCTTTGCGAGCAGAGCCCGAATGACCGGCGGGGCGGTCAGTGGGACTGTGGCGAGGGCGACTTCTGACATGGCCTGATCCAATTTCTTACAGTCATCGAAGTATAACCAGCTTGATACAACTGTTGGTTGGATAAGTGAGTCAGGCGTCACACTTGGCCGTATTGCTGCCCATGCCTGAGCCAACGATCGAGCAACGGGCTGACGTGATCCGGCCAGCGTTCAAGCAGTGCCTGCGCCGCATCACGCACGGCGGGCAGCAGGTCGGCGTCGCGCATCAGGTCGGCGACCTTGAATTGCAGCAGGCCGGTCTGGCGGGTGCCGAGCATTTCGCCGGGGCCGCGCAGCTCAAGGTCTTTTTCGGCGATGACAAAGCCGTCGTTGGTTTCGCGCATGATGCCCAGGCGCTGACGGCCGATCTGTGACAGCGGCGGGTGGTAGAGCAGCACGCAGTGGCTGGCGGCGCTGCCCCGGCCAACACGGCCGCGCAATTGGTGCAGTTGGGCGAGGCCCAGGCGCTCGGGGTTTTCGATAATCATCAGGCTGGCATTGGGCACGTCCACACCGACCTCGATCACGGTGGTGGCCACCAGCAGTTGCAGGTTGCCGGCCTTGAATTCGGCCATCACCGCGGCTTTTTCCGCAGGTTTCATGCGGCCGTGGATCAGCCCGACCTTGAGCTCGCCCAAGGCACTGGTGAGGTCTTCATAGGTGGTTTCGGCAGCCTGGCAGGTCAGTTCTTCGGACTCTTCAATCAGCGTACATACCCAGTACGCCTGACGCCCTTCGGCGCAGGCACCGCGCACGCGCTCGATGACCTCCACACGCCGCGTGTCGGTCACCAGCACGGTATTGACCGGTGTGCGGCCTGGCGGCAGCTCATCGAGAATTGACGTGTCGAGATCGGCATAGGCGCTCATGGCCAGCGTGCGCGGGATCGGCGTGGCCGTCATGATCAGTTGGTGCGGGTTCATGCGTCCGCCCACGCCTTTCTGGCGTAAGGCCAGGCGTTGCTGCACGCCGAAACGATGCTGTTCGTCGATGATCACCAGTGCGAGGTTCTTGAACTGCACTTCATCCTGGAACAACGCGTGGGTGCCCACCACCATCGGTGCACCTGCGGCGATCTGTTCCAGCGCCGCCGCGCGGACCTTGCCCTTGAGCTTACCCGCCAGCCATGCCACTTCCAGGCCGAGCGGTTCGAGCCAGCGCTTGAACGTGATGAAATGTTGTTCGGCGAGGATCTCGGTGGGCGCCATCAGCGCCACCTGGTAACCGGCTTCCAATGCTTGCAGGGCGGCGAGGGCGGCGACCACGGTCTTGCCCGCACCCACGTCGCCCTGGATCAGCCGCAGCATCGGTTCGTGCTGGCTGAGGTCATAGGCAATTTCATTGCCCACGCGTTGCTGGGCGCCTGTCGGCGCAAAGCCGAGGTTGGCCAGGTATTGCGCCGGCAGGCGCGTGGCCTTGGGCATCGCGGGGGCACGCAGGGAGCGCATGCTTTCGCGCAGGCGTTGCTGAGACAGCTGGTGGGTCAGCAGTTCTTCGAAGGCCAAGCGGTGTTGTGCCCAGTGATGACCGAGCGCGAGTTCGTCGACATCGGCATCGGCTGGCGGGTTGTGCAGGTAACGAATCGCATCGTCCAGCGGCGCCAGTTGATAGTCGCGGGCCAGTTCCAGGGGCAGCCAGTCGGGCAGGCTTTTCGGGCCGAGCAGGGTCAGGGTCTGCATGCACAGCTGGCGCAGGCGTTGTTGTGTCAGGCCTTCGGTCAGTGGGTAGATCGGCGTGAGCGTGGTATCGACCGGGGGCGGCTCGTCGCCGGTGATGGCGCGGTACTCCGGGTGATAGATTTCCAGGCCCGACGCGCCAGGCCGGGCTTCACCGTAACAGCGCACGCGGGTGCCACGCTTGAGGCCTTCCTTTTGCGCATTGCTGAAGTGATAGAAGCGCAGGCTCAGCCCGCCGGTACCGTCCTGCAGCCGTACGACCAGGCTGCGGCGCTTGCCCATCACCACATCGGCACCGCTGACGGTGCCTTCAACCACGGCGTCCTGCCCCGGCCGCAATTGGCCGATGGGCACCACACGTGTGCGGTCCTGATAGCGCAGAGGCAAGTGAAACAGCACATCCTGGAGGTTCTCCAGGCCGACCTTGGCCAACTTCTCGGCCATGGCTTCACCGACACCTTTGAGTGCCGTCACCGACACTCGCGACAGCTCAGTCATACGCTTACTTAGCTCGCAGCAGGCGGCTTGGCCACCGAGCACAGGCGGATCGAGTCGGCGAGGATCTCAATGGCTTTCGGCCGCGGGAAGCTGGCACGCCAGGCAATGGCCACGGTACGGAACGGCACTGGCGGCGTGAGTGGGCGCACCGCAATCACGCCAGGGGCGTAGTGATGGCTGTCGACTGCCGACAGCGGCAGGATCGAAATACCCAGGCCGGAAGCCACCATGTGACGAATGGTTTCCAGGGAGCTGGATTCTACGGTGGTGTGCTTGGCGCCGTCGTTGCCCTTGGTCAGGGTCGGGCAGGCTTCCAGTACCTGGTCGCGGAAGCAGTGGCCTTCACCGAGCAGCAGCAAGCTCTTGTCGTTGAGCAGGCCGGCGTCGATGGTGTCTTTCTGTGTCCACGGGTGTGAGGCGGGCATCAACACGTAGAACGGCTCGTCGTAGAGCGGCAGGGTCAACACGTCTGCCTCGTTGAACGGCAGGGCGATAATGATCGCGTCCAGCTCGCCGTTGCGCAGTTTGTCGCGCAATACGTGGGTGAAGTTTTCTTCGATATACAACGGCATCTGCGGCGCAACGCGGTGCAGTTGCGGGATCAGGTGCGGGAACAGGTACGGGCCGACGGTATAGATGGCGCCGACTTTCAGCGGTGCGGTCAGCTGGTTCTTGCCGGCCTGGGCCAGCTCGCGAATGCTTTGGGCTTGTTCCAATACCTTCTGGGCCTGGGCAACAATGCCTTCGCCCACTGGCGTGAGGCGCACGGCGCTCTTGCTGCGCTCGAAAATCAGCACACCGAGTTCGTCTTCAAGCTTTTTCACGCCCACCGACAGCGTCGGCTGGCTGACGTGGCAACGCTCGGCCGCATGGCCGAAGTGCTGTTCTTGGGCGAGGGTCACGATGTAGCGTAATTCTGTAAGAGTCATAGCGGGCGTCCATGAGGTTGCAGGCCAAGCATAACGGCTGCAATCGATAGACGCACGTTATCAGAACTTTGATGGGGATTGAGCGGGGAGTGGCGCGGATTTAGCTGAAAAAGGATTTTTAGAGCCGATGAAATCAAACGTGGGAGCAAGCTTGTTCGCGAAAGCGGTGGGTCAGCCAATAAAATCGGTGACTGACACTCCACTTTCGCGAGCAAGCCCGCTCCCACACACACGCCCGTTTTTGCAAGCCTTAGCGGCGACGCTTCTCGATGTTGTAAACAAACGGCGCGACGATCTCGACGCTGCCGCCTTTCAACATATCGGCCGGTGGCTTGGGCAGTGGCTGGGCACGACGGATCATGTCCAGGGTCGCACGGTCCAGGTCAGCGTTGCCGGAGCGGCCGACCAGCTCGTACGACAGCACGTTGCCTTCGGCATCGACTACAAAGCGCAGGCGGTTCAAACCTTCCTTGCCACGCTGTTGGGCGCTTGGCGGGTACTTCTTGTACTTCTGCAAATGCGCCAGCAGGGCGCCTTCCCAGGACGCCTTGGCCGCTACCTGTGCAGGCGATGGGCCGGGCACGGGCTGGGCGGACTTCTCAGCCGGGGCTTTGGTCGGTGGGGTTTCGCTCGGTGGCTCCTCGGAAGGTTTTTCCTTGGGTGGCTCGGGCTTCTTCTCCACGGGTTTGGGCGGCTGAGGCTTCGGTTTGGGCTTGACCGGCTTGGGTACCTGGATCGTGGGCTTGGGTGCCTCGGCCATTTTCGGCAGGGGCAGTTCTTCCACCGGTGCCGGCGGCTGCGGCGGTGTAATGACTTTGGGCGGTGCCGGAGGCGGCGGTGCAGGCATCGGCGCCAGGTCGATGACCATGGCCGCCGGTGGCAGTTGGACCGGATGCGGCGCGGACCATTGGAGCGCGATGATGATCGCGACGGCATGCACGCCCAGCACGACGGCGAGGCTGGTGCCATAACGCGTCAGTTTGTGGCGCGTCGTGATCATTTCTTGGCTGCCGTCTCAAGTCCGACCAGGCCAACCTTGAGGTAGCCGGCTGCCCGCAGGGCATCCATCACGCTCATCAGGTCGCCGTAGTCCACGCCCTTGTCGGCCTGGAAGAAGATCGTCGTGTCTTTCTTGCCTTGGGTCTTGGCGTCGAGCACCGGGCCCAGGGTTTCGGCTTTGACTTCTTCTTCGCCCAGGAACAGGCGTTGGTCCGCCTTGACGCTGAGGAAAATCGGTTTTTCCGGCCGCGGCGCAGGTTTGGCGCTGGACGCGGGCAGGTCGACCTTGATGTCCACGGTGGCCAGTGGGGCCGCCACCATGAAGATGATCAGCAGCACCAGCATCACGTCGATAAACGGTGTGACGTTGATTTCGTGGTTCTCGACGAGTTCGTCGTCGCCTTGATTCAAATGCAGGCCCATGGCCGATTACCCCACTTTCACCATGTGCGGTTGCGAGCTGCGCTCGGTAGGCAGGTGATCGAGGTCGCGGCTGACCAGCAGCAGGACTTCTGCCGATGCGTCCGATACCTGAGCCTTGTAGCCGGCAATCGAACGGGCAAAGACGTTGTAGATCACCACCGCAGGAATCGCGGCAACCAGGCCCAGAGCCGTAGCCAGCAGGGCTTCGGCGATGCCAGGGGCAACGACGGCGAGGTTGGTGGTCTGGGTTTTGGCGATGCCGATGAAGCTGTTCATGATGCCCCACACGGTGCCGAACAGGCCGACGAAAGGCGCGGTGGAACCAATCGTAGCCAGAACCCCGGTGCCGCTGCTCATGTTCCGGCCACAGGCTGCAACCAGCCGCTCCAGGCGGAAGCTGACGCGTTCCTTGATGCCTTCTTTTTCACGGGTATTGGCCGACAGGCGCATTTCTTCCAGCGCGTCCTGAACCAGCAGGTTGGCCAGGGTGCCCTTCTTGGTCGCGGTTTCGCTGGCTTGCTTGAGGGTGGTGGCCTTCTTCAGGTGGACGATTTCAGTGCGCAGGCGGCGCTTGGCGCCCAGCAGCTCGAAGCCCTTGGCGATCCAGATGGTCCAGGTGATGATCGAGGCGATGGCCAGGCCGATCATCACGGCTTTTACCACGACGTCAGCGTTCTGGTACATGCCCCACGGCGACAGGTCATGGGCCATGCCCAGGCTGTTGTCTTCTTCCAACACTACACCGGTTTCGTCGGCAGGTGCGACGTCGCCTGCAGCCTGGGCCGGGTCTGTGGCAACCGGGGCGGCAACAGGAGCAGCTGGCGTAGCGCCGGTGTGCTCGGCAGCAGCCGGTGCGGCTGGGGCGGTGGCATCAGCGAAGGCAGCGGTCGGTGCCAGCAGTACGCTGAACAGCAGCGCAGCAATCGCACGCCAGGCGCGGGATGGGCTGTGAAGCTTGGTTGGCGAAGCGGGGTTTGTATTACGTGTCATGCTGGCCGGACCTGAGAGAGAAATGAGTGATCGTCCTGCCAGACCCTGTGAGGCCGAGGACAAATTGGGGGGTTATTATTGCAAGTAATTCTTGTTAACAAAAGTAATACAGTTACTTAATTTGTCCTTTTGCTGGCCGCTGGTCATCTCTGGCGGCTAATCTGCGCCTTTAAGAATGGAGTTTTGTGATGTCTGCGCCTTCTGTTGTGATTGCCGGTTGCGGCGATGTGGGTAGTCGGCTGGCTAGCCAATTGCTGGCCTCGGGATGGGAGGTTCATGGGCTGCGACGCGATATTTCGCGGCTTCCCGACGGGGTCATCGGCATTGCCGGCGACCTGTTCAAAAAAGATTGCCCTGACACCTGGCCGATCGGCGGGGTGGATTACCTGGTGTACTGCGCTGCTGCCACGGACCACGATGAAGCCGGCTATCGCGCGGCATATGTGCAAGGGTTGCAGCATGTATTGGAGTGGCTGGGCGACTACGGCCAGGAACCCAAGCATCTGTTGTTTGTGTCCAGCAGCAGTGTGTACGGCCAGCAAAAGGGTGAGTGGGTCGACGAAACCTCCGACACCCTGGCGAAGGGATATTCGGGCCAGGTGATGCTGGAGGCCGAGCAAGTGGCCCTTAACAGCGCAATCCCTGCGAGTATCGTGCGGTTGACCGGGATCTACGGTCCCGGCCGCGAATGGCTGTTGACCCAGGTGCGCCAGGGCTACCGCGTGGCAGTTGATCCACCTTTATATGGCAACCGGATTCACGCGGATGACGCCGCGGGCTTGCTCGCGTTTTTGTTGCGGCATGTGGAGCAGGGCGGTGCGCTGGATAAGATCTACATCGGCGTGGACGATGCGCCTGCGCCGTTGGCGGAAGTGGTCGGCTGGTTGCGCGAGTACCTGGGCGTAACCGAGTGGGCGGATGATGCGAGTGTGCGTCGTGCCGGCAGCAAGCAATGCAGCAATGCCCGCGCCAAGGCGCTGGGCTGGGTGCCGACGTATCCGACCTATCGCGAGGGGTATGCAGCGATTCTAAAGGGCTAAACGCGATCAAAAAAATGTGGGAGCGGGCTTGTTCGCGAATGCGCGGGTTCAGTCACTGATGATTTGACTGTTACACCGTATTCGCGAGCAAGCCCGCTTGTGTCTTGATCTGGGAATAAACTCTGAGGTGAGAGGGGTGGATGGCAAGCTGTGAGTCCGCGGTGCTAGAAGCACGAGTGGGAGCAAAGCTGCCATCCACCTTTCCACTCTGGCCGACAAGCCCGAACAGTTGGACGAGCACCACTCGAATCACAAGCGTGGGCATAGCCAGAGCACTCTCACTCCTGAGTGTAAGAGGGTTTTGCCATGATTTCCTGGGTCGGCATCGATATCTCTAAATCAAACCTTGTTGTCTGGGTTCAACCTCAGAAAGAAGGCTTCGAGATTCCAAACACATCTGAAGGCTTTGTTGAGCTGATCAAACGATTGAGCTGCTATGAGGTTGGCCGGGTATTGCTGGAGGCCACGGGAGGCTACGAGCGCCAGGTCATGGCGGCACTGCAACAGACGAATTTCCAAGTGCTCCGAATCAATCCTCGTCGGGCCAGAGCCTTCGCGGTGGCCATGGGCAAAAATGCCAAGACCGACCCGATTGATGCGGCAGTTCTGGCTGATTTTGCCGAAGTGCTGCATGGGTCTCACGAAAAGGTCATTTCTCCTGAGCGCGAAGCTCTGCGCGAACTGATCCAATTACGTGAGCACTTCGTTCAGCAGCGCGACGACAATAAGCGTCGACTTCAGCAGGCTCAGTTGCCAACCGTTGTCAGCGCTACCAAGGATCATATTCGCTACCTGCAAGCGCAGATCAAAGCCTTGGAAAAACACCTCGTTCAGGGCATGTTTGATTTGGATGTAGAAAAGGCCAGGCGACTCATGTCTGTGAAGGGGATTGGCAAAGTCGCGGCCGCCAGTTTGCTGGTTTACTTGCCGGAGTTGGGCGAGTTGGATCGCAGAGAAGTGGCGGCGTTAGCGGGCATAGCCCCTTACAACGACGACAGCGGAAACCACAATGGAAAACGGCAGATATACGGAGGAAGAACCCGTGTCAGGCATGCGTTATACATGTCGAGTTGGGTTGTTATCCGCTTTCAAGCAGACTTTAAAACGCGCTACGAGGCTCTAAGGGAGCGAGGCAAGAGCGCGAAAGTCGCGCTCATCGCCTGCATGCGGATACTGCTGATCAGACTAAATGCCATGCTGCGAGACGGTACAGAATGGCGCTGACGGACGGTGGGTTAAGACAGTTGCTCCCACATTGGCCTTGTTTTTCAGCAGTGGCAGCAATGTAGGGCTTAGTGCTGCAGAATTTTCTCAAGGAAGTGCTGCGCGCGTTCGGAGCGGGCGCTGATATCGCCGAAGAATTCCTCTTTCGGGCAGTCTTCGATGATCTTGCCGGCGTCCATGAAGATCACGCGGTCGGCCACTTTGCGGGCAAAGCCCATTTCGTGGGTCACGCACATCATGGTCATGCCTTCGTGGGCCAGTTGCACCATCACGTCGAGCACTTCGTTAACCATCTCCGGGTCGAGCGCGGAGGTCGGTTCGTCGAACAGCATGACGATCGGGTCCATGGCCAGGGCGCGGGCAATGGCCACACGTTGTTGCTGGCCGCCGGAGAGCTGGCCCGGGTGCTTGTGGGCGTGCGCCGACAGGCCCACACGGTCAAGCAGCTGCAGGCCCTTCTTGGTGGCTTCTTCCTTGCTGCGGCCCAGCACTTTGATCTGTGCGATGGTCAGGTTTTCGGTGATGGTCAGGTGCGGGAACAGCTCGAAGTGCTGGAACACCATGCCCACGCGCGAGCGCAGTTTGGGCAGGTTGGTCTTCGGGTCGGCAATGGAGGTGCCGTCGACCACGATGTCACCCTTCTGGAACGGTTCCAGCGCGTTGACGCACTTGATCAGGGTGGATTTGCCCGAACCCGATGGGCCGCACACCACGATCACTTCGCCTTTTTTGACATCAGTGCTGCAATCGGTCAGCACCTGGAAGTCGCCATACCACTTGTTGATGTTCTTGATAGAGATCATACGGCAAACCTTTTTTGCAGACGCTTGACCAGCAGCGAGGCGGAAAAGCTGATGATGAAGTAGACGACACCGGCGAAGATCAGGAACTCGTTGGAGCGGCCGATGATGTCGCCGTTGGAGCGGGCGGAGTTGAGGAAGTCCACCAGGCCCACGGTGTAGACCAGCGAGGTGTCCTGGAACAGGATGATCGACTGTTGCAGCAGCAACGGGGTCATCTTGCGGAACGCCTGGGGCAGGATGATCAGACGCATGGTCTGGCCGTAGGTCATGCCCATTGCCTGGGCTGCGCCCATCTGGCCCTTGGGAATCGACTGCACGCCGGCCCGTACGATTTCACAGAAGTACGCGGCTTCGAACATCATGAAGGCCACGACGCAGGAGGCGAACGCCCCGATCGGGGTGTCTTCGCCGGTGATCCAGCGCAGCACGAACGGCACTGCCAGGTAGAACCAGGTAATGACCAACAGCAGCGGGATCGAGCGGAAGTAGTTCACGTAGGCGCCGGCCAGGCGCGACAGCAGTTTGTTGGACGAAAGGCGCATCAGCGCGAGCACGGTGCCCAATGCGATGCCGCCGATCACGCCCATGACCATTAACTGCAAGGTCATGACCATGCCGTTCCACAGGCCCGGAATGGCGGGGATGATGCCGCTGAAATCAAAGTCCATTATTTACCCCCCACGGAGATCAGGCCGGGCACGGCGACTTTCTTCTCGACCAGGCGCATCAGCAACATCAGGCTCATGTTCAAGGTGAAGTAGATCAGCGTGGCCAGGGTGAAGGCCTCAAACAGGTTGGCCGAGAACTCGGCGGTCTGTTTGGTTTGCGCCAGCAATTCCATCAGGCCGATCAAGGACGCCACGGAGGAGTTCTTGAACACGTTGAGGAATTCCGAGGTAAGGGGCGGAATGATGATGCGGTAGGCCTGTGGCAGCAGCACGTTCCAGTAGATCTGTGGCAGCTTGAAGCCCATGGCACGCGCGGCGGCTTCCTGGCCGCGTGGCAGCGCCTGGATGCCGGTACGCACCTGTTCGCACACACGGGCGGCGGTGAACAGGCCCAGGCACACGACAACGCTCAGGTAAGCCGAGGTGGTCGGGTTGAGGTCTTGTTTGTACCAGTCCTGCAGGTTTTGCGGGAGCATATCGGGTATCAGGAAGTACCAGATAAACAGCTGAACCAGCAGCGGCACGTTACGAAACAGTTCCACGTAGCAGGTCGCGATGCCCGATACGAGGCGGTTTGGCACAGTGCGCATGACCCCCAGAATGGAGCCCAGCAACAAGGCGATAATCCATGCCACGACGGCGATGGCAATGGTCCAGCCCAAACCGGAGATGTACCAGTCGAGATAGGTCTCGCTGCCCACGCCGGTGGACTTGAAGAACACGCCCCAGTCCCAGTTGTAATTCATTAGGGTCTCCCCTCGAGATCGATCGATGTACAAGCACCCGCTTGGGGAAGATCCTTTCCCGCCCGACGTTGAACGTCAGGCACACACGATCGGCTCGAAAACCGCCAGGTCGAGTGTTCCACATTAAAGCCAGCAGGTAGTAACAGACGCCTGAGGGAGGGTTGGCTCCCTCAGGAGATAAGGTTAGTCAGGAATCAGATTTTTACGTCAGGCGCTGGTTTGTCGCTTGGGTTAGCGATCAGCTCCTTAACCTTTTCACTCATCGGGAAGTTCAGGTTCAGGCCTTTAGGTGGGATCGGGCTTTCGAACCACTTGCTGTAGATCTTGTTGATTTCGCCGGATTTGTACAGGGCGACGATGGCGTCATCCACGGCTTTCTTGAAGGCCGGGTCGTCTTTACGCACCATGCAAGCGTAGGCTTCAAAGGACTGCGGCGTACCGGTGATGACCCAGTCGTCCGGCTTCTTGGCCTTGGCTTCTTCACCGGCCAGCAGGGCGTCGTCCATCATGAAGGCTACGGCGCGGCCGCTTTCCAGCATCTGGAAGGATTCGCCGTGGTCTTTGGCGGAGATGACGTTCATGCCCATCTGCTTGTCGGCGTTCATCGCTTTGATGATGCGCTCGGAGGTGGTACCAGCGGTGGTCACGACGTTTTTGCCTTTCAGGTCGGCAAAGTCAGCGTAGGACGGCTTGCCATCCTTGTCTTTCTTGACCAGCAGACGGGTGCCGATTTCGAAGATGTTAACGGTGAAGTCGACTTGCTGGGCGCGTTCGGCGTTGTTGGTGGTCGAACCACACTCAACGTCCGCAGTGCCGTTCTGGATCAACGGGATACGGGTTTGCGAGGTCACCAGGTTGTACTTGGTTTTCAGATCGGGTTTGTTCAGGTCTTTTTTCAGTTGTTCGACGATAGCCAACTGAATGTCGTGGGAGTAGCCCACTGGTTTGCCCGAACCGTCTGCGATGTAGGAGAACGGAATGGAGCTGTCGCGGTGAGCGAGAGTGATGGTGCCGGAGTCGTTGATTTTCTTCAGTGTGCCGGTGAGTTCGGCGGCGAAAACTGGAGTGCTGATCAGAGCAGCAGCGATAGCTGCGCCCAGGATATGGGGAACGATGCGCATCAATACTTCCTCGACATTTGTTTTTTTTATGAAGCCGGCTAAGCGACTCTCTTTGTACTGCGAATGCCCATGACGGCTCCTAAGGCGCCTCAGGCAATCGTCAGGGAGTGTAGAGCATGAGTCGTGCCATACCAGAAATAAAAGGTTATTTGATTGATTTATAAGGAGATTAAGTTTGTGTTACGAGGGATTTGTAACGGTTTGGTCCGGCAAACCGAATGGGGTGGGGTGTGGCGTTCGGAAAACCGAATGGTCAGCAAGGTATTCCGAGCCAGGCTTTTTGTGGGAGCTGGCTTGCCCGCGATGCCTGCACCTCGGTCTTTGATTGAACCGAGGTGATGCAATCGCAGGCACCGGCGGCCTATCCGGTGCTGCTGGGCTCGGCCTTCAGCGTGATTCGCGAAATGGGCCTGCGCTATGCCAGGACACACCCCATAAAAAAGCCCCTGGACCTTGCGGTACAGGGGCTTCTCGTCACTGCCTGCGATCAGGCTGCTTCAATCTTCGCGCGGTTTTGCTCGACCTTGGAGAGGTAGCGCTGCACGTTTTCCTGCTCTTGCGGTGTGGTGAACAAGCCCAGCTTGGTCCGGCGCCACAGCACGTCCTGCGGTTGCGTTACCCATTCTTCGGCGCACAGGTAATCGATTTCGCGGGTGTACAGGCCGCCACCCAGGTGTTCGCCCAAGTCAGCAAGCGATTGCACGCCTTCGAGCAAGCGCCAGGTACGGCTGCCGTACGTGGTGGACCAACGGCGTGCGATCTCGCTTGGCACCCAGTCAAACTTGGCGCGAATCGCTTCGGCCAAGGCTTCTGGCGTAGTCATGTTCTCGCCGCCCGGCAGGCTCGCCGTGGCGGTCCAGCTTGGGCGCATCTGCGTGAAAAACGGCGCCAGTTGCGCCATCGCCGATTCGGCCAGCTTGCGGTAGGTGGTCAACTTGCCACCGAACACCGACAGGATCGGCGCTTCACCGTTACCGCCAGACAGCGACAGGGTGTAGTCGCGGGTGATGGCCGACGGGTTGTCCGATTCGTCGTTGCACAACGGGCGCACGCCGGAGTAGGTGTGCACGATGTCGTCGCG
>OPGP01000113.1_pt1 | contig 16455 bp, 17 predicted proteins | sample 1691661 | NCBI WGS metagenome assembly OPGP01 (sample SAMN05831936, study PRJEB22555) | human gut metagenome | isolation source: Material from the ethmoid | host: Homo sapiens | reverse complement strand
AGTACTGCGCAAAGGTTGGCCTGCCGAGTACCGCCAAAGAGTTTGTCGCCAGCTTGAAGGAGCAACTTGAGAGTACCGCTCAGCAGTTGGATGACAAGTTTCCCAGTTGCCGCGGTGATGTGTCGATTAATGAGGCCGGTGATCCTGTGCTGCGCCGAGTGGTCGCCCGTGACATCCCGCCTTCAGCAATCTCGCTACAAACGGCTATCACACAGCGTATGCCTGCCAGGCATGTGCTCGACATCATGGCCAACATCGAACACTGGATTCAGTTCACCCGGCATTTCGGGCCGATGTCCGGCAGCGATCCCAAACTGAAGGAGCCGGCCGAGCGCTACCTGATGACGATCTTCGCCATGGGCTGCAACCTAGGGCCGAACCAGGCCGCTCGCCACCTGGCGGGTAACGTGACCCCGCACATGTTGTCTTACACCAATCGTCGGCACCTGCCACTCGACAAGCTGGATAAGGCCAACCGGGAGTTGGTCGAACTTTATCTCCAGCTCGATCTGCCCAAGCTCTGGGGTGACGGCAAGGCGGTCGCGGCCGACGGGACTCAATTCGACTTCTACGATGAAAACTTGCTCGCCGGCTACCACTTCCGTTACCGGAAGATGGGCGCAGTCGCCTACCGACATGTGGCAAATAACTACATCGCAGTCTTTCAGCACTTCATTCCACCTGGCATCTGGGAAGCCATCTATGTCATCGAGGGCCTGTTGAAAGCGGATCATAGCGTTGAAGTCGATACGGTCTATTCAGACACCCAAGGCCAGTCCGCAACAGTGTTTGCGTTCACCCATTTGCTGGGCATCAATCTAATGCCTCGCATCCGCAACTGGCGCAACCTGGTCATGTATCGGCCCGATCGCTCGGCCAAGTACAAGCATATCAACAGCCTCTTCACTGATACCGTCAACTGGAGCCAAATAGAAACCCATTGGCAGGATCTGATGCAGGTGGCGCTGTCGATTCAGGCCGGCAAAATATCTTCGCCAATGCTGCTGCGTAAACTCGGTTCTTACAGTCGGCGCAACAAGCTCTACCATGCAGCGCAGGAGCTGGGATGTGTGATCCGGACCATTTTCCTGCTCAAATGGATCGGCAACCGAGAGTTGCGCCAAGAAGTAACCGCCAATACCAACAAGATCGAGTCCTACAACGGTTTCTCGAAGTGGCTATCCTTCGGCGGCGATGTCATCGCCGAGAACGATCCAGATGAGCAACAGAAGCGCTTGCGTTACAACGATATGATCGCTTCCTCGGTGATCTTGCAGAACACCGTCGACATGATGCGGATCCTGCAGAAGCTAGCCCGTGATGGTTGGCAGTTTACCGATGAAGACGTATCGTTTCTCAGCCCTTACCTGACCAGCAACGTCAAACGCTTTGGCGAATTCAATCTCAGCCTCAAGCGTCCACCGGAACCCTGGATCAAGGATTCCATTTTCCAGCAGGCCGCGGGTTCAATTCGTGGACAAACGATGCCCAATAACAGAGTTGAGGAGACGAACTGATGCACATTCCACCCGCTTCGTTTCGAGTGACGCCCTACGGCGAAGTGGATGCCGCTGCACTGGACAGGTTGCGAGATAGCTTTGACACCTCCCAGATTCTGCTGTTGGTGGATCGACTGGATACCTGTCTGGCTGAGCTGGGTGGAGTTGTGGCTGTCCGTGATGAGTTGCTGAAGCTCCACGCGATGACCCTAACCCTTGTAGAGGGCGCTCCACTGACTGTACCTACTGAGAATGCCTGCATCTGGTCGGAGGCCGAATCGCTACAACAGGATCTTGAGGCCCTCGCTGGGTGGGTGCATTCTGCCCAAGCAGCGATATCCCCTTTGGTCAATCTAACACCCGACCATGAGCAGTAAGCCCTTGGAAATAGGCAACTACAACGGCGCCGCATGACGTAGGGCTCAGCAAGCATTTCGCAGGAGGTGCTCGACGAAGTTCAATTAGCTTTCGCCGCCTCAGGAGCCCCTATCGTGAGGGACATTTGTACCTTTCCTAGACATGGCTAAAGCAGGCGCTCGACAATACCGCGTATCGCGTCGTCCTCCAACTCAGAGGGGGCGAACCAGGAAAGGTATTGCCACTACATATGCTCTATCTCACGGACGTCCAACCAACCTTCTGCCCCCAGTGCGGAAAACCCATAGAAATCAGACTGCATGGCTGGGAGGCTCAGGATCGGTTTTACAACGCCAAACACCCCTTCCTCTGTGACTGCGGGGCCCGTTACCTAATTGCCGAAGACACGGTGTCCAAGGCCTTCGATGGTGCTGAATCAGTCGGTGGCGATGCGGGTTTCGACCGAGCGGCCAAAGGCAAGCTGCTATCCGAACTCTACGTGATCCTAGGCACACTCGATGCTCCCGAGGACGTGCTCGATCAAGTTTTTGCAGCGGTCGAGGGATACCCTCTGCCGCATTCGACATTGCTACCCTTCAAGACTAAGTAGATGAGCAAGTAAGATTCACTGGTTTGCTGTTTCCAACCCCGAGCAGAAGCGCTACCCCGAATGGCGGCGATCCTTCGGAACTACTGAGGAGGGCGTCGTTTTCGTGCTGGCCTCCATGGCCGGTGACTGCTCTGAACTCCATGTGATGCTCTGCGCCCGCTAAGATTTCGGAGCTGGCGGCGGGTCATCTTCAAAGCTGCCATTACGGTATCGATGGGGGCAGAATTGCTTTCCTCTCTTCGAAGTGTCCATCGGTAAGGTAAATCATTTCGTATGCATTGCAGTCGCCCTGATGGGTGGGCTGCAACAGAATGTGTCCCAGTTCACCCATCTCGACATCGCGCAGTTTGTAAGCGACGGAACCGTCTCCGAGGAACTCCCGATCAACCTTGAGTTCTTTCGGCGACATGGTGGCCTTCTCCAATTCAGGTTGTGAATGCCCACGTCTCACGGGTGATGGCCGCAATGGTGACAGCCAGTGTCTCGGATGGGCCATCAGCGACCAAGCAACGTTGCCATGGCTCAGCCTGAGGGTTGGCCGGGATTCGCGCCAAAACCGCCAAAACAACCTTAAGTAATTGATACTAAAGATCAATCAAGTCAAAGCTCCGAGCACGAAAGCGCTGCTGTAACACATGCGTATACTTTCGTGCCATCCCGTCACCACGACAGCCCTTACCCTTCTCGCTCAGAATTTTTCTGACCGTAGCACGTCGATGCTGCTCACGAACAAGATCATGGCGTAATTGTCGTAGTAATGCGTCTGCAGGTAGGTGGCGATTGTTGAGGCTGTATCGGCATCGCACACCACCTCAATGCGGATGTTACCGCTCGCCTCCCAGCCGGCATTGCGAACGCCACGACCGCCTTTGCCACGAGCGTCGGTGATGGTGTATCCGTGGGCACCTAACCGCTCGATATCCCGGATCAGAGTGCCCTCGACTGCTGCTTCTGTGACGATGGTCAACAGCTTGCGCGTATGTCCTTCCATTAGTTTCATCCTCCCAGGGACGTGTGCGCCCACACGGCGAGCGCATAATAAATTGGGATACCCACCAAGACATTGAACGGGAATGTGACGCCCAGCGAAGCGGCCAGCGACAAGGTGGGGTTGGCCTCGGGCACCGATATGCGCATGGCGGCGGGTACCGCGATGTAAGAAGCACTGGCGGCCAGCGTGGCAAGCATGGCTATCCCCCCGACGGACAAGCCCAGTGCCAGCCCCAGCCCGATGCCCACTAGCGAAGAAAACAGGGGCATGCCAATGCCAAAGGCAACCAAAAATAGCCCGTACCGGCGTAGGCTGCCCACCTGTGTCGCGGTGATCAAGCCCATCTCCAGCAGGAACAGGGCCAGAATGCCCTTGAAGAGATCGAAGAACAACGGCTTGATCGAAGACAATCCGTCAGGTCCGGCTGCCCAGCCGATAAGCAGGCCGCCGACCAGCAACACGATGCTTTTCCCCAGGAACACTTCATGGGCAACCTCACTCCATCGCGTCTGCCGTGACAGGCCGCGCGCCAGTATGATGCCGACTAGAATGGCGGGAATCTCCAGCAACACCAGAAGCAGTGGCATGTGCTCTTCGAAGGCAATCTGGCGGGAGCCAAGATAGGCAACCGCGACGGCGTAGGTACCGACGCTCACCGAGCCGTAATGAGCTGCGATCGAGGCCGCATCTGCGCGCTTGAAACGGCCCACGTAACGAAGCACGGGAAAGGCAAGCAGCGCCAGGAAAAAGCCCATCGCCACGACGGCCAGCATATCCGGCAGCAAGTCACCGAACGGCTGCTTGGCGAGTTCGATACCACCCTTGAGGCCGATGGAGAGCAGCAACAGAATGCTCACGAACTCGTAAATCGCGGCCGGAAGACGCAGCTCCGAGCGCAGCAGACCGGCGACGAGACCCAGCAGAAAAAACAGGATAATAGGATCGATTACATTCATTACTGTTCTCTATTTCGTTTCGATGGATGTGAAATTAAGTCGTCGACTAGATTCTCCATATGCATGCAGCGTGATCCTTTGATTAAGGCGGTGATATTGGCATGCAGGGTGTCGCGCAGCGCGGACGCCAACGCTTCGTGGCTCTGGAAGTGCCGCGCGCCCTGCCCGAAGGTGTCAACGGCATGTCGCGACAACTCCCCGAGGGCGAACAATCGGTTGACGCCCGCAGCGCGGGCGGATCGCCCCGCTTGACAATGCCACTCCATGGCCGTCTCACCCAACTCGGCCATGTCCCCCAGTACCAGCACCCGCTCTCCCTGGGTGTCGGCGAGCACGGCCAAGGCCGCATGCAACGATGAAGGGTTGGCATTGTAGCTGTCGTCGATCAGTCGGGCGCCGTGCAAACCAACCAGTGGCTGCATCCGTCCCTTGATGGGCTGTACCTCGGCAAGCCCCGCCGCGATCACGTTCGCGGGCACCCCAAGCACCAGCGCCGCGGTAGCAGCCGCCAGGGCGTTGGCAGCATTGTGTCGGCCAGTCAGCGCCAGTTCGATGTCGAGGCCCCCCCACGGTGATTGGATCACGAGCCGCCCGCCGTATGCCGTGGAATGCCACGCCCCCTGTACATCGACTTGCGCGCTCGACAGGCTATAACCGATGATCCGACGTCCGTTCGCCAGTGCTGTCCAGATAGGGAAGCAAGGGTCGTCGGCGTTGAGCAGCGCAATTCCGGCGTCATCCATCGCCGCGAACATCTCGCCGTTGGCCCGTGCCGCCCCCTCCGAACCACCAAAGCCCGCGATATGGTCCAGTCCTGCGTTAGTAATCAACCCAAGGGTGGGGCGGGCGAGGTCGGCTAGCAACGCGATCTCACCGGGGTGGTTGGCACCCAGTTCGATCACCGCGAAACGGTGTCGATCGCGCAAGCGCAATAAGGTCAGCGGAACGCCGATCTCGTTATTGAGATTGCCGTGTGTCACTAAAACCGCAACCGAGGCGGCCCTGCGCAGGATTGCCCCCAGCATCTCCTTAACGGTGGTTTTCCCGTTGCTCCCGGCGACCGCGATCAACGGAATCTCGAATCTGCTACGCCACGCGCGAGCCATCAGCCCCAGCGCCGATACAGTATCGGGCACCACTAACTGGCAGAAATCGGCATGCCCTTGCCGATTGACCACTGCGGCGACCGCACCTCGACGCTTGGCCTCAGTCAAGAAATCATGGCCGTCATGCTGCTTACCCGGCAGTGCAACAAACAAATCGCCGCGCCGCACACACCGACTATCGATGCACACGCCTCGCACAAACGCATCCGGCTCAGGTGTCGTAACACCAAACCAGTGCGCGACTTCGGATAAACGCAACCCTCGGCTATTCATATCCCCTCCTGCGCAGTGTCGTACACATCCGGATGGATCAGCAGTCCCGTGGCAGAGTCTTGAAACCAGGGTGACATCAGGTGCTGCGAGTACCGCGCCAGCAGACTCCGCATCTCGATTTGCGCTTCAGACGAAGGTGCTTCGCTGGGGAATACAGGAATGAAGCGCCCTGACGGCATACCGTCCTGCCACAGGCTGGCTGACTCAATCAACGCGCCCAAGAGATCGCGGCGGGACACCTCGCCGCGGTCTTCTCCGGCTGGCGTCTCAAGCCAGCAAAGCGTCCAGATGGCCTGTAGCCCGACGGTTTCCCTGATGCGAACGGGGCGATAGGCGGCTTGGTTATGCAGCAGTGCGCCCGGAGGTTCCGCCGCCGTGCGCGGATCGATCCATATCCCCAGCAGCGTTTCGAGAACCGTTTCCGGATAGTATTTGCGTCTAAATGAGAAGAAGTCGTTCAGCTCAATACAGCTACACGCCAAATCCTCCAAGCTGCGAACCAGCATCAACATGCTCATGCGCAACCCCGTTCGGCCTGCCTGCCGCCAGCAGCACGCTTCAAGCGATCGCGCACCGCTTCCCACTCCATTTTGGCGGGCGGTAATTCGACTAGAGCACAGTGACAATCCCAGGTATCGATTTCGCGCAGGAGCGCATAAAGCACCTGCCCGTACTCTTTGGGATCGGCGGGCATCATTAGCCAGCGGCAGCCGACCTCGTTGGTTGCCGGCGGATGCATTGACAGAACTGCAACCGATTGTCCGAAGTTCAGAAACGACTGGGCCGCTGCCTCGATTTCCGTCGCATCTATTAGTTGCAGCGGGGTATCCGGGGCGTAATGAGAGGCCAGGCAACCCGGTGCCCGTGGGCCACCGCCCGCGCTCACGGTGAGCAATTCGCCGAGGACACGAGTAAGCACGTTGGGCATCACCGCCCCGGGACGCAGCACGCGCGGGTACTCCCCACTGAGGTCGAGGATGGTGGACTCCAAGCCCACCTTGCACGAACCACCGTCGATGACGCAGTCCACCGCATCTCCAAACTCTGCGATCACGTGGGCTGCCGAGGTGGGGCTGACGCGGCCGAAGCGGTTGGCCGACGGTGCGGCGATGCCACCGCCGAACGCTTTGAGTAACGCCAGCGCCACGGGGTGATCCGGCACTCGCAGCCCAATCGTGTCTTGGCCACCGGTCACCGCGTCCAGCACGCCCGGCGCGCGCTTGAGGATCAGCGTGAGCGGACCGGGCCAGAAGCGTTCTGCGAGCTTCCAGGCTGAGTCGGGGATATCCCGCGCCCAGCGCTCGATCTCATCGGCCGCGGCAAGGTGGACAATGAGGGGGTGATCTGCGGGGCGGCCCTTCGCAGTGAAAATGTTCGCCACAGCGCGCTCGTTGGCGGCGTCTGCCCCCAAGCCGTAGACGGTCTCGGTGGGGAAGGCTACCAAGCCGCCGCCGCGCAAAACTCCGGCGGCGTACAATATTTCTTCCCGGATACTTCCATACAGCGTCATGCTCAGACTCCAGTGAACGTCAGGGAACTGTGCACTCCGCACGTGACCCAAATTTCCAGCCCCTCTTCCAGGGGTTCGCCCATATCAACTACCAGTGTTTTCGGGGCCATAACTGCACCTTTTCATTTATGTAGATTGTCATCTGAGCCAAGAGCGGGGCTATCTCAAACCCGGCCGAAGAGCCCTGCCAGGCCTTGGCTCGGTCCGCATCAATTCGTTCGTCAGCAACGGAGAACAAGCCCCCGCCACGTCCTTCAGCCGACAGAAAATCACCCTTATCCACTCTGGCATTGCGTGCATAACCAATAGCCTCAAGCGCCAAGGCCGTCGTCCAAACGCTGCAGTTATTCATGGCAACCTCTTACTTGTCGGTGACGGCACCTTCCGATGCGCTGGATACCAGCTTGGCGTACTTGGCCAGCACGCCTCGGGTGTAGAGCGGTGCCGGTTGTGTCCAGTGTGCACGGCGTTCGGCCAGCACGGCATCCGACACAGCAACGCTGATCTCGCGGGTTTCGGCATCGATGGTGATGGCATCCCCGTTCTCGACCAGTGCAATCGGACCGCCATCAAAGGCTTCCGGTGTAATGTGACCGACCACGAAACCGTGTGAGCCGCCGGAGAAGCGGCCATCGGTAATGAGTGCGACTTCCTTGCCGAGCCCCTTGCCCATCACAGCCGAGGTCGGCGACAGCATTTCGCGCATGCCCGGGCCACCCCTGGGGCCTTCGTAACGGATCACGATGACATCGCCGGCGACCACTTCGCCGTTGAGGATGCCGGCCAACGCGGCTTCCTCGCCGTGGTAGACGCGAGCAGTACCTTCGAAGCGCAGACCTTCCTTGCCGGTGATCTTGGCCACCGCACCGGTCGGCGACAGGTTGCCGTGCAGAATGACCAGGTGCGAGTCCTTCTTGATCGGGTTGTCGAAGGGGCGAATGATGTCCTGATCGACCGGATAGTCGGCGACGTCGGCGAGGTTCTCGGCCAGGGTCTTGCCGGTGACGGTGAGCACATCGCCATGCAACAGGCCTGCATCGAGCAGGCGCTTCATCAGCGGCTGGATGCCACCGATGGCGACCAGTTCGGACATCATGTACTGGCCAGAAGGACGCAGGTCGGCCAGCACCGGCGTGGTCTTGCCGATCTCGATAAAGTCATCAAGGGTCAATTTCACACCCACGGCGTGGGCCATGGCCAACAAGTGCAGCACGCCGTTGGTGGAGCCGGCCAGCGCGATGATGACGCAGATGGCGTTCTCGAAGGCCTTGCGGGTCATGATGTCGCGCGGTTTGATGTCGCGCGCGAGCAGTTCCAGCACCTGCTGGCCGGCACGGAAGCAGTCCGAGGCCTTGTCAGCCGAGATGGCGTTTTGCGCGGAGGAGCCAGGGAGCGACATACCCATGGCTTCGATGGCCGAGGCCATGGTATTGGCGGTGTACATGCCGCCGCAGGAGCCTGGGCCCGGAATCGCAGTATCTTCGATCTGCTTAAGCTGGAGCAGGTCGATGTCGCCCTTGGCATGCTGCCCTACGGCCTCGAACACCGAGATAATATCGGTGTGGCCGTAGCCGGGCTTGATGGTGCCGCCATAGACGAAGATTGCGGGTCGGTTCAGCCGTGCCATGCCGATCAGGCAGCCGGGCATGTTCTTGTCGCAGCCACCCACGGCGACCAGACCGTCGAAGCCTTCGCAGCCGACCACGGTTTCGATGGAGTCGGCGATGACCTCACGCGACACCAACGAATACTTCATGCCCTCGGTGCCATTGGCGATGCCGTCCGATATGGTGATGGTGTTGAAGATCACACCCTTGCCGCCGGCCGCATTCGCGCCTTTCTCGGCTTCTTCCGCGAGCTTGTTGATGTGCATGTTGCAGGGCGTGACATTGGCCCAGGTCGAGGCGATGCCGATCTGCGGCTTCTTGAAGTCATCATCCGTGAAGCCGACGGCGCGCAACATGGCGCGCGCCGGGGCGGCCTCGACGCCATCCACCACCAGGGAGGAATATTTGCGCATGTTGTCAGTGATCTCAGTCATCTCGAAAATCCTTGAAGTGGTTATCGCGAGCATACAGGCATGCCGCGCTGGCTCAACAGGCTGCTAGCAGCGAGCACGTCCCACATCATCTCGCCTGCATAGGCAATGCTTCGATGAGTCTCCACGCAATCGTTCCCCCGGCGCGCAATGGTAGGCCCGTTTCATTCCCGAAACGGACCGTTTCGGGCACAGTCCAACTCTGCTTCTCCAGGGTGATGCTGTCGCTGTTGCGCGGTAGCCGGTAGAAGTCAGGCCCATGGAAGCTGGCGAACGCCTCCAGCCGCTCGAGCGCTGCAGCTTGCTCGAAGACCTCGGCGTAGAGCTCGATCGCAGCGTGCGCGGTATAAATGCCCGCGCAGCCGCAAGCGGACTCCTTGGCGTGACGCGAGTGCGGCGCGCTGTCGGTGCCGAGAAAAAACTTCGGGCTGCCTCCGGTGGCAGCGGCAACCAGCGCGCGACGGTGCGTCTCGCGTTTCAGCAGCGGCAAGCAGTAATGGTGCGGCCACAAGCCCCCCTCGAACATCGCGTTGCGGTTAAGCAGTAGATGGTGCGCAGTGATGGTCGCTGCGAGGTTTTCCGGGGCCTCGCTGACGAAATCGGCGGCCGTAGCGGTGGTGATGTGCTCCAGCACCATGCGCAGGCCGGTGAACTCACGCACCAGTGGTTCCAGATGGCGCTCGATAAACACCGCTTCGCGGTCGAAGGTGTCGACGTCCGCTGAGGTCACCTCGCCGTGCATAAGCAGCGGCAGGTCGTGCCGCTCCATTGCCGCGAGCACCGAGTAGATGCGTTTCAGGTCGCTCACACCGCTTGAGGAGTTGGTCGTCGCGCCGGCCGGGTAATACTTGACCGCATGCACGACACCACTCGCCTTGGCCCGTGCGATCTCCTCGGGCGGCGTGGCCTCGGTGAGGTAGAGCGTCATCAGCGGCTCGAATGACATCCCCGCCGGCAACGCCGCCAGGATGCGCTCGCGGTAAGCCAGCGCCTGCGCCGTGGTTATCACGGCCGGCTTGAGGTTGGGCATGACGATGGCGCGCGCAAACCGCCGCGCCGTGTCGGGGAGTACCGAGGCCAGTACGTCACCATCGCGTAGATGCAGGTGCCAGTCATCGGGGCGGGTCAAGGTCAGGCGCGTCTTACTCATGGATGGCTCCTCAGGGATTGCAGTAGTCGCAATAGCGCGGATCGGCGTATTGCCGGTCGGTGCGCTCGCGGGTCTCGCGATGCGCGCACTTGAGGCATCCATGAACCTCGGCGCGGGTTTCGCGGGTCGGCGCATCACAGTCCGTACAACGCAGCCCAGGCACGCGCTCGACGATCCAGAACCCCGGCGTACTGCAGGCTGGACACAGCGAGCAGAGCTTTTTTGCCAGATCCTCAGCCGCACGGCGGATATTCTCCATACGCGTGGGATTGGCATGGGCGCGCCCGTCGGTTTCGAGAAAAACCCTGCCGCTGGCCGATTGCTCCCGCGCCCAGGCAAAGGCGGCCTCCAGCGTCGCCCAAGAGGCGATGCCTTTGCGAATACGCGGATCGGCCTCGCTGTCAGGACGCAGCACCAGATGGTGCTCGGGAAATCCCGTTTGGTGGGCGAAGGATTCGGCCTCAGCCCAGCTGGCCGTCAGCAGGTGGGCGCTCTTTGCATTGCCCTGGGCGACGCCGACCACCTCGATTGCGCGGATATCGTCTATGAAAATCAGCAATTCCATGTTCCAGGGAAACATTCCCGCGAACGGATCAGGGCCAAAGGAGCCTTCGCTGGCAAGCCCCAGTGGCAGTCCGGAAATCTGCATGCCGATACGCGCCTTCTGGCGCACAGCTTCTATCTGCGAACCAGCACGGGGGATGTCGCGGGTGAAGGTACCTAACAGGTCGGTGTCATACCCGGTGACAAGCTCCACCCTGCAACCGAGCGCGAGTTCCAGCACTGGCGCGAGCACCTTTTCCTTGCCGTGCTGGGTGAGCAGCGCGACGCGCTGACCCCGGTAGAGATGGTGGGTAAAGTGCATATCAGTTTGCTCTGCGCGTGGCGACCAAACTGGCAATTACGCTCGAGCCGATCAAGATCACGACGATGCCGAGCGAAGCCTGCACCGGTACGTGATACCAGGGCGCGATCAGCATCTTGGCACCGATGAAGGTGAGCACCATGGCCAGGCCGTATTTCAGTAGATGGAAACGATCCGCCACGTCAGCGAGTAGGAAATACAGCGCGCGCAGGCCCATGATGGCGAAGATGTTGGAGGTGAAGACGATGAAGGGGTCGGTGGTGATGGCGAAGATGGCTGGAATGGAATCCACCGCGAACACCAGGTCGGTGACCTCGATCATGATCAGCACCAGGAACAGCGGCGTGACATAGCGCACGCCATCCTTGAGCACGCTGAATTTTTCGCCGTGATAGTCTTCGGTAATGCGCAGATGCCGGCGCGCGAACTTGAGAACCGGGTTCTGCTCCAGATCGGGCACTTTCTCCGCCATGACCAGCATGCGTATGCCGGTGATCAGTAGGAAGGCACCGAAGATATAGAGCACCCAGGAATACTCGCGCACCACCCAGGCTCCGGCGAGGATCATGATGGCGCGCATGACAATGGCACCGAGCACACCGTAGATGAGCACCCGGCGCTGGTATTCGGCTGGGACGTGGAAGGCCGTGAAGATCAGCAGGAAGACAAACACGTTGTCCACCGATAGCGACCACTCGATCAGATAGCCGGTGAGAAATTCCAGCGCCTTCTGGTCGGCGATCTCCGGCCCCACCGTGCCGTTCAAATGCCACCACAGGCCGACGCCGAACGCGAGCGCGAGACTCACCCAGGCCAGCGTCCAGGCACCCGCTTCCTTGACGCTCACCTTGTGCGCCTTGTTGCCGCCGAACACGAACAGATCCAGCGCCAGCATGATCAGAACGAAAGCGATGAAGACGGCCCACATCCAGGGTTCGCCGATGGAGATAGTAGGGCTCATATCAAAGTCCTGGGTTGTTTTTCAAAGAGGGCTTTCGCGCATCGCATAGAGCACCTCAAAAATCACGGTGACGACAGTTTCAAACGAACCTCTACCTGGCCACTGCGGTGACGCAGCAGTGAGAGGTCGATAGATTCCTCGCCACGACTGAAGCGGTGTTGCTCGCCCTCGGTGGTAGCGGACATCACCTCTTGGGCATACCCGGCTGCGGCGAAGCCTGCGACGTAGTGCGCCAACACCGCTTCGAATGGCGCGCCCCCTGCGTAGCGCACCTCGACGGTCTGCCCGTCGCGCGCAAAGTGGCTGCGCACCAAGCCGGGGAAACGCGACACTGGCCCGACGTCGTTGCCACTGACGTCATTCGCTGGCAGATCCGTGCCTAGCCCTGGCAACCACTTGCCTGCCTGTTCCTTCACCCCCGCAGGCACCCACTGCTCGGCCTGCTCTCGCAGCCCGGGCGCAACCTGTTCGACCTGGGTCATGGCGTCACCGGCGAAACGCTTGCCCGCGTCGGTCACGACCGACCCCTGAGTCCACAACCAGGACAGGAGCGCAATGCCAGCCCAAACCAGCAGGCCGATTAAAGCAAGCATCACCGCCGCCAGAATCAGCCAGGTGCGCGCCCGTATTCGCTTAAAACTCAATGCCACTTGCGCAAGAAATCCAGGCCTATCAAATCCACTCATATCAACCTCACTGAAACGGGCCATTCAAATGATTGTGGGCACACTGCCACTGGCGCTCCAGCATTCGTCCGGCGCGCTCCACTGCGCGATTGATCGCGATATAGAGGTCTGCCTCGGTGTCTTCGATGGAGACATCGGGGCAGCCCTCGGCACGAATTTGCAGGTAACAGTGGCGATCCTCCCCGCTGCCCCCGCTCACGCCGGACAGGCAGACGGTGATCAGCAGCCCCTGATCCTGAAAGCGACTTAGGGCGAACTGCAACCGTCGCTCTACATGGGCACGCAACTCCTCGGTCAGCGTGATATCGCGGGTCTGGATGTCGATTTGCATCCCATACTCCTTTAACCCCAATGCGGGGTTACATGGGGTAATCCTAGGTTTGCTTCTGCATCAAGAAAAGCAGATTATTCTTTGCGATTAATTCGCCACAGACTGATAGTGAGCCTCACTGCCCATGCTGAACTACAAACAGCTTCACTATTTTTGGAACGTCGCTAAGGCCGGAAGCATCACGCGTGCCGCCGAACGGCTGCATCTCACTCCCCAGACGATTAGTGGTCAGCTCGCCGAGCTTGAGCGTTCATTGGGCACGGATCTGTTCCGCCGTATTGGTAGGCGTCTCGAACTGACGTCTGCGGGAAAACTGGCGCTGTCCCATGCCGACGAGATCTTCCAGATAGGCAACGAACTCGAACAATCGTTACGCAGTGGTGCCGGCAGCGGAGAACAGTCGTTTCGGGTGGGGGTTGCCGACGCCGTGCCCAAATCGCTCGCCTATCAGTTGTTGGCACCAGCAATGGCACTCGCAGAGCCTGTGCGTCTCATATGCTACGAGGACAAGTTAGAGCGATTGTTCGCAGAACTGGCCATCCACCAACTCGACCTGGTGATCGCTGATCGGCCGTTGCCCTCCGAGCTGGGGGTGAAAGGCTATAACCACGAGCTGGGGCGATGCACCGTCGCCTTTTATGCGGTGCCGGAACTGGCCGCGCGCTACCGATCGACTTTTCCGCGCTCCCTGGACGGTGCCCCTTTTTTACTTCCGGGAGATAAGGTGGCGGTGCAGGCACCGCTGACGCGCTGGTTTAACGAGCAACAGATCCAGCCACACATCATCGGTAAGTTCGACGACAGCGCACTGATGAAAGCCTTCGGCAAGGCCGGTGCCGGCATTTTCCCTGCGCCGGCAATACTGAGCAATGAAATTGGGGATCAGTATGGGGTCGAGGTCATAGGCTGCGCCCATGAGGTCATGGTGCGCTACTACGCAATCTCCATTGAGCGCAGACTGACCCATCCCGCCGTCGTGGCGGTTAGTGAGGCGGCGAAGCAATCCTTGTTCGTCGAAGGCGATCCTGTTCGGTAGCGTGGTGTTCTTGAGTGTGGTGTTCGCTTTAGCTCACGCTCCCTCAGCGCGAGTTTCTGTCGTGTGTCTGGCTCGATATCAAAAGGCGACACGAACTTTTTGCAACATTGAAGAGCGCCTGTACGGAAGTAAACCTGACTCTAGAGGCCTACGATCCCGAACGATCAGTCAATACGTTGGGCGAGGATCAGTGATTGTTCGTTGCTCAAGGGGAAAAGCAAATGGCTCGAACACGTCGAGCCATTTGCTGAATGCCTTTTGTCGGTCTTTTACACGGTTTGATCCAGAAGGTGTGTTGATCCGATGACCCCGCGCGAACGTAGCAGCGCCAACACCTGCTTGACGCCTTCTTCCACCGACAGGCTCTGCGTGTCGATCACCAGATCGGCATTCAGCGGCACGTCATAGGGGAAGGACTCACCCGGGATATTGTCGACACCAGCTGCGTACAGGCCTTGCGGGTCACGCTCGGAGCAGACTTGCGGCGAAGCCTGCACATACACGGTGATCAGACGCTCGGCACCGATCAGCGCCTTGGCCTGCTCACGGTCTTCGGCATCCGGGGCGACGAACGCGGCCAGGGTCAGCAGGCCAGCTTCGTTGAACTGACGCGCCACGTGGGCGGCACGACGCCAGTTCTCGGTACGCCCGGCACGGTCCTGCGGCAGGCCCTTGTTCAGGTCATGACGCAGGTTCTGGCCATCCAGGACATAGACCGCACGACCCATATCGAACAGCTTGCGCTCCACGGAGTAAGCCAGGGTGCTCTTGCCAGCGCCGGACAGGCCGCTGAACAGCACGGTGGCGGGCTGCTGACCGAAACGGCTGACGCGCTCTTCGGTGGAAACGTGAGTCAGCTTGCCGTGATGGCCGCCAGAACCCTGAGCACCTACTGGTTCGGCGATGATCATACCGGCACCGACGGTGCCATTGGTCAGGCGATCGATGACGATAAAGGAGCCGGTGGTGCGGTTATGCGCGTAGCCGTCCAGCGCGATCGGTGCATCCAGAGCGATGCGCACCTGGCCGATTTCGTTGAACTGCAGGCTGCTCGCCGCGCCCTCTTCCAGGGTATTCACCTCGACCCGGTGATTGATGCTGGCAATCGAGCCCGGCACGTAGCTGGTGGCGCATTTGATGTCGTACTTCTTGCCCGGCAGCATCGGCTCCTCGGCCATCCACACCAGCATGGCGTCGAAGCTATCGACCACCTGCGGGCGGTTGTCGCCATGCACCAGCATGTCGCCGCGCGATACGTCGATCTCATCTTCCAGGGTGATGGTGATCGCCTGACCCGGACCGGCCTGCTCCAGCTCACCTTCGTAGGTGACGATGGATTTGACCTTGCTGCCCTTGCCCGACGGCAGGGCGATAACTTCGTCGCCCTTGCGCACGATGCCGCTGGCCAGGGTGCCGGCGAAACCACGGAAGTTCAGGTTCGGACGGTTGACGTACTGCACCGGGAAACGCAGATCGGTGAAATTACGGTCACCGGCGACTTCCACGGTCTCGAGGATTTCCATCAGCGACTGGCCGGTGTACCAAGGCGAACGCTCGCTCTTGTTCACCACGTTGTCGCCCTTCAGCGCCGACATCGGCACGAAGTGCAGCGAGCTCGGCTTGAGCGAAATGCCCTCGGCGAACTGCAGGTAATCGGCCTTGATCTGCTCGAACACGCCCTGATCGAAGCCCTTGAGGTCCATCTTGTTGATGGCCACAACGATGTGTTTGATGCCCAACAGGCTGGCGATAAAGCTGTGGCGCTTGGTCTGGGTCTGCACGCCGTAGCGGGCGTCGATCAGGATGATCGCCAGGTCGCAGGTGGAAGCACCGGTGGCCATATTGCGGGTGTACTGCTCATGGCCGGGGGTGTCGGCGATGATAAATTTGCGCCTGGCGGTGCTGAAGTAGCGGTACGCCACGTCGATGGTGATGCCCTGCTCGCGCTCGGCCTGCAGACCGTCGACCAGCAATGCCAGGTCGATATCATCACCGGTGGTGCCGACTTTCTTCGAGTCACGGGTGATGGCTTCCAGATGGTCTTCGTAGATCATCTTCGAGTCGTGCAGCAGGCCGATATCGACCG
>OPGP01000112.1_pt1 | contig 16652 bp, 15 predicted proteins | sample 1691661 | NCBI WGS metagenome assembly OPGP01 (sample SAMN05831936, study PRJEB22555) | human gut metagenome | isolation source: Material from the ethmoid | host: Homo sapiens | reverse complement strand
TTCCAACTGCTGGACAATCAATTGGGCGAGGCGCGCGAGCGTTATCACCAGTTGATGTCGCGCCCTTCGGATATGGAAGACCTGCTGCTGATCGGCGCCAAGAAGGCCCGTGCCGTGGCGGCGCCGTTCCTGGCCGAGCTGCGTGAGGCGGTGGGCCTGCGTTCATTCGTCAATCAGGTTGCCGCGCCGGTTGCGGCCAAGAAGAAAGCCTCCAAAGCTGCACGCTTCGTAAGCTTTCGCGAAGACGACGGCAGTTTCCGCTTCCGCCTGTTGGCCGCCGACGGCGAGCAACTGCTGCTGTCGCGCAATTTTGCCGACGGCAAAGCGGCTGGCGCGGTGACCAAGCAATTGCAAAGCGGCGACGCAGTGGACGTGCGTACTGAAGCCCTGAGCTTCAGCGTATGGCTGGACGGCGCTGCGGTGGCCGACAGCGCCGAGTTCGCCGACGAACCGTCGCGCGATGCTGCCATCGCCGCTCTGCGCGTTGCGTTGACCCCCATCGAGGATTAACCCGACCAAGGGTTGATTGCCATTATCCAGGGCCGTCGTTACAGTGACGGCCCGTTTTTGTTGCCTTGCTAACGAAATTATGACGCCCCTAGAACGATATCAAGCTGATCTGAAACGCCCTGAATTCTTCCATGACGCGGCCCAGGAAACGGCGGTGCGTCATTTGCAGCGCCTGTACGACGACCTGGTCGCGGCCTCGCAAAGCAAGCCAGGGATGTTCAGCAAGCTGTTTGGCAAGAAAGACCACACGCCGGTCAAAGGCCTGTATTTCTGGGGTGGCGTGGGCCGCGGCAAGACTTATCTGGTCGACACCTTCTTCGAAGCGCTGCCGTTCAAGGAAAAGGTCCGTACGCACTTCCACCGCTTCATGAAGCGTGTGCACGAAGAGATGAAGACCCTGCCGGGCGAGAAAAACCCGCTGACCATCATCGCCAAGCGCTTCTCGGAAGAAGCCCGGGTGATCTGTTTCGATGAGTTCTTCGTTTCCGACATCACCGACGCGATGATCCTCGGCACCCTGATGGAAGAGTTGTTCAAGAACGGCGTGACCCTGGTCGCCACCTCGAACATCGTGCCCGACGGCCTGTACAAGGACGGCCTGCAACGCGCGCGCTTCCTGCCGGCCATCGCGCTGATCAAGCAGAACACCGACATCGTCAACGTCGACAGCGGCGTGGACTACCGCCTGCGTCACCTTGAGCAAGCGGAGCTGTTCCACTTCCCGCTGAACGAAGCGGCGCACGACAGCCTGAAAAAAAGCTTCCGCGCGCTCACGCCGGAATGCACCCAGGCGGTGGAAAACGACAAGCTGATGATCGAGAACCGCGAAATCATTGCATTGCGCACCTGCGACGACGTGGCCTGGTTCGAATTCCGCCAACTGTGCGACGGCCCGCGCAGCCAGAACGATTACATCGAGCTGGGCAAGATCTTCCACGCGGTGATCCTCAGCGGCGTGGAGCAGATGAGTGTCACCACTGACGACATCGCGCGCCGGTTTATCAACATGGTCGACGAATTCTACGACCGTAACGTCAAGCTGATCATCTCGGCCGAAGTCGAACTCAAGGACCTCTACACCGGCGGTCGCTTGAACTTCGAATTCCAGCGCACGCTGAGCCGCTTGCTGGAAATGCAATCCCACGAGTTCCTGTCGCGTGGGCATAAGCCGTAAGTGATGTGATCCAGATAAAAGGCCCGCTGCGATTGCGGGCCTTTTACATTGTTGGTGCGGGTTAAAAAGTGATCTGGTCTGCTGCGGGCGGCGGTGGTAGCACGAGGAACTTGGATTTGCCCTCCATCTGGTAGATCGCGCCGTCCGAACCCCTAATTAATGGTCCCTTCCCACCCTCTTTCTCATCACCCTTCTTTTTCTCCTCCAGAATTTCAGTCAACGATTTAATCTGATTTTCGTTTGATGGACTTGCGCCTGTCACGTCCAGCTGCATAGCCGGGCTGAAAGAGCTGCTTCCTATGGATGACATGATTGAGTCTCCGTCCTGGTTTGAACGACATGGATGTTGAAAACGCTCCCTGTGATCCGGAACGCGGTCCGGCAGATATAAGCGATTTTTACCTTGCTTAAAATGCCAGACACCCAGGGCGCAGCGGGTCGGCTTCGTCCTGTCTAGCTGTAGGAATTGGAGGTCTTGCGGGCAGGTATTGCTTAAGGCCTTGGTAAGGCTGCATAAGGCTTTCAGTTCGACCCTGCACCATTGCGGTATGACAGGGTCGCTTGCATCGTCAGGTGCCGTACCTACGCGGCTTGCTGAAATTGCTGCCGGTATTGGTTTGGCGACAACTCCGTGTGTTGACGAAACAGCCGCGCAAAGAAGCTCGCATCGTCGTAACCCACCTCATAGCTGATGGTCTTGATGCTCTTGCGGCTTGCCGAGAGCAGGCCTTTGGCCGTCTCGATACGCAGCCGTTGCAGGTAATGCAGCGGCTTGTCGCCGGTGGCGGTCTGGAAACGGCGCATGAAGTTGCGGATGCTCATGCCGTGTTCCCGGGCCACGTCTTCGAAGCGGAACTTGTCGGCGAAGTGCTCTTCGAGCCAATGCTGGATCTGCAGGATGATCACGTCCTGGTGCAGCTTCTGCCCGCCAAAACCGATGCGCCCTGGCGCGTAGCTGCGCTGCACTTCGTAAAGAATGTCGCGGGCCACGGCCTGGGCGATGTTGGCGCCGCAGAAACGTTCGATCAGGTAGATGTAGAGGTCGCACGCCGAGGTGGTGCCGCCGGCGCAATACAGGTTGTCGGCGTCGGTGAGGTGCTTGTCCTGGTTGAGCTGCACCTGGGGGAAGCGCTCGCTGAAGGCATTGAAGAAACGCCAGTAGGTGGTCGCTTCCTTGCCATCGAGCAGGCCGGCTTCGGCCAGCCAGAACACGCCGGTGGCTTCGCCGCACAGCACCGCGCCGCGGGCGTGTTGCTCGCGCAGCCAGGGCAGCACTTGGGGGTAACGGCTGCACAGCGCGTCGAAGTCGTCCCAGAAGGCCGGCAACACGATGATGTCGGCGTTTTCCAGGCCGCCGTCCACCGGCATGATCACATCGCTGAAGCTGCGTACCGATTGCCCGTCGGGGCTGACCAGGCGCGTTTCAAACGCTGGGGTCAGGCCCAGGCCTTGTTGTTTGCCATACCGCAGGCTGGCGAGATGGAAGAAATCCTTGGCTTGCATGAGGGTGGAAGCGAATACCCGATCAATGGCCAAAATGCTGACGCGCCGCAGGGGCGTGGAGATTTGGTTAGACATAATTTCATTTATTCTTATAGGGGAAAGTGGTCACCAGACGGCTGGATCGTCTTATTTTTTGTCGCATGTGTCCAGTGTCCCGTGACGCCTTCGCGGCATAGTCTCTGTGGGCTCGTCCTTGTCCGACAATCCACGCAGGTGACCCATGATCCCCAGAACCTTGTTCAGCTCGGAGCACGAACTCTTCCGCGAGAGCGTGCGCACCTTCCTCGAAAAACACGCCGCGCCGTTCCATGCGCAGTGGGAGAAACAGGGCTACATCGACCGTAGCCTGTGGAGCAAGGCGGGGGAGGCGGGGATGCTGTGTTCTCATCTGCCGGAGGCATATGGCGGCCTGGGTGCGGACTTTCTCTACAGCGCCGTGGTGATTGAGGAAATCAGCCGGCTGGGGCTGACCGGCATTGGTTTTTCCCTGCATTCGGACATCGTGGCGCCCTACATCCTGCATTACGGCAGTGAAGCGCTGAAGCACAAGTACCTGCCACAATTGATCTCCGGCGAGAGGGTCACGGCCATCGCCATGACTGAGCCTGGGGCGGGTTCCGATCTGCAAGGCGTGAAGACCACGGCGGTATTGGACGGCGATGAGTATGTGATCAACGGTTCCAAGACCTTTATCACCAACGGCTTTCTCGCTGAGCTGGTGATCGTCGTGGCCAAGACCGACCCCAAGGCCGGTGCCAAGGGCATCAGCCTGTTTCTGGTGGAGGCTGATACGCCGGGCTTCGACAAGGGCAAGCGCCTGGAGAAGGTGGGCATGAAGGCCCAGGACACCTCGGAGCTGTTTTTTCAGGACGTGCGTGTGCCCAAGGAAAACCTGTTGGGCCAGGCCGGCATGGGCTTCGCTTATTTGATGCAGGAGTTGCCCCAGGAGCGCCTGACCGTGGCGATTGGCGCGCTGTCGTCAGCCGAGGCGGCGCTGCAATGGACATTGGAATACACCCGTGAGCGCAAGGCGTTCGGCAAGGCTATTGCCGACTTCCAGAACACCCGGTTCAAACTGGCGGAGATGGCCACCGAGATTCAGATCGGCCGCGTGTTTGTGGATAAATGCATGGCGTTGCATCTGGACGGCAAGCTCGATGTGCCCACGGCGGCGATGGCCAAGTATTGGGCCACGGACCTGCAATGCAAGGTGCTCGACGAGTGCGTGCAACTGCACGGTGGTTACGGCTTTATGTGGGAATACCCGATTGCCCGGGCCTGGGCTGATGCGCGGGTGCAGCGGATTTATGCGGGGACCAACGAGATCATGAAGGAGATTATCGCGCGGGCGCTTTGATGCTTTTGCAGGGCGGCTCAGGGCCCCTCGCGGGCAAGCCCGGCGCCTGCACTTGAGCGCATTCCAAATGGATTGACTCGGTCAAATGTGGCAGCGGGCGTGCTCGCGAAAGCGGCTTAAGGATCAATCAAGGGGCTGGGTTCGGATGGTCCTTCTGAATCGCCTCAATCCCTTCCAGCACTTCTTTGGATAGCCTCAGGTCGGCACTGGCAATGTTGCTGTCCAGTTGCTCCAGGCTCGTGGCGCCAATAATGTTGCTGGTCACAAACGGCTGTTGCGTCACAAACGCCAGTGCCATCTGCGCCGGGTCCAGGCCATGCGCGCGCGCCAGTGCCACATAGCGGCTGCAGGCTGCTTCTGACTGCGGGTTGAAGTAGCGACTGAAGCGGCTGTATTCGGTCAGGCGGGCTTTTGCCGGGCGGGCACCGCCTTCGTATTTGCCGCTGAGCATGCCGAAGGCCAGCGGCGAGTAGGCCAGCAGGCCGCATTGCTCACGAATGGCGACTTCCGCCAGGCCCACTTCAAAGCTGCGGTTGAGCAGGTTGTAGGGGTTCTGGATCGACACTGCGCGGGTCCAGCCACGGGCTTCGGCCAGGGCCAGGAACTTCATGGTGCCCCACGGGGTTTCGTTGGACAGGCCGATATGGCGGATCTTGCCGGCCTTGACCTGTGCGTCGAGCGCTTCGAGGGTTTCCTCCAGCGGCGTCAGGTCGTCTTCGTCCTTGTGCTTGTAGCTCAGTTGGCCGAAGAAGTTGGTGCTGCGCTCCGGCCAGTGCAACTGGTAGAGGTCGATCCAGTCGGTTTGCAGGCGCTTGAGGCTGGCATCCAGGGCGTCGACGATGTGCTTGCGGTTGTGGCGCAGGTGGCCGTCGCGGATGTAGTCGATGGTATTGCCGGGGCCGGCGATCTTGCTGGCGAGGATCCAGTCGGCACGGTCGCCGCGGCTCTTGAAGTAATTACCGATATAACGCTCGGTGGTGGCATAGGTGTCGGCCTTCGGCGGCACCGGGTACATTTCTGCGGTGTCGAGGAAGTTGATCCCCGCGGCCTTGGCGCGTTCGATCTGCGCGAAGGCCTCTGCCTCGCTGTTCTGCTCGCCCCAGGTCATGGTGCCCAAGGCTATCGCGCTTACATTCAGATCGGTGCGGCCCAGCTGTCGATAATCCATCGGGTACTCCTTCGGGGAAAACAATCATAAAAGCAGGTTGAATTTTTTTTCGCAATCTGCATAATTGCCCACCTCTTTCTGCAGTGGAAGTGATGCGCCGCCTGCCGAAGAATCTTGCCGTTGAACGGACGCGCCGACCCGAGCCCCCGATAGCGTCTGTATCCGGCTGCCTTTGACTTGTCAAAGTACGCACTATTCAGTAAGATCCGCCGTCTAATTTACAGGGCGGCCCCTGAGGCTATTAAAGAATGACAACTTTTACTGCAAAACCGGAAACAGTTCAGCGCGACTGGTTTGTCGTCGACGCCGCTGGTCAGACCCTGGGTCGTCTGGCCACTGAAGTCGCCAGCCGTCTGCGTGGCAAGCACAAGCCTGAGTACACCCCTCACGTTGATACCGGTGACTACATTGTCATCATCAACGCTGAGCAGGTACGTGTTACCGGCAACAAAGCGCAAGACAAAATGTACTACCGTCACTCCGGTTTCCCAGGCGGTATCAAGTCTTCGAACTTCGAAGGCCTGATCTCCAAGAAGCCTGAAGCCCCGATCGAAATCGCGGTCAAAGGTATGCTGCCTAAGGGCCCACTGGGTCGCGATATGTTTCGCAAGCTGAAAGTCTATGCGGGCGCTGTACACCCTCATGCTGCTCAGCAGCCCCAAGAACTGAAGTTTTAACGGAATAGTTCATTATGTCGGCGACTCAAAATTACGGCACTGGCCGTCGCAAAACCGCAACCGCACGCGTTTTCCTGCGTCCGGGCACTGGTAACATCTCGATCAACAACCGCACTCTGGACAACTTCTTCGGTCGCGAAACTGCCCGCATGGTAGTTCGTCAGCCGCTGGAATTGACCGAGACCGTTGAAAAGTTCGACATCTACGTCACCGTTATCGGTGGCGGTGTAAGTGGTCAAGCTGGCGCAATCCGCCACGGTATCACTCGCGCTCTGATGCAGTACGACGAAACCCTGCGTGGCGCTCTGCGCAAAGCTGGCTTCGTAACTCGCGATGCTCGTGAAGTTGAACGTAAGAAAGTCGGTCTGCGTAAAGCGCGTAAGCGTCCGCAGTACTCGAAGCGTTAATTCGCTTTACGTTCCACAAGAACGCCCAACTCCTCACGGAGCTGGGCGTTTTTTATTGCCTGCGATTTATGCACATTTTTCGCCGTGACAACTTGCCACATCCGTAGACCCCCTATACTACAAGGCCTGGAGAGGGAGCCTCGGGCAATTCCCTTGTCATACGTGGGGCTTTTCATTACCATTCGGCAAAATTTTTATAAGTAAAGATTCAACACTTAGTAGACGCCTGATTTAACAGGCCAAAAAGCTGATGGGAGAGGACTGAATGAGCAATGACGGCGTGAATGCAGGCCGGCGTCGCTTCTTGGTAGCAGCCACATCCGTGGTGGGTGCTGCAGGAGCGGTGGGGGCTGCGGTCCCGTTCGTGGGGTCATGGTTTCCCAGTGCCAAGGCGAAAGCCGCAGGTGCACCGGTGAAGGTGAATGTCAGCAAGATCGACCCAGGCCAGCAGATGATTGCTGAGTGGCGCGGTCAGCCGGTCTTCATCGTTCGTCGTACTGAGGAAATCCTGGGGAATCTGAAGAAAATCGAAGGTCAGCTGTCTGACCCCGACTCCAAGAATTCCGAGCAACCCGCCTACGTTGATAAGGAAATCCGTTCGATCAAGCCAGAGATTCTGCTGCTGATCGGTATCTGCACCCACCTGGGTTGCTCGCCTACCTTCCGCCCTGAAGTTGCCCCTGCCGACCTGGGCAAAGACTGGGTGGGTGGCTACTTCTGCCCTTGCCACGGTTCCCACTACGACCTGGCCGGCCGCGTCTACAAGTCACAACCCGCACCACTGAACCTGCCAGTTCCGCCACATCACTACGAGACTGACAGTGTCATTGTCATTGGCGTCGACGAGGGGGAGAAAGCCTGATGAGCAAGTTCATGGATTGGGTGGATGCGCGCTTCCCCGCGACTAAAATGTGGGAAGACCATCTCAGCAAATATTACGCACCAAAAAACTTCAACTTCTTCTACTTCTTCGGCTCGCTGGCGCTGTTGGTGCTGGTTAACCAGATCGTCACTGGCGTCTGGCTGACGATGAGCTACACCCCGTCGGCGGAAGAGGCGTTCGCCTCCGTCGAGTACATCATGCGTGATGTCGAGTACGGCTCGATCCTGCGCCTGCTGCACTCCACCGGCGCTTCGGCGTTCTTCATCGTCGTCTACATGCACATGTTCCGTGGCCTGCTGTACGGCTCTTACCAGAAGCCTCGCGAGCTGGTGTGGGTGTTCGGCATGTTGATCTACCTGGCGCTGATGGCCGAGGCTTTCATGGGCTACCTGCTGCCGTGGGGGCAGATGTCGTACTGGGGCGCCCAGGTGATCATCTCGCTGTTTGGTGCGATTCCGGTGATCGGCAATGACCTGACCCAGTGGATCCGGGGTGACTACCTGATCTCCGGCATCACCCTGAACCGCTTCTTTGCCTTGCACGTCGTGGCCCTGCCGATTGTGATTCTGGGCCTGGTTGTGTTGCACATCCTGGCGCTGCACGAAGTGGGTTCGAACAACCCGGACGGCGTGGACATCAAGAAGCATAAAGACGAAAACGGCATCCCGTTGGACGGCATTCCGTTCCACCCGTACTACACCGTGAAAGACATTGTCGGCGTCGTCGTCTTCCTGTTCATCTTCTGCTCGATCGTGTTCTTTTTCCCGGAAATGGGTGGTTATTTCCTGGAGAAGCCGAACTTTGAACAAGCCAACGCCTTCAAGACACCTTTGCACATTGCGCCGGTCTGGTACTTCACGCCGTTCTACGCGATCTTGCGTGCGATTCCCGACAAGCTCATGGGCGTGATGGCAATGGGTGCATCGATCGCCATGCTATTCGTCTTGCCGTGGCTCGACCGAAGCCCGGTCAAGTCCATGCGCTACAAGGGCTGGCTGAGCAAGATCTGGCTGTGGGTGTTCTGCATTGCGTTCGTGATCCTGGGTGTATTGGGCGTATTGGCGCCGACGCCTGAGCGCACGTTGCTGTCGCAGGTTTGCACCTTCCTGTACTTCGCCTACTTCATTCTGATGCCGTTCTACACCCGGCTCGAGAAGACCAAACCGGTTCCGGAAAGGGTGACTGGCTGATGAAAAAGTTATTTGTTGCTTTGATGCTTGCGGCGCTGCCGCTACTGTCCTTCGCGGCCGAGCACGGCCCGGAGCTGGAAAAAGTCGACATCGACGTGTCCGACAAGGCCGCCATGCAGGATGGGCTGCGTACCTTCACCAACTACTGCATGGGCTGCCACAGCGCCAAGTTCCAGCGTTACGAGCGTGTCGCCGATGACCTGGGGATCCCGCATGACGTGATGCTCAGCCACTCGGTGTTCACCGGCGCGAAAATCGGCGACCACATGAGCATCGGTATGCAGCCGGCCGACGCCAAGGTCTGGTTCGGTGCAGCACCGCCCGACCTGACCCTGGTGGCGCGCGTGCGCGGCACCGATTGGCTCTACGGTTACCTGAAATCCTTCTACGAAGACCCGGCGCGTCCTTATGGCGTGAACAACAAAATCTTCCCGAACGTCGGCATGCCCAACGTTCTGGTCGGCCTGCAGGGTCGCCAAGTGGTAGGATGCAAGCAGGTTCAGGTCGTTGAAGACGGCAAGAAGCAATATGATCCGTTGACCGGCACGCCTTTGACACACGAAGCGTGCGATCAACTGACCATCGTGCCCAAGACCGGTACGCTGAACGAAGAGCAGTTCGACGAGAAGGTCAAGAATCTGGTGACCTTCCTGGCCTACTCGGCCAACCCGGTCAAATTGCAGCATCAGCGCATCGGTACGTATGTGTTGCTGTACCTGGCCTTCTTCTTCGTATTCGCTTATCTGCTTAAACGCGAATACTGGAAGGATGTGCATTGATCCAACCGTAAGCAATTGCTGTTAATCTTGCGCGCCCAGCGGCATCTCTGAATACGTAGCGGTCTGGTTGAACCAGGCACTACAGGGATGCTCTCTGGGCGCGCTCGTTTTTGAGCTTTCCATAATTTCAACAAGCGAGGAGGACCGCCATGGGCGTGACCAATCGGTTGGCCTGTTACTCCGACCCCGCCGACCACTATTCCCACCGAGTACGCATCGTGCTCGCAGAGAAGGGTGTCAGCGCCGAGATCATCAGTGTGGAGGCAGGACGTCATCCGCCGAAACTGATCGAAGTGAACCCTTACGGCAGCTTGCCCACCCTGGTCGATCGTGACCTGGCGTTGTGGGAGTCAACCGTGGTGATGGAATACCTGGATGAGCGTTACCCGCATCCGCCTTTGCTGCCGGTGTACCCGGTGGCGCGTGCCAACAGCCGCCTGCTGATCCATCGGATCCAGCGTGACTGGTGCGGGCTGGTGGATGTGATCCTGGATACGCGCAGTAAAGAAGCCGTTCGTGTGCAAGCGCGCAAGGAATTGCGCGAGAGCCTGACCGGCGTTTCGCCGCTGTTCGCCGACAAGCCTTTTTTCCTCAGTGAGGAACAAAGCTTGGTGGATTGCTGCCTATTACCCATACTCTGGCGCTTGCCGATCCTGGGCATTGAACTGCCACGGCCGGCCAAGCCGTTGCTTGATTACATGGAGCGCCAGTTTGCGCGTGAGGCTTTCCAGGCAAGTCTGTCTGGTGTCGAACGCGACATGCGCTAAGGCTTAAGGAGCCGCTGATGAACTCCAGTCGACCCTATTTGGTCCGCGCGCTCTATGAGTGGATTGTGGACAACGATTGCACCCCGCACATGCTGGTCAACTCTGAATTTCCCAAGGTTGACGTGCCGCAGGGTTTTGCCAGTGATGGGCAGATCGTGCTGAACGTATCACCCAGTGCTGTGCGCCACCTGCACATGGACAACGAAGCGGTAAGCTTCGAAGGGCGTTTTGGCGGCGTGCCGCATACGCTGTTCGTGCCGATTGGCGCTATCCTCGGGATCTATGCCCGTGAGAATGGCCAAGGCATGGTGTTCGATCTGGAGTCGCCTTTCGAGGACGATGAAGCGATCGAAGGTGACGACGGTGACGATCTGCCACCGCCGGACTCCGAGCCTCCGCGTCCAAGCGGCCGGCCGAGCTTGAAAGTGGTGAAGTAAGCGGCGTTCACTCTCGGGTGAGCCTTAAAAATGCCTCGGCCTGTGCCGGGGCATTTTTTTGCGCGCAGGATGTGGATGAAAGTCGTGACAGAACGGTGATCGTACAACCGCCATGGGCTATGATGCGGGCTCTAGTTCGCCGAGAAAGATGGTTCATCATGGAAAACGCCAACACCGCTCCTCGTCTTCCCCGCAAGCGCCGCAGCCTTGCCCAGGAATTGGTCACGGTGTTGTCCGAGCAAATCCGCGACGGCCAACTCAAACGCGGCGATAAGTTGCCCACTGAGTCGGCAATCATGGAGGCCCATGGCGTCAGCCGCACGGTCGTGCGTGAAGCCATCTCACGTTTGCAGGCGGCGGGGCAGGTGGAAACCCGTCACGGTATCGGCACCTTTGTGTTGGACACGCCAAGCCCCAGCGGCTTCCGGATTGATCCGGCCACGGTGGTGACCTTGCGTGATGTGCTGGCGATTCTGGAGTTGCGTATCAGCCTGGAGGTGGAGTCTGCCGGCCTTGCTGCATTGCGTCGCAGCGATGCACAACTGGCGGCCATGCGTGCGGCACTCGACGCCCTGAATGAAAGCGCGGCCCACGCAGGGGATGCGGTGGCGTCAGACTTTGCGTTCCATCTGGAAATTGCGCTGTCCACCGGCAACCGCTACTTCACCGACATCATGACCCACCTGGGCACCAGCATCATTCCGCGTACCCGGCTGAATTCGGCGCGCCTGGCCCATGATGACCAGCAGCACTACATGGGCCGCCTGGGCCGCGAACACGAAGAGATTTATGAGGCGATTGCCCGCCAGGATTCGGATGCGGCCCGCGCGGCCATGCGCCTGCATTTGACCAACAGCCGTGAGCGGCTGCGCCATGCCCATGAAGAGGCAGAGGCGCAGCGCGGTTAACCGCCAAACACGCTCTAGTGTGGGAGCTGGCTTGCCTGCGATGGCTGAGTGTCAGGCAACTGATACTGTGTGCACGCACCGCTATCGCAGGCAAGCCAGCTCCCACATTTTGATCTCCTTGGCCTGGAGTTGATCGTTCCCACGCTCTGCGTGGGAATGCCGCCCTGGACGCTCCGCGTCCCGATGTGCGCGAGTATCTCAAGCCCCGTGCAAGGTGACGCAGAGCGTCACAGGATGCATTCCCACGCAGAGCGTGGGAATGATCAGTGGCAGGTCGGTTGGTACGATCAGTGTCAGGCCGGCTGGTTGGGCTTGTAGTCCTTGAGCAGCAGGTAAGTGCTCCAGCCCCACCAATCATTGGTCCAGTGCTTGTCGTTCAGGTCATTCACGTCCTTGCGGCGCAGCACCTTGTCACCCTCCATCTTGAACAGCGGCGAAAAGTTGTTCGCCGGGTTCTGCGCAGCATTCAGGTCCGGCACATACAGCGGTGCCTTGAAGCTGGCCGGGGAGGGCGCGACACCGCTGATAAAGGTCTCGAAGATCTCATCGGCCGAGGCCTGCACTGCACGTTTAACCATGGCCCGATTGTCCGCGTCGATCGCATCGAAGTAGCGCTTGTCCCCATAGGCGTGCCATTGATCACCCTTGGCATTGCGTACCTTGAGCCCGAACTTGCTGTCTTCGTCGTGCATGAAGCGGCTGATCAGTGAGCCCAACTCTCCTGGCGTGACCACCGCCGCCAATTGCTTGCGCGGCACGCGCAGGTGGCCGGCAGAAAACAGATCGGTCAAAAAGTGATCGGCAAAGCTGTTCATTGCATACGCCAGTTCCAGCGCCTGGTCGGTGCCAGTCTGGTGCGCGATGACCGCCTGTTGCAGTGCCGCCGTATGGCCGGCCAGGTACGCCGACAGCGCCCATTCGCCAAAGTGGTCGGCGTTGTCTGCTGCCAGCTTCAAGTAACGCCCCAGTGGAATCAGCGCCGAAACCGCACTGCCGCCGCCGGTAATGCGGTTCCATTCTTCGGACAACGTATCACCCAGCGCGTCATAGGCTTCATGGGGTTGTTTGCCGTCGCGGATGGCCTGGTTGACCGCGTTGATCTCCTTTTGCATGACTGCGAGGATTTTCCCGGCTTCTTCACGCGAGGCCGGTAGCACCGCCAGTGAGTTGAAAGCGGCGGTAAAACGTTGCACACGGTCGGCCGGGGAGGCGCCATCGCTGATGGCCTGGCCGGGAATGCCATAGAAGTCACCGCCCAGGGCAATCACTTGGCCGTAGGTCAGCGCCAGACCGTTGGGCAGGTGCAATTCGACTTGCCGCGCAGGAATCGCCGGGGCGTCCTTGACGAAACGCAGCAGCGTGTCATCGCCGATGGCAGTGTGTTCACCGCCTTCAAAACGTAGGGTGGGCGGTGTTTTTTCGGGTGCTGCGAGTTCAAGACCTGACATGTTAGCTCCTTGCTATGTCGTAGGAATCTTCCGTAATAACTGTATGTGCATACAGTCATTCAGAGCATAGAGGAATAATTTCCTACGTCAAGAAGCTGCGTTTAAACACGTGCCTGCGGATGAAGCCCGATGAATTGCAGTTGACGAATCATTTTATAGTTGTACGATGACGTACGACATCATCAAAACCAACAACAACCTTTCGACAGAAAGTCTTCATCCAGGGTGTTCGAATAATGAATCCACAAGAACTGAAGTCCATCCTCTCCCACGGTCTGCTGTCTTTTCCGGTAACCGATTTCAATGCCCAGGGTGACTTCCACCAGGCGGGCTACATCAAGCGTCTGGAATGGCTGGCCCCTTATGGCGCCACCGCCTTGTTCGCCGCCGGCGGCACCGGTGAGTTTTTCTCCCTGGCCGCCAGCGAATATTCCCAAGTGGTGAAAACCGCGGTTGATACCTGCGCCACCAGCGTGCCGATCCTCGCCGGTGTCGGCGGTTCGACCCGTCAGGCCATCGAATATGCGCAGGAAGCCGAGCGTCTTGGCGCCAAAGGCCTGCTGCTGCTGCCGCACTACCTGACCGAAGCCAGCCAGGACGGGGTTGCCGCCCACGTTGAAGCGGTGTGCAAGTCGGTCAAGATCGGTGTAGTGGTCTACAACCGCAACGTCTGCCGCCTGACCGCGCCGCTGCTGGAACGCCTGGCCGAGCGCTGCCCGAACCTGATCGGCTACAAGGACGGCCTGGGTGATATCGAGTTGATGGTGTCGATTCGTCGTCGCCTTGGCGACCGTTTCAGCTACCTCGGCGGCCTGCCAACTGCAGAGGTTTACGCTGCTGCCTACAAGGCCCTGGGCGTGCCGGTGTACTCCTCGGCGGTGTTCAACTTCATCCCGAAAACCGCGATGGACTTCTACCACGCGATTGCCAAGGACGATCACGCCACCGTCGCCAAGATCATCGACAACTTCTTCCTGCCTTACCTCGATATCCGTAACCGTAAAGCCGGCTATGCCGTGAGCATCGTCAAGGCGGGTGCGAAAATCGCCGGCTACGACGCAGGCCCGGTGCGCACGCCGCTTACCGACCTGCTGCCGGAAGAGTACGAAGCCCTGGCCGCGCTGATCGACAAGCAAGGTCCGCAGTAACTTATCTACAAGGCCGCTGAGCAATCAGCGGCCTTTTGCGTCAGGAGAAGATTTGTGTCCCAAGCCAAACGTTTTGAAAACTACATCAATGGCGAGTGGGTGGCCGGTGCCGACTACTGCAATAACATCAATCCGTCGGAGTTGTCCGATGTCATTGGCGAATACGCCAAGGCCGATGTAGCCCAAGTCAACGCCGCCATCGATGCCGCCCGCGCCGCGTTCCCGGCCTGGTCGACGTCCGGCATCCAGGCACGCCACGATGCACTGGATAAAGTCGGCAGCGAAATTCTCGCCCGCCGCGAAGAACTTGGCACCTTGCTGGCTCGGGAAGAGGGCAAGACCCTGCCCGAAGCCATCGGCGAAGTGACCCGCGCCGGTAACATCTTCAAATTCTTCGCCGGTGAATGCCTGCGCCTGTCCGGCGACTACCTGCCGTCGGTGCGTCCGGGCGTCAACGTCGAAGTCACCCGCGAAGCCTTGGGCGTGGTTGGCCTGATCACCCCGTGGAACTTCCCGATTGCCATCCCGGCCTGGAAGATCGCCCCGGCCCTGGCCTACGGCAACTGCGTAGTGCTCAAGCCGGCCGAACTGGTACCGGGCTGCGCCTGGGCCCTGGCCGAAATCATCTCCCGCGCCGGCTTCCCCGCCGGTGTGTTCAACCTGGTGATGGGCAGTGGCCGTGTGGTCGGCGATGTATTGGTCAACAGCCCGAAAGTCGACGGCATCAGCTTTACCGGTTCGGTCGGCGTGGGGCGTCAGATCGCCGTCAGCTGTGTGTCGCGCCAGGCCAAAGTGCAGTTGGAAATGGGCGGTAAAAACCCGCAGATCATCCTCGATGACGCCGACCTCAAGCAGGCCGTCGAGCTGTCGGTACAGAGCGCGTTCTACTCCACCGGCCAGCGTTGCACCGCCTCAAGCCGCTTGATTGTCACTGCGGGTATCCACGACCAGTTCGTCGCGGCCATGGCCGAGCGCATGCAGTCGATCAAGGTCGGCCACGCGCTGAAAAGCGGCACCGACATTGGCCCGGTGGTCTCCCAGGCTCAGCTGGATCAGGACATGAAATACATCGACATCGGCCAAAGCGAAGGTGCGCGGCTGGTCAGCGGTGGCGGCCTGGTCACCTGCGACACTGAGGGTTACTACCTGGCGCCGACGCTGTTTGCCGACAGCGAAGCCGCCATGCGGATCAGCCGCGAAGAGATCTTTGGCCCCGTGGCCAACGTGGTGCGCGTGGCGGATTACGAAGCGGCGCTGGCCATGGCCAATGACACCGAGTTCGGCCTCTCGGCCGGTATCGCCACCACCTCGCTGAAATACGCCAACCACTTCAAGCGTCATTCCCAGGCCGGGATGGTGATGGTCAATCTGCCGACTGCCGGCGTGGATTACCACGTTCCATTCGGTGGCCGTAAGGGTTCATCCTACGGTTCGCGTGAGCAGGGTCGCTATGCGCAAGAGTTCTACACCGTGGTGAAAACCAGCTACATCGGTTCGTAACGGCAACATCCTGTGGCGGGTCCGTGCCCGCCGCAGGCTTACAATTTGTTTACCCGCAAAAAAAATAATTAGTGGGAGTACATCTTCATGCAAGCGACCAAGCCGACTCACGTCCGCTATTTGATCCTGCTCATGCTGTTCCTGGTGACCACGATCAACTACGCCGACCGAGCCACTATCGCCATCGCCGGCTCCAGCCTGCAAAAAGACCTCGGCATCGACGCGGTCACCCTTGGCTATATCTTCTCCGCATTCGGTTGGGCCTACGTGGCCGGGCAAATTCCCGGCGGCTGGCTGCTGGACCGCTTCGGTTCGAAAAAAGTCTACGCCCTGAGTATCTTCACCTGGTCACTGTTCACCGTGCTGCAAGGCTATGTCGGTGAGTTCGGTGTTTCCACGGCCATCGTTGCGCTGTTCATGTTGCGCTTCCTGGTGGGCCTGGCTGAAGCGCCATCCTTCCCCGGAAATGCGCGCATCGTGGCGGCGTGGTTTCCTACGGCTGAGCGGGGTACGGCCTCGGCGATCTTCAACTCGGCGCAGTACTTTGCGACTGTGTTGTTCGCGCCGTTGATGGGCTGGATCGTCTACACCTTCGGCTGGCAGCACGTGTTTATCGTGATGGGCGGCATCGGCATTCTGTTCTCGTTGATCTGGCTGAAACTTATCCACAGCCCGCGCCAACACCCGATGATCAACGACGCCGAACTGCAGCACATCGCCCAGAACGGCGGCATGGTCGATATGGATCAGGACAAGGGCAAAGGCAAGAAAGTCGACGGGCCGAAGTGGGATTACA
>OPGP01000108.1_pt1 | contig 17671 bp, 13 predicted proteins | sample 1691661 | NCBI WGS metagenome assembly OPGP01 (sample SAMN05831936, study PRJEB22555) | human gut metagenome | isolation source: Material from the ethmoid | host: Homo sapiens | reverse complement strand
GCCGATTCATCCGCTTGCGGGAAGACAAAACAGAAGGTGAGTAAGTGGACCAAGCAGAGCTGGAGCAAGAAATGGTCGACGGCGGGCGGGCAAAAATGCTCGCCTCCTTTGGCCGCAACGAGGAAGCAGGAGCAGCACACAACAACCCGTATGCTGCCGCAGTCTACCGCCGATTCGTCCAGCCGCTTGCCGACATGATCAAAGCCTATGTGGGTGAGGTCAAGCGAGGCGTGGCCGCGAGCGGTAAGGCCATGCTTCGCCCCATTGACCCAATGGTAGTGTCGTTCCTCACGGTTCGGCACCTCCTTGATAGCACATTGCAGGACAAGAAGAACGGGCCTACAGCGGTGGCCCGGGCGATAGGTCAGTCGATCTATGGCGAGACACTGCTGTCACGGTTCGAAGAAATCGAGCCGACCCTTTACTACACCTTGGTTGAGGACTTTGAACGTCGCATGACCAAGAGTGAGCGACACCGGATCACGGTGTTCAAGATGCAGGCCGCGAAGAACGGCGTGGAGCTACCTGAGTGGTCGCAGGAAGACCGCTTGGCCATCGGCACCATACTGCTATACCTTGCCCGCGACATCGGCTTGGTGGCGATTGTGGACCGCAAGGAAGGCAAGAAGACGATCCGCGAGTACTCCCTGACTCCCGAAGTCATGCAGATGCTGGCGCACATCAAGGGCTTTGTGGCGGGCATCAGCCCATCCGTTATGCCGTGCGTCGAGCAGCCGCAGGATTGGACGGACGCGAATACCGGGGGCTACCACACGGACGCGATGAAGCGTGCGGCCCCCTGCTGCATCCGTGGGCGGGCGCAAGTCGAAGACCTGACCGATGTACCGGCGGTGCCGTTGCGTGCCCTGAACGTGCTTCAGCGGCGCCCATGGCGGGTGAACACCGAGGTGCTGGCGGCGGTTGACGCGGTCGGCCAGAGCTTCGATGTGGGTGAGGTGCTGGCACAGGCTGAGCTGCCCCGGCCCAAGGACTTGGACTGGATGCACACCGATCTGACCAAGGAGCAGATGACGCCGATTCAGTTGGCGGAGTTCGCTGCATGGAAGGTTGAGATGCGCGAGTGGTACACGGACAACAAGGCGCGAGGCGTTCAGTGGGGCCGGTACTATGAGGCACTGCGGGTAGCGCGCAAGTTCAAGGACGTGCCGTTCTGGTTCGTCTACCAGTATGACTACCGAGGTAGAGCATATGCGAACACGAGGGGCATTAGCCCGCAAGGTTCAGACATCCAGAAGGCGCTGCTGCGCTCAGCTGACGGCGTCCGAATCGACAGTGACCGAGCCCGCTTCTGGTTCTACACCGCAGGCGCTAACCGGTTCGGATTTGATAAGGCAACTCTACAGGAGCGGTACGAATGGACCGTAGAACGACAGGATCTGATCTTGGCGATAGCCTCCGACTGCTTAGTGAACAGGCAGTGGACAGAAGCCGACAACCCCTTCCAGTTTCTGGCTTGGTGTTTCGAGTTCGCCCGGTTCGTGAAGGAGCCAGAGAGCTTTGTTTCACATCTCGCACTGGGTCAGGACGGGAGCTGCAACGGGTTACAGCACTTCTCCGCGATGCTGCGGGACGAAGTGGGTGGACTAGCGACGAATTTGATTCCCTCGTTAACGCAGCAAGATATCTACAGGATGGTGGCCGAGGAAACGTCTCGCATCTTACAAGGTATTTCGATCCATGGCGACTGCCCGTTTACCAAGAGATGGCAAGACCATTCGCTGAGTCGCGACCTCGTGAAACGCAGCGTTATGACTTTACCGTATGGTTCGACGAGGTTCAGCTGCGCTGACTTCATCTACAGCGAATACATGGCAAAGCACAAGGCGCCGGAGTTTTCCAAGGTCGAGTACGGCAAGGCGGCAAGGTGGCTGAGTGTCCCTGTGTGGGACGCAATCGGCAACGTAGTGGTCAAGGCAAGGGAGGCGATGGCGTGGCTTCAGCAAGCCTCTGACGAGATGATCGAGGCGGGTATCGCTGAGATCCACTGGCGGTCCCCGTCCGGCTTCATGGTCCGACAGGTGTACGGCAAGGAAGAGTTTGTACAAGTCAAGACCAAGCTGGCAGGTGGCGTCAGGATCAGGCCGCAGATGCGGTTCGAATCCGAAGAGCCGTGCAAGCGCCAGCACCGGAACGGCATCGCCCCCAACTTCATTCACTCACACGACGCGGCGCACATGCAGCTGCTGATCTGTGCAGCGGATGATGCGGGGCTGGGCCATCTGGCGTTCATCCACGACGACTACGGTACCACTGCCGATGGCACTGAGACGCTCCACAAGCTCATCAGGGAGACGTTCGTGTGGATGTACGAGCAAGGGTGCCCGTTGAACCAGTTCCGCGACCTGTGGAGCATTACAGCGCCTGTACCAGAACGGGGCAATTTGGATCTGAGAGTTGTCCTACAATCCACGTATTTCTTTGCCTGAATTTAATTGGGCCTACTATAGAATGAATCCCCGGAGAATCTATGTTTAAAGTATTTATTAATTATGTATTAGGTTTCTTTACTACTAAGCATATTGTAGTAGAGAAGAAATACATTACGGTTGAAGTATTGAGTAAGGGTGCAGTAGAACGATTGCGTAAGCAGTTGGACAATCCCATCATTACTTCATCCGACACCCCGTCCACCGTGGCGCACAAGCTGGGAGTGCAGCGGGCCATCCTCGTAGTGGAGCAAGGCTTCTCCCAGTAATTGGGCCTACTATAGAATAGGAAACGATTTTAATGCACTTCTTCAAATGGCAATCCGGGAAGCTGGAGCAGTCCACCTTCTCGGAACGGGCGGCAAGGCAGCTGGTGCTTTGCTCACTGTACGCTCTCCGCGATTCCTATGCAGGGCAGGGCTGGATTCTGGCCGAGCCGTCAGAGGCGTTTGAGGCGCTTGAGGCAGATGACGCGGCAATCGTGTTTGTCGATGACAAGATCATCTGCCTGACCGCCAGTCGCCCATGGTTCGCCGGGGAGACCGTACTGTCCGAAGAGTTCGTTGACCCCGGCATCCCGGTAGAGACAGTCGCCGCAGTGTGCCGCGAGGTCTGTGGCCTGCTGTTCATCCGACGCTTTGAGGTCGGCACCCGAGCAGCGGCGAATAGTCGCCATGCTGGTCTGGCCAAAAAGTATTCCCAAGCTGGCCTGACCGTCTCCACCATTGGGCTCACAGGAACTATCTAATGGGTAGCAAATCAATCAAGAAACTCGTGTCCAAGTTTGACTTGGGCCATCAGCTGGTCAAGAAGCTGGGTCTACCCGACCCGTCTGGCGACCTGCTGTATGGCAGCGAGAAGGCACTGAGCCCCGCTGAGCAGGCTCAGAAGAATGCCATGGACATGGCCAAGCAGCAGGCGGCGCAATCGCAGCAAGAGATGCAGATGCAGATCAGTGCGGCGAACGAGGCCGCAGCGCAGTCGGCGCAGCAGGTGCAGTTCACACAGGATCGAGAGAACCTGAGTAACCAGCTGCAAGAGGCCGGGCAGATCACCACCGAGCGACCGACGCTTGAGCTGGCTGGCGGCGATGTGGCGGCGGGCAACAACCCGCGCAAGAAGTTCCGGGGCCAGATCGGTGGCGCTAGTGGCGGTGCGAGCGTGCGGGTATGAGTGAGAACATGACTGGCCGAGCAACATGGGACAGCATGACCGCTGACCGCGAGACGATGATGTCTCGTAAGCAGCGGTTGGCCGAGGCCACTATCCCAAGCACGATGGTCGACAAGGACTATCAGGTAAAGAACGACGACCTGACCAACGGCTCTAGCTCGCTGGGCTCACAGGGCGCCACCAACATCGTGAACAAGTTGATGCTGGCGATGTTCGCCCCGGGTATCACGTTCATGAAGCTGGAGCTGGCCGCCGCCGAGAAAGCGAAGTTCCTCGCTCAGCTACAGATGGAGGACGATAGCGTCCTGACTGACGTGCTGGCCGAGGGCGAGCGTGAGGCGATCCGCGTACTGGAGCAGTCGGGTTCCCGGCCTGCACTGTACGAGGGGCTTGCTGCACTGGTGTGCGTGGGCGATGTGCTGATGGACCTGAGTGATACGGACTCCATCAGCTTCATTGGTCTGCGGGACTATGCGGTAGAGCGCAACCGGAAGGGCAAGGTATTGCGGATCGTGTTCCGGGAAATCACCCGGGTCCAAGACCTTGACCAGCTGGCGCAAGACGAGTACCGAGCGGTAGTGCCAACCTGTAAGCCCCGCGACAAGGTCACGATCTACACCACTGTGCGACTTGCCTCCGGAATGTACCGCAGCAATGTGTGGGTCGAGGACGTGCCGCTGAGCAACAAGCACTCGGGCCGCTGGTCTCCTGAGACAATGCCTTACCGTGCACTGACTTGGCGCCTGCCGCTGGGTCAAGACTACGGCGTGAGCTTGGCCGAGGACTACGCCAATGACCTTGGCGTCCACGACATTATCAGCGAAGCGATGGCAGATGGCTCGGTGCTTGCGGCTCAGTTCCGTTGGGCGTGTAACCCGTCCGGCATCACTGACCCATCCGATGTACAGGGCGGCAAGAACGGCGAGGTTATCCCCGCTGATCCGAAAGACCTGAAGCTGATCTTTGCGAACATCGGCGCGCAGCTGGGTACCATCCAGCAGATCGAGAGCGTGTATGCCAACCGGCTGGCCCGGGGCTTCCTGCTAACGTCTGGTGTGGTGCGACAGAGCGAGCGGACCACCGCAGAAGAAGTGCGCATTGTCGCCATGGAGCTTGAAGGCTCCCTCGGTGGTGTGTACTCCCGGCAGTCCATCGACATGCAGGGGCCAATCAGCCACTGGATGCTGAAGAAAGCCGACATCAATATCAAGGGTACCAAGATCAGACCGACCATCATCACCGGACTGGACGCACTGTCCCGTAGCGCTGAGCTGGAACGCCTGATGGGCTTCTTGAATGATGTGACTGTGCTTAGCTCCATCCCACCGGATGCACGTCAGCGCCTCAATGAGGGGCCGATCATCTCGGACATGGCAGCAGGGCGCGGGGTTGATCGTCAGAAGTATGTCGCGTCGGAACAAGTCGTGGCACAACGTCAGCAGGACGCCGCACAGGCTCAGGCTGATCAGCAAGCAACTACAGCGGGCGTCGAGGCTGGCGCTCAAAATCTCGTAAATGAAGGGGCAACACAATGAAGCGTTTCGGTATCTCGGCAGCACTGGGCATGATCTTGGGCGCCTGCGCCTACATGGACGAGGCTGACGGCGCGGGCGGTGACTTGCCCGGCGGCGATGTCACGGCACCGGCGGCGAAGCCCGCGACCCAACTGGACGTGCCCGCAGCGGCACCGCCACCAGCCGCTGACAAGCCGCCTGCCGGTGATGAGCTGGAGAAGGCGGGCTTTGCCCAAGCCGACAACGATCCCGGCCTGAACTACGCCATGGGCTTTCTGGCCAAGAACGGCTTCAATGCGAATGACCCTGCTGTCGATGCGGCCTTTGGTGGCGACTTCTCGCTGCTGAAAGCTGAGCTGGCGCAGAAGGGCATCGCCGGTTGGGAGCAGGCGCTGGGGCTGGCTGAGCAGTCGTATGAGCGACACGTCAAGGCCAACGAGGCACAGGCTGAGAAAGTCGGCGGCATCGTCACAGCCATCGCTCAGGAGGCTGGTGTGGAGTGGGAAGCGGCTGTGGCCCATGTGGGCAAGTCGGTATCCCCGGATGAGCGCACCGCCATCAACGGTCTGCTGGCCAACCCGGCCACCGCGCACATCGCCGCGCAGTTCATCACGAACTCGTACATCGCCACTGGCGACGTGGACGTGCCGCCATCTGCCCGTGCTACCACTGACGGCGCATCGGCTCACCAAGGCGCACAGGGCGGCTCCCTGACCCGCATCGAGTTCACCGCTGAGATGGACAAGCTGCGCAAGACGCTGGGCGACGACTATGTCAACTCGCCGCAGGCTCAGGCGCTGTACCGCCGCCGCCAGTAACACAACCCCAAATCGGCCCGATTATTTAATTGGGCCTACTATAGAATAGAAACCATTTTATGGGCCTCTCGGGCTCATTATTCAGGAGTGACAATATGTCCCGCGAATTTAAGGAACCGTGTGCTGAGAAGCGTGCCGCTTCCGCCAAACGTGTCCGAGAATACCGGGAACGCCTCGCGCTTGATCCGATCAAGTCTGAGGCACGCCGCAAAGAGAAGTGGGCATACGACCGCAAGTATCTATACGGTGTGACGATGGAACAGATCGCAACACACCTAGCCGCGCAAGGCGGCACATGTAAAATCTGTGCGGCTGCTCTGTCGATGGATAAGCTAGGTCAGCGTAAGCGTGAGGGCAAACCTCATGTAGATCACTGCCATACCACTGGTGCCTTCCGAGGCATCCTTTGTACTAACTGCAACATTGGCATCGGAATGTTCCGAGACAACCTGCTCGCCTTGAGCAATGCAATCAATTATTTAGGAGCAACACAATGAGTCGTGATTCTTTCAAAGTAACTCGTCCCAACGCCAAGCTCGGCGGCTCCGATCCGTTTGAGCTGGTGCTGGAAGAGTTCAGCGGCATGGTTGAACAGTCGATGCAGACTCGTTCTGTGACTGAAGGCTGGGTCGAGATGAAGACCATCAAAGGCACCGCGACCGTCACCAAGGACGCAATCGGTGAATCGACCCTGCAAGTGCTGGTACCGGGCGAAACCCCGGACGGCACCGCTAACCAGTTCTCCGACAACTCGGTGACTGTGAAGTCGGTGATCTTGGCTCGCTCGGCTCTGCCGATGCTGGACGTGTTCCAGACCAAGTACGACACCCGCAAGAACATCGGCAACGAGCATGGCAAGAAAATGGCCAAGTTCCGTGACGCCGCTCTGCTGGTCCAAATGGCGAAAGCCGGTCTGGCCACTGAGTCGAAGTACGGCGCACTGCCGGGCCACCACGGTGGTACCCAACAGTCTCTGGCTGCCGCTGGCGACGAGAACGATCCGGCCAAGCTGTACAAGGCCATCAACCGTCTGTTGGCTCAGATGGAAGAGAGGGACGTTATCCCGCAGGAAGACGGTCACGCTCTGTTCGTTCGCCCTTCGGTGTTCTACGCACTGATGGACGCAGAGCAGATCATCAACGGTGACTACATCACCTCCAGCGGCAACGTGGTGCAGGGCGTACCAGTCCTGAAAGCACTGGGCGTACCGATCATCAAGACCAACAACATGCCACACACCAACACCGTCAGCACCCCTGACGATGTGGCTAAGCTGATGGGCGGCGACTACAACGGCGACTTCTCCAAGTTGCTGATGCTGTTGGCTTCTCCGAAGGCGCTGTTGGCTGGTGAGACTATCAGCCTGACCTCGGACGTGTTCTGGGACAAGCTGTCCAAGTCGTGGTACGTAGATGCCCACATGGCCTTCGCGGCTACCACTGATCGTCACGAGCATGCTGGTGCGATCTTGCTGAAGTAATCAATCATCCCCAAGGAGCCCCGAGCTTCTTGGGGATTTTTGGGTTCGCGGGAGCGCTGAGATGCTAGTAACACGATTGACAGTAGTGAATGCCTGCCTTGCCTCTATGGGTGAGGAACCTATTAACTCGTTGGCAGAGACTAACGCCTTTGTCAACTCCGCTCTGTTTGCACTAGAGCAAGCCACTGCCAACGAGCAGTCGGCTGGCTGGTGGTACAACAAAGAGGTGCTTGAGCTGTATCCCGATGCAGCGGGCGAGTACCCAATCCCTGCCGATGTCATCGACCTTGACATCGACTCCAACCCACAATGGTTGGTGATCCGCAGTGCGCGACTGTACAGCACCGCCGAGGCCAAGCGCCTTGTGGGTACCCGGTCCTATCACGCCAACATCATCCGCCTGCTCAACTTCGACGATCTGCCGTTCCACGCTAAGCGCGTGGTCAAGGCCGCCACTGTTCTGCTGTTCCAGCAGGCGTATGACGGTGACGCCCAGAAGATCAAGGAAGCAGAATCCGAGTACGCTATGGCCTACCAGCTACAGCGCTCGCAACACATCCGCGCCGTCAAGGCTAACTTCAGCACCAGCGCCGCCCGCGTAGGCTACATGCATGGCGGGAGCATGCGCTTGAGGACTCCACGATGAGCAAGGTAAGTGACAGCTATGCCTCGGTGATCCGGGGCGTGAGTCAGCAGGTACCCCATGACAGGCTCCCGGGACAACACTGGGAGCAAGACAACTACATCTCTGACCCGGTGCGCGGGCTGTCTCGTCGCCATGGGTCCGAGTTCAAGGACGACCAGCAGCTGACCAGACCGCCGACTCAGGAGGATCTGGACGATGGTGCCGACCGCAGCGAACAGACCCTGTTCGTTGACGGCCAAGAGTACGGCCTGTTTCACCGCACCAAGAATTACCCCGATAGCCGCTTGGCTCCGCTGGTGGTGGTGCACAAGGACACGAGCCGGTTCCTGCCGGTACGGTATCCGTATGATGGGCCAGCCGCTGCAATCATGGGCGAGGGCATCAGCACCATCACCGCCGCAGGGCGCTACATCTTGCTGGCTTCTGCGAATCGGCCAGTGGCTCACGTCACTACCGACAACACGCTGGCGAGCAGCAAGCAGCATGCGGTATGGGTGCGGGGCGGTGTGAACAGCCGCAAGTTCTCGATCACCATCACCATCAACGGTGTGGCCAAGGACTACTCCTACACCACGCTGGGCTCCTACTACGATGGTGTGCTGGACACCTCCGACATCCCGCCGTACAACGACCCGCCAACCAACAGCGACCCAAACAAGCTGTACACCAAGCAGATCAATGACCGGGTCAACGCCTACAACACGAAGGTGAATCAGCACTTGGCCGCAGTGGCTAAGGACATCTCGCCGGGCAGCATTGCTGAGAAGCTGGCTGCACTGGTTAAGGTCGATCACCCTACCGCTGTGGCAGACGGGCCGTATGTCTGCATCGTGGTTGACGGCATTGTGTCCGCTGATGACGGCGGCAACGGCGACCTGATCCGCACAGTGTCCCGGGAGATTACGGCTGCTGAGCTTGTGACCTCTCGGCACTATGACGGGAAGGTGGTCAAGGTTGTGCCGAAGCAGGCCAACGCCCTAGCCTACTACCTGAAGGCCGCACGCACCGATGGTGTAACTGGCGGCTTCGGGGAAGTGGTCTGGCGCGAGACGGCAGGGCTTGGCGTCAGCCTGTCGTGGGTGTTCCTGATCGGTCTGATCAAGGACGGAATCTGCTACGTGGCATCGTCGCCTAAAGAGCTGGCCACATTGACCGGTACCGAAGTGCCGCCAATCGAAGACAGCAGCTGTGGTGATGGCGACAGTTCTCCGATCCCGGAGTTCATGACCCGCGTTATCACGCACATGCGGATGTTCCAAGACCGGCTGATGATCATCGCAGGCTCCACTGTGTTCCTGAGCAAGTCCGGCGACTACTTCAACTTCTTCAGGAAGTCGGTGTTGGCGGTAGCGGACGACGACCCGATTGAGGTGTTCGCTCAGGGCACTGAAGACGATGTGATTACCAGCGGCGTGCAGCATGACCGCAACGTGATCCTGTGCGGCAAGCGGTACCAGTACATCGTGCCGGGCCGCGAGAACATGACGCCACGCAACCCCTATGTGGGTGTGCAGGCGACATACGAGGGCGCCAACCTGACAGCACACGCTGTGGCGGGCTCGCTCCTGTTCTTCTGCCAACGGCGCGAGAAGCGGCTGACACTCCAGCAGATGATGCCGGGTGCCGTTGCTGATCGACTGGATGCGTTCGACGTGTCGAGTCAGCTGGATGGATACCTCACCGGTACCCCCCGGCAGATCGTCGCAATGACCGCCCCGGGCGTCGTCTTCGTCCGCACGCAAGAGCTGCGCAACGGCTTCTACGTGTACAGCTACCTCGACTCGAACGATCAGGGCGACCGGCTGTTCGACAGCTGGTCTCGCTGGACGTTCAACGAATCGCTCGGTGGCCTCATGGGCGTGACCGCAGACGACAGCGGGCTGCTGGCGCTGACCCTACGTGTGAGCCATGACGGCATGCCGATCATCGCACTGGACCGCTTTGTTCGTGAGACGGCACCCAGCCGCATCCCGTACTTCGACAGCTACGAGAAGTACCCATCTGTCATGCACCGGCCTACCGCATTCGCGGCCTACGGCGCAGACAGTGAGCGGTATCTGATCGGCGCACCGTTGAAGGACATCGGGCCGATGATCGCCAAGTGGCCAACCGAGACGCAGCACCTGTACATCGGCGCCGGGTACGACTCGTTGGTCGATCTGACCTCGCCGTACATCCGAGACAAGGACGACAAGATCATTCTGGATGCTCGTGTGTCAGTGACCAAGCTGACCGTTAGCGTGTCCAACTCTGTGGCCATCTCGGCGCAGCTGTCCTATGACCTTGGCAAGACTTGGAAGGTAGGGCGCGAGTGGATCGACCGGCCAGCCGGTGGGTGGCAGCTGGGCGTACAGAGCATTGCTGAAGAGCATTCGCTGTCTGTCCCGGTGATGAAAGAAAACAAGGCGTACCGAGCGCGCATCAGTTCCCGCAATTGGCTCCCGCTTACCATCTCGGTAGTGGAGTGGAGTGGCCAAGCGTTCACTAGCAGGTGATTTATGATCCCATTGTTTCTGGCTGCCTTCTCGGCGGCCAAGAGCATCGAGCAGGGCAACCTCGCTAAGGGACAAGCGAAGATCGACAAGGTGACGATGAAGTCCAACACGCTGGTGCGAAACATGCAGCGGCAAGCGGACAACACCCTAGCAAAGGCACACGCCGACCTAAATCGGTTCAAGCAGTCCAAGAGCAATCAGAACAAGATCAAGGCAGGAGCCGCTAACGTTGAAGCACAGACTACCAATCTGTTGCGGATGACGGATGAAGCTGTGCGCGGTGGCCTTGATCGCCGTATCGCAGCAGCCGAGGAAGCGGGCGCACTTGCCGCAGCCTCCGGCGGCGCTGGTATTGGCGGCGGTTCTGTAGGGATGCTCGCAATCAGTAACCAGATCCGCCAACAGCGGGTAGAGGAACTGACCGAGCGTCAGCTGGACACAGCAGCCTATGACACAAACCGGAACATCGCACAGACCATCGACGCCACGGTGCTTGGTCTGGACGACATCCAGTTCAACGACAACATCGACTGGACGACCAACAAAGAGTCCTACATCAAAGAGCCTAGCTGGACAGAGATTGGCATGAACGCCGCGATGACGTTCGCTGATACCTACAGCAAGATGGGCGGCTTCGATAAGCTCGGCAAGCAGCTGGACCAGACATCCCTCGGGAAGACGGTCAACGGCTGGTTCGGGCGGGGCCAAGGTCGCACCACAACTCAACTCAAGTAGGAGGCCGCATGGCTCAGGGTAATTTGCAACAAGGCGGCTTTGCACTCGGCGCCGGGGAAGTACAGCGTCAGCAAAACGTCTCGACGCAGCTGGGCCAATCGGGTATCTCTGGCGGGCGTTCGCATGCCAGCGAGCCGAACCAGCGCGTAGTGATCGACACCTCGACCACTGACTTGCTGATGAAGCTCGGCAACAAGATCCTTGAGCCGCAGATCCAGAAGATCCAGACGCAGAAGTTCCTCGAAGGGGCGCAGCGTGTGGCTCAGGGCGAAGCGCTCAAGGACATCGTGGATGAACAGCCATGGTTCACTCAGATATTCGGCCCATCCAGTTCCACACAGGGTGCCCGGGCAGTGGCGCAGATGCGTGGTGTAGACGACTACATCACCAGCGTAGCCAACGACATGCCCCAGCTCCAGCAACTCAGTACCGAGGAATTCGGCAAGAAGATCACCGGCAAGATGCAGGACTTCTTGACTGGCGACAGCGTAGCGGATGCCGCGATCCAGATGAAAATGGTCGAGTCTACCGGCGCGCTGTTCAAGGCACACACCAAGGCGAACTACAAGTTCACTCAGGACACCATGCAGCAGAACACTGTGCAGTACATGCAGAGCGGGGCTAACAAGCTCGCAGCATTGTCGAAGCAGCGTCTTGACGGCACGATGACTGATACGGATTACAACGGTGCTGTGAACGAGTTCATCACCAACTTGGCCCCAATCGAAGGGCAGTCGCCCGGCAGTTACTGGAAGGGCATCGAGATTGCTACCGAGGACGCGCTGGCGATGGGCAACCATCACGCAGCCAACGCAGTGTTCGATAGTGGTCTGCTGGCCTCGGCGCCGGGCGACCTGCGCAAGAAGCTGTTGGACGCTCGCCACACCTACGAGGCCCGGACGCAGGAGACTGCGGGCTTCGTGGACTTCGGACCACGCATCGGTCAGCTGAAAGGCTTGGCCGCAGCAGGCCAGTTGTCTGGTAAGCAGATCCAGTCCGCTGTTGACGACATCAACAACGAGTACTCGATCAAGTACGGTATCAACCGCCCACTGTTCAAGCGCAATGAGCTGGAGTCAATCATCTCCGGCAACATCAGCTCGATCTACAATCGCCGGGAGCAGGACATCCGGGATCAGGCCAAGGAGGGTCGGCAGGATCTGCGCGAGGCTGCAAAGGAGAAGGTCAAGACCGATGCAGACCTGCGCAAGTCGCAGCAGCTGGTCAGCCTGATTCAGGCCGGTGCCGGTAACATGGCCGGTCTGGCGGGCTACACCGGTGACGAAATCAACAACGCGGTATTCACCGGGGCGCAGACGCTGGCAGCCAACGGTAAGCCGGTCGGCCCGTACCTCGTCCAGCAGTACAACGAGGGCGGTGAGCATGTCAACCCGCTGTACAAGAACAAGCTTCAGGCGGGTATGCGGGCAGCCAAGGAGGAAGGCTACAGCGGCGCAGCTTTCGAGCAGTCCTATGCGATGTACAAGCAGATCAGCGGCGTGCCGGGCGGCACGGCGACAGCCATGGCCTACCTTGGCGACGACGCTGTGCGCATGATGAAGTACGATCAGTTTGTGCAGAACAAGATGACGCCTGAGATTAGCTATCAGCTGGCCTTCGGCGCTACCATCGACGGCACCCGCAAGTCCAGCGACAAGGACTTGCAGAAGCAGATCGTACAGACAGTGGATAAGGCGCAGCCGGGCACGTTCTCCAAGCTGTTCGGCAGCATCGAGATGACCGAGCAGAGCAAGCGAGTGCTGACCAGTGCAGTAGGCCAGAACTTCGACAAGCTCGTCACCAACGCGGCGATGGACAGCGACACTGCTATGCAGGTATCGCTCAACGTGGCCAAGGGTGAGCTGGATGTCGTCGGGCCGTATGTGATCCCGAAGGGCACAGACCGTAAGCCGGTGTACCAGATGATCGGCGCAGACGAGAAGACCGCTGGCATCATGTTCAGCGAGTTCTTGACCGACCGCGCACGACAGAACGGTGTGCTGGTGGGGCTGCCGGGGCAAGGCAAGTCGGACGGCGGCGTGGCATTTGCTGCTGACCTGCTGACCGCAGGCGCACTCCCGGCGATTAGCCGCTGGACTGACCGGGCATTTGGCGCTGAGCCTGATGTGGTCATTACCCGGCTGCCGGATCAGAAGGGCGTAGGTATGTTTGGCGTCACCATCGTGACACCGAAGGGCGAGATGAAGTCCTTCCCGATCACGACTGATGAAGTCCGCACCTACTACGAGAAGCACAAGAACTTCAAGTGACTTGGGTATAGCACATCTGCGGGTGTGCTATGCCAAATTTACCGACGAGGGCAGTACAATGAGCGATATGGACGTAAGACCGGTTTCGGTGAAGCTGGAGATGGAACAACGCAAGAACGCACGAGCAGAGCAAAAGATTCTGGCTACACCGAAGGACACGCCAGCAGAGAAGCAGGCTGTACAGAACGCACAGGTGGCCGCTATGTTCGGCTCCGTCATCGGCGGACAGGACGTAGAGCAGCAGATGGCTACCGGCGCAGCAGTGCGTGAGGCAGCCAAGGGCGCTCAGCACGATGTGTCGATGAACATGCTGAAGGATGCACTGCCGGGTCAGGCAGACATCATCGACGTGACCGCCGGTATGGTGCGAGCGGAAGCAGGACAGGTCGCCAAGGAAGACAAGGCGCGGGCCACCAGCTTTACTGATCAGCTGGGTGCAGGCTTCAGCGAGATGACCCTGATCCCGCAGATGCTGCGGACGCTGGACATCCCGAAAGAGAACGATCCCAACTACGACTACATGGCCAACCGCGATGCTGTCGAGTTCGGGCACGAGGAAGCCGACCGCCAGTGGCTGCGCGAGTCTACTTCGCAGGCCGAGACCGACTACAAGGTGCAGGAGCTGAAGGAGAAGCAGGAACGCTTGGCTACCCTCGGCGCACACGGTACTGGCATGGCTGTCGCCGCATCGCTGACCGCCGGTTTGGTCGATCCCGCAGGCTGGGCCGCAGGGCTGGGCGTGGGCAAGGTAGCTCAGCTGGCCGGTGTGGGTGCACGTATCGCTCTGGCTGAGGGCCAGATGGGCAAGGCAGTGGCCTACGGTGCACTGGAAGGCTCGGCAGGTAACGTGCTGTATGAGGCTTCGCTGGACGCCGCTGGCGGGCACGTGACCTTCTCTGACTACGTTACCTCGGCTGCCTTCGGCGCGCTGTTTGGGCAGGCTGCGCTGCTGTCTAAGCCGCGTCCTCACGAGCTGCCTACTGGCAACCCAGAGTCGCCTAGCTTTGAAGGGCCGCGCACTCCCAAGGAAGCCGCCGAAGACCTGATGGCCCGTGCGCAGGAACAGAACATGGACCTGTACACCCGGGCGCAGGGCCGGGCGGGCGCAGGGGCATCGGCAGAAGAGATTCGAGTGCAGGCAGATCAGATCATGCGGGAAGAGGCCGACGCGGTTAACCGCATTGCGTTCTCTGAGGTGCCCGAGGCTGACCGCTTCATGCCGAAGTTTGACCTTGAGGTGCGTGAGGACGGCACCGTGCCATCGGTTGACGAGGTTATGCTGGGCGCCGATGTGCGCACTGACGTGACCGACCGCTGGGGCATCAATATGCACACCGTCGAGGACAGCACTGAGCTGAAGATGATGGGCGAGCTTGCAGGACGAGCTGAGGCGTGGGCTGCGGGCAACCCGTTCGATGCCGCACGTCTGGACTCGATCCTCGGTCGCGTGCCTTGGCTGGTATCCAGCGGCCTTCAGCTGGCCCGTAGCGAGAACCCGGTCGCCCGGATGATTGCCGGTGTCCTGCTCGAGTCCACAACGGGTGCCGGTGGCCGTCGCCGCACCGCCGCCATCACCAAGACCATGCGTGAACGCCAGTACATGGATCATCTGGTGAGCTATGAAGAGTCGTATAAGCAGTGGCGCAAGAGCAACGGTGGCTCAGCCTATCGCGATGTGATCGGTAGCGAGCATCGGTCCAACTTCGACCGCCTCGTCGCAGCAGATCGCGAGAATCGTCGGCTCGGCGTCAAGTCAGAAGCAGATCCAAACGTGCGGTCGGCAGGTGATCGGCTCGATCAGGGCTACGATCAGATGCGCCGCGACCAGCAGACGGTAGGCACCATCGGCGCAAGCCGTCTCGGTGATTCCTCCATCGGCTATGTGCACCGGGCGCTGAGTCCGAAGTGGATCATGGGAGCAACCAATGAGGAAATTAAGGCGCTCAGCAACAAGCTGGCGGACCAGCTGTCTGTTGGATGGGATGACATGCAGTTTGCGAGGAAGATCGCTGCGCGCTATGTCGAGCGTGCACGTACCTCTGGCTACGGCGGTACCGCTGTGCCCGCGAATCTGGCAAGTCCAGAAGCAGCTAGCGTCCTCCGAGATGTACTGCGCTCGATGTCTGTCGCTGACGCTGACATCGAGAAGGCCATGGGCCGTTTCTCCCGGGGCGGCGCAAGCCACACCAAGAAGCGCCTTGACCTCGACCTTAGTGAGCATGTGGAACTGCCTAACGGGCAGAGCTTCCCGCTGATGAATGCCTTTGAGACCGATCAGGCTGGCCTGTTTATGCAGTACGCTCGCCGCGTGAGTGGTGATGTAGCGCTGACGCAGTACGGCGTGATGGGTGATCAGGGCATGAAGCTGATGCGCAAGACCATGGAGTATGGCCCGAACGGCAAGCGCGCTACACCGCAGGAGATGGAAGCGTTCGATCAGATCGCAGCCGAGTTCTTCGGTCGCCCGCTGGACGGCACCGGCAACAAGCACCTCGGCAACCTGCGTATGCTAACGGCCTCTAGCCGATTGGGCGGCATGGCCTTCACTCAGTTCGCTGAGATGGCCAACAGCGTGGCTCTGCTGGGCGTCACCGGCGCTCTCAAGCACGTTGGCTCTATGCCCGGGCTCATCTCCGATGTGGTCAAGGGCAAGCCGAGCGAGCTGCTGAAGAGCATCGAGCAGATCGGCGGGCCGATTGGTCAGGATCACCGCGTGGTGTTCCCGTATCAGGAGCCGAACGATGTCAAGATCTATGGCCGCGACTCGCTCAACGCCTTCGACCGCATGGTTCGGGCTGGCAGCAACGCACTGCCATGGATGTCCGGCTGGCACTATGTGCATGCGGCCCAGGTCCGGGGCATCAGTGAGCAGATCGTGCACAAGGCTTTCCGCTACATCAACGGCGGCGTAGAGAATGACGCGCTGAAGTCGATGGGTATTGGCGAAGAGCTGGCTGGCCGCATCCGCGCTGACCTTCCACACATCGCACAGTTCGACGAGACGGGTGCACTGGTCAAGCTGGACCTGACCAAGTCGACTGATCACGCCGCAGCTGCTGAGTTTGTGCAGGCGGTACACCGGGGTGGCAAGCAGATCATCCAAGACACCTTCATCGGTGAGACTGGTAAGTGGGCACACAACGATCTGCTCCGCATGATGGTTCAGTTTCGCTCGTTCTCCTTGGTCTCCATGGAGAAGCAGTGGACTCGCCAGCGGGCGGACGTAGGCACCGCGAAAGCGTTCGGCCTGCTCATGGGGCAGATGGCATTCGCCCTTCCAATTCACTTGGCTCGTGTATCGGGCAACAGCTTGGGGAGCGAAGACAGTGCGGACTACCTCGAAACCCAAATGCACCCGGCTATGCTGGCTCGTGCGGTGCTTAACTACACTAGCATTAGCGGCCTTGCTGGTGATGTGCTGGATGCTGGTGCAAGTCTGGCTGGCTTTGAAGCTTCTGGTGTGCGCTCTGGCAACAGTTCTGCACTTGGTAACATCCCTTCCCTTGGTTACGTAGAGTCTGCGGCCAAGGTAGCGAAACAGCGCGATGCTCGCGAAGCTATCCGCATGCTGCCGGGAGGCAACCTGCCGTTCCTCACTCCAGTGGTGAACAGCTTGACGGAGTAGGTTCTAATTGGGCCTACTATAGAATAGAACCCATTTTATGCGGCCTACGGGCCGCTCAGGATTACTCATGGCACACTTCGCAACCAACATCTTTCCCGCCGATGGGGCCCGTACTGAATGGGACTTCTTCTTTGCGGGCGTGGCGCCTGATGTGGCGTCCGGCACACTGCCCTACCTGTTCCCCGAGGACGTGCGAGCAGCTGAGCTGTTCCATGATGCCGATGGTACGCCGCAGGCTGCTGAGCGACTGGTACAACTGGTAGCTCCTAACCGTGCGCGCATTGTCGGTGCCCCGGTCGCAGCAGGTCGTCAGGTCAAGATCTACCGCCAGACCGAGATTCGTTTCCCGCTGGTAGACTACCGCGACGGCCAGACCGTCAGCGATGCCGATCTGGACTTGGCAAACCGTCAGGCTATCTTCGTGGCCCAAGAGACCAACGACGCGGCGTCCAACAACATCCAGCTGGA
>OPGP01000106.1_pt1 | contig 17743 bp, 16 predicted proteins | sample 1691661 | NCBI WGS metagenome assembly OPGP01 (sample SAMN05831936, study PRJEB22555) | human gut metagenome | isolation source: Material from the ethmoid | host: Homo sapiens | reverse complement strand
AGGAGGCCTGATGCACAAGCTCGCTCACATCCTGCGCCTGGGGATCAAGGAACTCACCAGCCTGCGCCACGACAGCGTGTTGCTGCTGTTTCTGGCCTACGCCTTTACCGTCGCGATCTACATGCCCGCCGCCGGCTCGGTGATTGGCGTGCACAACGCCAGCGTGGCCTTTGTCGATGAAGACCACAGCGCGCTGTCCCGGCAGATGGCCGAAGCATTACTGCCACCGGAATTTCAACCACCCGCGCCGCTGGCCTATGACCAACTGGATAAGGTCATGGACAGCGGCGAGTACACCTTCGTGATCAACGTGCCGGCAAATTTCCAGGCCGACCTGTTGGCCGGGCGTCAGCCGGGCGTGCAGGTGAACGTCGATGCCACGGCGATGAGCCAGGCGTTCATGGGGGCCGGCTACATCGGCAGGATTTTCCAGCGTGAGTTGCTCAGCTACAGCGGCCAGGCCGAGTCCAGCCAGACGTTACCCGCGCAGCTGACCACCCGGGCGCTGTTCAACACCAACCTGGAAGGCGGTTGGTTCCTGGCGGTGATCCAGATCGTCAATAACATCACCATCCTGGCCATCGTGCTGACCGGCACCGCACTGCTGCGCGAGCGCGAGCACGGCACGCTCGACCATTTATTGGTACTGCCCCTGACCGCACTGGAAATCATGCTGGCGAAAATCTGGAGCAACATGCTGGTGGTGGTGCTGTGCACGTGGCTGTCTCTGGAGCTGGTGGTCAAGGGTTTGCTCGGCGTGCCGCTGGCCGGGTCCATGAGCCTGTTCCTGTTCGTGACCGCGCTGTATCTGTTTGCGAGTACCGCACTGGGGATCTTCCTCGCCACCCTTGCTCGCTCGACGCCGCAATTCGGTTTGCTGGCGATTCCGGTGATCATCCCAATGCTGTTGCTTTCCGGTGGCAGCACGCCGCTGGACAGCATGCCCGAGTGGTTACAGTGGGTGATGCAGGGCTCACCGTCGACCCACTTTGTGAGCCTGAGCGCCGCGATTCTGTTCCGGGATGCGGGCGTGAGTGTGGTGTGGCCGGATTTGCTCGCGCTGGCGGCGATTGGCCTGGTGTTTTTTGCGGTGGCATTGGCCAGGTTTCGCAAAAGCCTGGCTTCTTAACGGTGACGAACGGGCTTGCCCCGCGTTGGGCTGCGCAGCAGCCCCCTTCAACTTCACCACAGTGTTTCAGGTGTACCGAGGCGCAGGGTTTTCGGGCGGCTTCGCCACCCAACGCGGGGCAAGCCCGCTCGCCACAAGGACCCGTTACTGGATGATCAAGTTGTTGAACAACAGGTCTTCCACCACCGGCTTGCCGGTTTCGTCGTTCATGACTTGCTGGGTTTGCTTCAGGGCTTGCTGGCGCAGTTTTTCTTTGCCTTCGACCGTACTCATCGCTTCGTTGGTCTGCTGGGTGAACAGCCCCACCAGTTGGTTACGAATCAATGGCTCGTTGGCTTTGACCGCGGCAAGGGCTTCGGGGCCGGTCACACGCAAGGCGATATCGGCCTTGAACACCTTGAGTTTTGTTGTGCCATCCAGGCCGTAGTTGCCCACGAAGGGCGGGTTCAAGCTGTAATAGCTGACCTTGGGTGCCTCGCCTTCTTTCGCTTCTTCGGCCTGGGCTGCCATCGGCAAGGTCAGGGCGAGCATCAACAGGATCCACGCTTTCACAGTTCATTCCTCACATTCGGTTGCCGGATAGCATAACGCTAGCAAGGCAGAGCACAAGCTTATGGCGGCTTATCAGGCCCGGGCATGCTCGTTGACCCACGCGCCTGCCCTCCTACACTTATCGGCCACGACGCCAAAAGGAATAGTCCGATGAAAGCTGTGCTGTGCAAAGCCTTCGGCCCCGCCGAAACCCTGGTGCTGGAAGAGATCGCCAGCCCCGCGATCAAGAAGAACGAAATCCTGCTGGACGTGCACGCGGCCGGGGTGAATTTCCCGGACACCTTGATCATCGAGGGCAAGTACCAGTTCAAGCCGCCCTTCCCGTTCTCGCCGGGTGGCGAAGCGGCCGGGGTGGTCAGTGAAGTCGGGGAAAAAGTCAGCCACCTGAAAGTCGGCGACCGGGTCATGGCCCTGACCGGCTGGGGCAGCTTTGCCGAGCAGGTCGCCGTGCCGGGCTACAACGTGCTGCCAATCCCGCCGAGCATGGATTTCAACACCGCCGCGGCTTTCAGCATGACCTACGGCACCTCGATGCACGCCTTGAAACAAAGGGCCAACCTGCAACCGGGCGAAACCCTGTTGGTACTCGGTGCCTCCGGTGGCGTGGGCCTGGCGGCCGTGGAAATCGGCAAAGCCATGGGCGCCCGGGTGATTGCCGCCGCCAGCAGCGCCGACAAACTCGCCGTGGCCAAGGCGGCCGGTGCGGATGAGCTGATCAACTACAGCGAAGCCAGCCTCAAAGACGAGATCAAGCGCCTGACCGACGGCAATGGTGTCGATGTGATCTACGACCCCGTCGGCGGCGACCTGTTTGACCAGGCCGTGCGTGGCATTGCCTGGAACGGACGCCTGCTGGTGGTGGGCTTTGCCAGCGGGCGCATTCCCGAGCTGCCGGTGAACCTGGCGCTGCTCAAGGGTGCGTCCGTGGTCGGAGTGTTCTGGGGTTCGTTCGCCCAGCGCCAGCCGCAGGACAATGCGGCGAACTTCCAGCAGTTGTTCACGTGGTACGCCGAGGGCAAGTTGAAGCCGTTGGTGTCGCAGGTGTATCCGCTGGAGCAGGCTGCCCACGCGATCAACGACCTGGGGCAGCGCAAGGCGGTGGGCAAGGTCGTCGTTCAGATCCGGTAATGATTTGAAACGCGGTCAATGTGGGAGCTGGCTTGCCTGCGATTGCGGTGAGTCCGCTCCAACAAATGCAGCTGACAGACCGCAATCGCAGGCAAGCCAGCTCCCACATTTTGATCTCCAGTGCTTCGAAGAAGCTGATTACGGCCCATACTTATCTATTCGCGACATGTTCGTAAGAGAACATGCAATCGCTCGGATTTCCTGTGTTTGCGGATAAGAGGCAATGCTATTTTCGGTAACGAAACTGTAACATTCGCATCCGCAGTCAAAACAAGAAATTTGGAGCTCTTGAATGTTTGCTTTCTTTCGTCCTGCCGCACACCAGGCGCCCCTGCCTGAAGAAAAAATAGACAGTACCTACCGACGACTGCGCTGGCAGATCTTCGCCGGTATTTTCTTCGGTTACGCCGGGTATTACCTGCTGCGCAAAAACTTCTCGCTGGCCATGCCGTACTTGATCGACGAGGGTTACACCCGGGGTGAGCTGGGCCTGGCGATGTCGGCCATTGCGATCGCCTACGGCTTGTCCAAGTTCTTGATGGGCCTGGTGTCCGACCGCTCCAACCCACGCTACTTCCTGCCCTTTGGCCTGTTGATATCGGCCGGGGTGATGTTCATTTTCGGTTTCGCACCTTGGGCGACGTCCAGCGTAACCATGATGTTCATTTTGCTGTTCATCAACGGCTGGGCCCAGGGCATGGGCTGGCCGCCGAGTGGGCGCACCATGGTGCACTGGTGGTCGCAGAAAGAACGCGGCGGCGTGGTGTCGGTGTGGAACGTGGCGCATAACGTCGGCGGTGGCCTGATCGGCCCGCTGTTTCTGCTGGGTATGGCGTGGTTCAACGACTGGCACGCAGCGTTCTATGTGCCGGCGACCGTGGCATTGGCCGTGGCGGCATTTGCCTTCATCACCATGCGCGACACCCCGCAATCGGTCGGCCTGCCGCCCATCGAGCAGTACAAGAACGACTACCCGGAAGGCTACAACGCCAGCCACGAAGACGAATTCAGCGCCAAGGAAATCTTCGTCAAGTACGTGCTGCGCAACAAAATGCTCTGGTACATCGCCTTCGCCAACGTCTTCGTTTACCTGCTGCGCTACGGCGTATTGGACTGGGCGCCGACTTACCTTAAGGAAGCCAAGCACTTCGACGTGGATAAAACCTCGTGGGCGTACTTCTTCTACGAGTGGGCGGGCATTCCGGGCACGCTGCTGTGCGGCTGGATGTCGGACAAGATCTTCCGTGGCAACCGAGGCCTGACCGGCATCGTGTTCATGGCGTTGGTCACCGTGGCGACCCTGGTTTACTGGCTCAACCCGCCAGGCAACCCGATGGTCGACATGATCGCGCTGTTCTCCATCGGCTTCCTGATCTACGGCCCGGTGATGCTGATCGGCCTGCAGGCGCTGGAGCTGGCACCGAAAAAAGCGGCGGGCACCGCTGCGGGCTTCACGGGCCTGTTCGGTTACCTGGGTGGTTCGGTGGCAGCCAGTGCGGCCATGGGCTACACCGTGGACCACTTCGGCTGGGACGGTGGTTTTGTGTTGCTGGTGGGCGCATGCCTGCTGGCGATTGCGTTCCTGATCCCAACGCTGTGGCACACCAACAGCGTCAGCTCGGCGCGTTAATTCCCGCCGCAGTCTTTGGCACAACGCTTGAGCCGCGCCTCCAGGTTTTTATCTGGCATGGCGTGGCTACGCAGGGCGTTCACGGTCTGCTCGACATAATCGCGAGTGGTGCCGTAACGCCCGCAAGCGCTTTCCAACACGTGATTAAGCACGATATCGGGCAGGTTGCCGGCATAGCTGGGCAAGTGCCGCTCCAGCACAAACCCCAACGCCTGTACCTGGCTGCCATCTTCCAAGCGGCAACTGAGCCAGTGCGGCCGGTACGACGGGTAAGGCATCTCACGCTGCCACAAGGCATACAGCGAGGCCTCAAGCTGGTCTTCCGGCAAACGGTAGGCAAACCCGCTGCAAGAACCGCCGCGATCCAGGCCGAACACCAACCCCGGTGACTCCGGCGTGCCTCGATGCTCGTGTGACCACAGGTACAAACCCCGGTGATAACCGTGAACCCGTGCACGCATGCGCTGGGTCGACGAGCATTCCGGACGCCAGATCAGCGAACCATAAGCGAATAGCCAGACCGCCCCCCCCTTATGCTTGGCCATGGTGGCCTGCATCGAACTCATTAATTGCTCGTGAGTCAGTTGCGGCCCCAGATCGAGCCGCGGAGGGTAAGCCAATTGCAACAGATCGGTTTCAATAACGGTCATGGCGGATCGCTTAGGTCTCCTGCGTGTTACCAGTTGTAAGCAACTTTACCGTAATAAAACGCGCCGCTGTAACCGTACGGCGAAAAAGTGCTATAGGCGAGGTTGCCACCGCTGCTGGCGTAGGCATTGACCTTCTCCGGGTATTTATCGGTGACGTTGTCGCCGCCCAGGGTGAAGGTCCAGCTCTTGAGCGTGTAATCCGCCGACAGGTCCAGTACCCAGGCCGCCTTGAAGGTCTGGTCGTTGATTGTGTCCGCCTGGTAACTGGTGAATTCGCCGTAGCGCACCAGATTGCTGTGCAGTGCCCAGCGGCCATAGGTGAAATCGTTACCCAGGCTCAGCTTGTGCTGAGGAGTGGTGTCGCCGAGCAAACCGATACGCTCGCGGCGGTCCACCCGCACCAGGTTGGCGCCCAGGCTGTCGAGAATGGCCGGGTTGGCCTTCACGTCCGTCACCTTCGTGTGGTTGTAGTTGTAGCCAACCGTGCTGTTCCAGCGGATGCCATTGTCGAACGAGTAACGGTAGTTGGCCACCAGATCGACGCCGTCGGTACGGGTGTCGGTGGCGTTGGTGAAATAGCGGGCACTGGTGTAGTTGATGTTGCCGACACCGTTGGCTTGCAGGTAGGCAATGGTGGCCGGGTTGAGATTGAGGTTGGACGACAGGCTGATGCGGTCGCGGATGTCGATGCGGTACACGTCGAGTGTCACGGTCAGGTCATCGGCAGGTTCGAGCACCAGGCCAAGGCTGTAGTTACGCGACTTCTCGGCTTTCAGGTCTTCGGCGCCCAGCAAGCGGGCCACCTGGCTGTTCGCCGGGAAGGTGCCGGCCTCCTGAATGGTGCTGCCGATCAACTGTGACGAGGTGTAGGCAAAGTTCTGCTGGGCCAGGGAAGGCGCACGAAAGCCGTTGGAGATGCTGCCGCGCAAGGCCACTTGCGGGGTGAAGTCATAGCGGGCCGACAGCGAGCCGCTGACATTGGAGCCAAAGTCGCTGTAGTCCTCATGACGCACGGCGGCCGACGCGCTGAGCTTTTCGGTGAAGTTGGTTTCCAGGTCCAGGTACTGGGCCCAGTTATGCCGTGAACTGCTGCCGGCATCGGCATCACGGAAACCACCCAGGCCCGAGCTGCCGGTCTGGTAGTAGGACGCCGGGTCGCCGGCGTCGATTTCATAACCCTGGCGCAGGTATTCGCCGCCAAAAGCCACCGACACCGGGTAAGGCAGGAAGCCCACGTCGAACTCACGGGACAGGTCCAGGCTGACCTGGCGCTGATCGTTGCTCAAGGTGCCGTTGTTAAATTTGCGCGGCGTGGCCAGGCCGAGTGAGGTGTTGATGGTTTCGGTGCCCAGTTCGTACTGGTTCTTGCCGTAGTTGGCCGACAGGTCGTAATGCCAATCGTAGGCCAGCAAGCCGCGCAGACCGACCACCAAGGACGTGTCTTCCAGGTTGCCCTTGATCAGCGGCAGATAGCCATTGGGGTTCAGCGCCGGGATGTTGTTGGACGCGTTGCTCGCCCGATAGAACGCTGCTGTCTCGCCACGGCGCTTGCTGTAGCCGCCGAAGGTGTAGAACTCGGCCGCATCGTTGAAGGAATATTCGGAGTTGAACTGGAATTTGCCTTCATTGGTGGCCGGCTCGCCCTGACGGAACACGCGCTGGCCATAGGTGGTGGAACCCACGCTGCCAGGACGGAAATCGTCACCGGCGCGGTTGGTGTAGTCGTTGTCGGCACCCTCGCCCGAGACGTTGATAAAGCCGTTGCCACCCAAGGCAAACCCGGTATTGCCGCTGACGTTGCGCTGGATGCCGTCGCCCTTCTTGTACTCGCCGAACTTGGTCGAGACTGAGCCGCCGTGGTCGTCGTGCTTGAGGATCACGTTGATCACCCCGGCAATCGCGTCCGAGCCATAACGCGCCGACGCGCCATCGCGCAGCACTTCGATATGGTCGACCGCCGACAGCGGGATGGCATTCAAATCCGCCGGCGCCGAACCGCGCCCCACCGCCCCGCCCAGGTTGACGAAAGCACTGGTGTGGCGGCGTTTGCCGTTGACCAGCACCAACACCTGGTCCGGCGACAAGCCGCGCAACTGCGCCGGGCGCACCAGTTCGGCGCCATCCACCAGGCTTGGGCGCGGGAAATTGATCGACGGAATCAGGCGTGCCAACACCGCGCCCAGTTCATCCGAGCCAGTGCTGCGCAGGGTATCGCCGGATATCACGTCGATGGGCGACAGCGAAGCACTGGCGGTGCGCTCTTGGGTGCGGGTGCCGGTGACGATCACGGTGTCGAGTTTTGGTGCGTCGGCGGTAACAGTTTCGCTCGCAAGCACTGGATTGAATCCCACAGCGGTCAGCAAATTGGCCGACAAAATCGCTGAGTACAGCGTGTGTTTTTGATTGCTCCCCATACCGCTCCCCTAAGAATCAACAATCAGAACTTCAATGTTCTGAGTTCGTACGATCGATCCGGCTGGCGGGCGGTGGCGGTCAGTGAGTGGTTATCGGCAGATAGTCGGTAGTCCGTTGCTTATAGCTTAATGAGATTCTCCCTACATCAGTAATACCGTAAATGAATAAGCATAGGCGCCCGAGCTTTCAGCGCAGGTTCAGGCCATGCAGGACGTTTACCGCCAAACTGACGACGTTAGCGACCCCACATTAGCCGCCCATCCGAACGACTATCGAGGTCGAACCATGAAATACTTTTATTGCGGCCTGCTGCTGTTGGCACACGCCGCCAGCGCCTTGGCCTCTGAGGCTGTCACCGAAAACGACAAAGGCTTCTGGTACGCCCAGACAAGCCTCTACACCCGGCACTTTTCACCGGACTCACAACACAATAACAATCAGGATTTGATCAACCTGGAGCGCAACGAGGCGTCAGGGCTGGTGTATGGCGGGGCGACGTTTCGCAACTCGTTCAGCCAGCGTTCGTACTACGTCTACGCCGGCAAGCGCTTCGATATTGTCGATTCGCCGTTTTACGTGAAAGTGACCGCAGGTGCACTGCAGGGCTATCGCGGCAAGTATCGGGACAAAATCCCGCTCAACCGTTACGGCGTGGCACCGGCGATCATTCCGTCTGTGGGAGTCCACTTCGGCCCGGTGACCAGCGAGCTGGTGTTGCTGGGCTTCAATGCGGCAATGCTGACGGCAGGCGTTCGTTTCTAAGAACGCCGCCTACCTATGTGGGAGCGGGCTTGCCTGCTCCCGCACGGGTTCAGCTCAAGGGTTCAAGGGCGCGGCGCGTAGGCAAACACATCAGCGCGCATCTGATGCGCATCCATGCCGGCGTCGACCAATGCGTCCAGCGTGCCGTAGATCATCGCCGGCGAACCACTGGCGTAGACATGCACGGCCTTGAGGTCGCTGATGTCTTCACACACAGCCTCATGCAGCAGCCCGCAACGCCCTTCCCAACCGCACAGGTCGCTGACCACTTTGTGCAGGAACAGGTTGGGCAGTTGCTGCCATTGGTCCCAGTGTTCGATTTCGTAGAAGTCTTCCGGGCGGCGCACGCCCCAATACAGGTGCACCGGGTGCTTGAAGCCCGAGGCGCGGCAATGCTCGATCAGGCTGTGCATCTGCGCCATGCCCGTACCGGCGGCGATCAGCACCAGCGGCCCGTCCGGCAGTTCAGCCAAGTGCGTATCACCAAACGGCAGTTCAATACGGGCCATCTGGTTGCGCTGCAACTGCTCGATCAGGTTGCGCGCACTGTCCTCGCGCACCAGCACATGCAGTTCCAGCTCGCGCCCGGCGTGGGGCGCCGACGCCAGCGAAAACGCCGACTTCTCGCCGTTGTCCCGTTCGATCATCAAGTATTGCCCGGCGTGGTAACGCAGCGCTTTACCAGCCGGCGCGCGCAGGCGCACGCGCCACACATCGCCACCGACTTCCACGCACTCACTCAATTGGCACGACAACTTGCGCAACGGCAACTCTCCCGGCGCCAGCACGCCATCCCACAACACAATGCAATCTTCCAACGGCTCGGCGATGCAGGTGTAGAACTCACCATGGTCGCGCACCTCTCCGGCTTGTTGCACCCGGCCTTCCACCAGCAGCGCAGCGCACACATGGCACACGCCATTGCGACACGCCTGTGGGCATTCGTAGCCCAGGCGGCGAGCGCCTTCGAGGATTCGTTCGCCAGGGACCAGCTCCAGTACGGCGCCGGAAGGTTGCAGGGTTACACGCATCAATCTATTCCCAATTCTTTCCAGATCGCATCGACACGGGCGGTGACGGCTTCATCCTTGACGATCACCCGACCCCACTCGCGGGTGGTTTCACCCGGCCATTTGTGCGTGGCATCCAGGCCCATCTTCGAGCCCAGGCCCGACACCGGCGAAGCAAAGTCGAGGTAGTCGATCGGCGTGTTGTCGATCATCACCGTGTCGCGCTTGGGGTCCATGCGCGTGGTGATGGCCCAGATCACGTCGTTCCAGTCCCGGGCATTGATGTCGTCGTCGGTGACAATAACGAACTTGGTGTACATGAACTGTCGCAAAAACGACCACACGCCGAGCATTACCCGCTTGGCATGGCCTGGGTACGACTTCTTCATGGTCACAATGGCCATGCGGTACGAGCAGCCTTCAGGCGGCAGGTAGAAGTCGGTGATCTCAGGGAACTGCTTTTGCAGGATCGGCACGAACACTTCGTTCAGCGCCACACCCAGAATGGCCGGCTCATCCGGCGGCCGGCCGGTGTAGGTGCTGTGGTAGATCGGCTTGATCCGGTGGGTGATGCGCTCGACGGTGAACACCGGGAAGCTGTCGACTTCGTTGTAGTAGCCGGTGTGGTCGCCGTAAGGGCCTTCATCGGCCATTTCGCCCGGATGAATCACGCCTTCGAGGATGATTTCAGCGGTGGCTGGCACTTGCAGGTCGTTGCCACGGCACTTCACCAGCTCGGTGCGGTTGCCGCGCAGCAGGCCGGCGAAGGCATATTCGGACAGGCTGTCAGGCACCGGCGTCACGGCGCCGAGGATGGTCGCCGGGTCGGCGCCCAGGGCCACGGACACGGGAAACGGCTTGCCTGGGTGCTTTTCGCACCACTCACGGAAGTCCAGCGCGCCGCCACGGTGGCTCAGCCAACGCATGATCACTTTGTTACGGCCGATCACTTGTTGACGGTAGATGCCCAGGTTCTGGCGATCTTTGTTCGGGCCCTTGGTGACGGTCAGGCCCCAGGTGATCAGCGGGCCGACATCGCCGGGCCAGCAGGTCTGCACCGGCAGCATGGCGAGGTCGACATCATCACCCTCGATAACCACTTCCTGGCACACCGCGTCCTTGACCACTTTGGGGGCCATGGCAATGATCTTGCGGAAGATCGGCAGTTTCGACCAGGCATCCTTCAAGCCCTTGGGTGGCTCGGGCTCCTTGAGGAAGGCCAGCAGCTTGCCGATCTCGCGCAGTTCGCTGACCGACTCGGCCCCCATGCCAAAGGCCACGCGGTCGGGGGTGCCGAACAGGTTGCCGAGCACCGGGATATCAAAGCCGGTCGGGTTTTCGAAGAGCAGCGCCGGGCCCTTGTTACGCAAGGTACGGTCGCAAATCTCAGTCATTTCCAGCACCGGGGAAATCGGCACCTGGATACGTTTCAACTCTCCGCGCTGCTCAAGTTGCTGCACGAAATCCCGAAGATCCTTGAATTTCATTAACCATGCCACCCGTAAAATAGGCGTACATCCTACCTGCTCTTACGAGCGCTGGCAGCTTATTGCACGTCATTGCGACTCACATCCGACTCAACGGATGCATGGCGCAAGCTGCGGAAGAGGGGTTCAAGGAACCCCTCCACATACCGCGTGCCCACGCTTGAAAGGTGATTGTCATCGGTATACAGCGACTGGCCCCCCAGTTCGACCCGACACCAACCGTTGGCAGCACACAGCGTCGGCGCCGGGTCCAGGAGCTGGACCCCCGAGTCAGCCGCGGCGATTTGCGCAAAAACGCTGCTGATATAGGCCTGTCGCTGGACGTGTTCGGCCAGTGGCAAGCCTTCTCGGTCGGTCGGGCGACCCAACATCGCCAGGCGACTGAGTCGATAAGGCACATTGAAATCCTGCAGCGGCACCTCCTTGACCAACCAGACTCGGTGGCCGCCAGCACGGAGTTGCTGCACCAACGCCCTCAACCCCTCGGAGAACAATCGCTCGGCAATAGCACGGTCATACTTGCCCGTCTCCGGGTCATGGATCGACGCGCCTGTATCACCGGAGTGCTGGCCATAAACGTAGAGGCTCCAGCGCGCGACCAACACCACATCACTGAACTGTTCCTGGCTCAACAACCGGGTGACGCGCTCGTTGAACGCACTGCAGCCTGGGGTATTTTCTTTCCTGTAAAAAGGCAGACAGCCAGCATAACCGGCCTGGGTGATGCTGAAGTCGTACTTGCTGGCCCCATCTTTCAACGCCGGAATCAGCGCCGAGGCATGGCTGTCACCCCAGACGATTGCACGGGCCGAGTTCGCCGGTGGACCAAAATGGCACAGCTTACGGTGCGGGTCTTTCTTGTCGTCCGACAGGCAACTCATGAGTGTGGGGCTCCAGGTACGCGCCTGGGCGTATTGCAATGCCTGGGGCGGCAGCCGCGATGCAAAACCATCCGACCAAACCAGGCTTTTGCCGACCAGGCCCAGGCTGGCAAGCCCAAGGAAACCCGCGACCAGAATCGACCTGCGGCCTGCCAGCAGGCGCCGCTCACGGAACGGCCCTTCGACAAACCGCCAGGAGGCATAACCCAACACCAGGCTCACAACGAACAGAGCCACAAGCTCCCAGGACGACAGGCCAAAGATACTGGCGTACTTGCCAAACACCAGCACCGGCCAGTGCCACAGGTACCAGGAATAGGAAATCAGCCCAATACCCACCAGCACGCGACTGCCCAGCAACCGCCCTGCCCACGTTGGTTGCTGGCCGTTGGCCCAAATCAGCCCCACCACCCCCAATACGGGCAACAAAGCGGCCGCCCCTGGGAAAGCGGTGCGGTCGTCGTAACCAAATACCGCCACCATAATCAGGCCAAGGCTGAGCAGGCTGACGCCTTGCGCCAGCATCGGGCTTGCCCGCCGAGCGGGCACCGGCATGACGGCCAGCATGGAACCGGCCAACAATTCCCAGGCTCGCATGGGCAGCAGGAAGAACGCCTTGTCCGGTTCCCGAGACACCGCCCATACGCTCGCCGCAAATGACACCAGCAGCAACACAAACAAGGCGCCACGCCATTGCTTCAGCCGGCTCGACAGCAACGCCAGCAAGAGTGGAAAGGCAATGTAGAACTGCTCTTCAACCGACAGCGACCAGGTGTGCAACATGGGCTTCATGTCGGAGGCCGTGTCGAAGTAACCGTCCTGACGCATGAAGAACAGATTGGAGATGAACACCACTTGGTTGTGTATCGAGCGTCCCAATTCCGAATAGTCTTTGGGCGCCATTAAGAACCAGCCAGCCACCAATGACGTAAACATCATGACCAGCAAAGCCGGCAGGATACGCCGTGCCCGTCGCGCCCAGAAATCGACGAAGCTGAAACGCCCCGCTTCACGCTCGCGCCAGATGATCGAGGTAATCAGGAAACCTGAAATCACGAAGAACACATCAACGCCGACAAAACCGCCAGTAACGCCGGGAACCCCAAAATGGAACAAAACCACAGCCAGGACAGCAATGGCGCGCAGGCCATCAATGTCTCTTCGGTAAGCAAGAGCGGTCATAAATCGTCGATCAGCCTGATTCGGATGGAGGTGAGTGTATCCGCACCCACCTTTTTGTTTCTTAACTGACACTATTAGCGCACAAATCTCTCTTTTTCGATGCAAAAAAAATGGCGCCACAAAGGGCGCCATTTTTTGGACCTGAAGCGTCGTATTACTTACGCTTCATCGACAAGAAGAACTCATCGTTGGTCTTGGTGGTTTTCAGCTTGTCGATCAGGAACTCGATGGCGGCTACTTCGTCCATCGGGTGCAGCAGCTTGCGCAAAATCCACATGCGCTGCAGTTCGTCATCGGCGGTCAGCAACTCTTCGCGGCGGGTGCCGGAACGGTTGATGTTGATCGCAGGGAACACACGCTTTTCCGCGATACGGCGGTCCAGAGGCAGTTCCATGTTGCCGGTACCCTTGAACTCTTCGTAGATCACTTCGTCCATCTTCGAGCCGGTTTCAACCAGCGCGGTGGCGATAATGGTCAGCGAGCCGCCTTCTTCGATGTTCCGCGCGGCGCCAAAGAAACGCTTTGGTTTCTCCAGAGCGTGGGCATCGACACCACCGGTGAGTACCTTGCCGGAGCTCGGGATCACGGTGTTGTAGGCACGGGCCAGACGGGTGATGGAGTCGAGCAGGATCACCACGTCTTTCTTGTGTTCGACCAGGCGCTTGGCCTTCTCGATCACCATTTCGGCAACCTGCACGTGGCGGGTTGGCGGCTCATCGAACGTCGAGGCAACCACTTCGCCGCGCACGGTGCGCTGCATTTCGGTTACTTCTTCCGGACGCTCATCGATCAGCAGCACGATCAGGTGAACTTCAGGGTTGTTACGTGCGATGTTCGCTGCAATGTTCTGCAGCATGATGGTCTTACCGGCTTTCGGCGGTGCGACGATCAGGCCGCGCTGGCCTTTGCCGATCGGGGCGCACAGGTCGATAACACGACCGGTCAAGTCTTCGGTGGAACCGTTACCGGCTTCCATCTTCATGCGCACGGTCGGGAACAGCGGGGTCAGGTTCTCGAAGAGAATCTTGTTTTTCGCGTTCTCGGGACGATCGAAGTTGATCGTGTCGACCTTGAGCAGGGCAAAATAACGCTCGCCTTCCTTCGGAGGGCGGATCTTGCCAACGATGGTGTCACCGGTACGCAAGTTGAAGCGACGGATCTGGCTCGGCGAGACATAGATGTCATCGGGGCCGGCGAGATAGGAAGCGTCTGCAGAGCGGAGGAAGCCGAAGCCGTCCTGGAGAATCTCCAGCACGCCATCACCGGAGATTTCCTCGCCGCTTTTCGCGTGCTTTTTGAGCAGGGAGAAAATCACGTCCTGCTTGCGCGAACGGGCCATATTTTCTATGCCCATTTCTTCGGCCAATTGGAGCAGGTCGGTAATCGGCTTTTGCTTGAGTTCAGTCAGATTCATATAGGAATGACGTAATCATTTATGGAGGGGGGGAAATTAAGCTTTTGGCTTAATGAGGCCGCGCCGCAGAGAAGGCGACAGGATCGCGTACTAATCGAAAAGGAATGCGTCGGCGACGGCTTGCAGGGGGCAGTGGAGAAACCAATGCGGGGCCGAATGTACCACCTGAATTTCGGAGCGTCTAGCCCTGTTTCACGAAAAAGCCCCGCTATTTTGCGGGGCTTTTTTGACGACGCTTAGATGTTCGCGTCGAGGAAAGCTTGCAGCTGGGACTTCGACAGCGCGCCCACTTTAGTGGCTTCGACGTTGCCGTTCTTGAACAGCATCAGGGTCGGGATACCACGCACGCCGTGTTTGGCCGGGGTTTCCTGATTGTCGTCGATGTTCAGCTTGGCAATGGTCAGCTTGCCTTCGTAAGTGGTCGCAATGTCGTCCAGAACAGGGGCGATCATTTTGCAAGGGCCACACCATTCAGCCCAGTAGTCAACCAGTACCGGGCCTTGAGCCTTGAGTACTTCGGCCTCAAAGGTCGCGTCGGTGACGTGCTTGATAAGATCGTTGCTCATGGATGTCTCCGGATTGTAAGCAAAAAAAACGTGGCCCATCATAGCCGCCCTTCCCTCGTTCAGGAAGCCGCCTCTGATTGACTCTTGCTATGACGATGCATGAGTTTGGGTATAGCAACTCAGGGCGTTACGGGCGTCACGAACGCTATGCCCGTGCGCAATGCCGCATTGCGTACGTGTTCCTGCATGGTTTTCTGCGCCGCCGCACTGGAACGCCGGGCCAGTGCACGCAGGATCTTGCGATGCTCCTGCCACGTTTCCATGGCCCGCTCCGGTCGGATGAACGGTAGTTTCTGACTCTCCAGGAACACCTCGGCGCTGGCACTCAAAATGCTCACCATCGCCTGGTTACCGCTGGCCAACAGAATCCGTTGGTGAAATTCGAAGTCCAGCCGGGCGGCGGTTTCAAAGTCGCCGGCCTTCAATACCTTACGCATTGCCTCGACATTGTCTTGCAGGCGGTCCAACTCATCGATAGTCAGCGTCACCGCCGCCAACCCCGCTGCAAATCCTTCCAGGGCATAGCGCAACTGGAAGATATCCAGCGGCGAGGCCTGGGCTGCAAAGGGCCAGGCAAACCCCGGCGGATCTTCCGCCGCCTGCACAAACACGCCTTTGCCGGGCTGCACACTGACCACACCCAAGGCACTCAAGGACGACAAAGCCTCGCGCAACGACGCCCGGCTCACGCCCAACTGCACCGCCAAGTCGCGCTGGGACGGCAATGCATCGCCCGCTGCGAAGCCCTGTTCCTTGATCAGTTTGCGGATGGCCTGCAGGGCCGCTTCCGGTACGGCTTGGGCGATGGAATTCATAAAAAACTCAAGGTTCCAGACAACTGAGCGGCTAGTTGTAAAGCTATTCGCGCCCGTCGGCAAGCCACGCCCCAAAGGGGCTCGCGCGGTTTTGTCGACGCTCGAAAAAGGTGCGAAAAGCGCCATCACTGTTCAGACCAGTAAGACCACCGAACCTCAACAAATTCCAGCGTTACAGACGATCAGAGAGGTGATGGCATGGGCTGTGCACTGAGCAAACTCAGAAAACCCCTTCGCCCTTTTCGGAGAGTTGCCATGACCAAGCGCTACAGCGCCCTGCTCACTGCCCTGTTTGCCAGCCTGATGCTGAGCCAGGCACCCGCCCAGGCCAATGGTCTGGAGGATATCGTCGCCCGGGGCACCCTGAAGGTCGCCGTCCCTCAAGACTTCCCGCCATTCGGCTCGGTCGGCCCTGACATGAAACCTCGCGGCCTGGACATCGACACCGCCAAGCTGCTGGCCGACCAACTCAAGGTCAAGCTGGAGTTGACGCCGGTCAACAGCACCAACCGCATCCCGTTCCTTACCACCGGCAAGGTCGACCTGGTGATTTCCAGCCTGGGCAAGAACCCCGAGCGGGAAAAGGTCATCGACTTCTCCAGGGCTTACGCGCCGTTCTACCTGGCGGTGTTCGGTCCGCCTGACGCAGCCATCAGCACCACCGACGACCTCAAGGGCAAAACCATCAGCGTGACGCGCGGCGCCATCGAAGACATCGAGCTGACCGCCGTGGCGCCCAAAGAAGCGACCATCAAGCGTTTCGAAGACAACAACTCGACCATCGCCGCCTACCTGGCTGGCCAGGTCGACCTGATTGCCAGCGGCAACGTGGTGATGGTGGCGATCAGCGAGCGCAACCCCAAACGTGTACCGGCCCTGAAAGTGAAACTCAAGGACTCGCCGGTCTACGTGGGCGTGAACAAGAACGAGCCGGCATTGCTGGAGAAGGTTAACCAGATTCTGGTGGCGGCCAAGGCCGACGGCAGCCTGGAAAAGAACGCGATGCAGTGGCTCAAAGAGCCGCTGCCCGCCGACCTTTGACGCGACGGAGCTGATTCATGGCCTATCAATTCGACTTTGTGCCCGTACTGGCCAATACCGACCTGCTGTTGCGCGGCGCCTTGTTCACGCTTGAACTGACGGCCATCGGCGCGATTCTGGGGGTTGCCCTGGGCACCGTCGGTGCCGTGGTGCGGGCGTGGAAGATCCAGCCGTTCGCCTGGTTCTTCGGCGTGTATGTCGAGTTGATCCGCAACACGCCGTTTCTGGTGCAGTTGTTTTTCATCTTTTTCGGCTTGCCGTCACTGGGGCTGAAAATCACCGAGTGGCAAGCGGCCGTGCTGGCGATGGTCATCAACCTGGGGGCTTACTCCACCGAGATCATCCGGGCCGGCATCCAGGCGATCCCTCGTGGTCAGCTGGAAGCGGCGGCAGCATTAGCGATGACGCGTTTTGAAGCGTTCCGCCATGTGGTGCTGCTGCCCGCTCTGGGCAAGGTGTGGCCGGCCCTGAGCAGCCAGATCATCATCGTGATGCTGGGTTCGGCGGTGTGTTCGCAAATCGCCACCGAAGAGCTGAGCTTTGCCGCCAACTTCATTCAGTCACGTAACTTCCGCGCCTTTGAAACCTACGCACTGACCACCCTGGTGTACCTGTGCATGGCGCTGATGATTCGCCAGTTGCTCAACTGGATTGGCCGACGGTTTGTGATGAGGAACAGCCGATGAGTGATTTTTCGTTCTGGGACATCGTGCGCAACCTGGCTGTCGGCCTGCAATGGACCCTGTTGCTGTCGCTGGTGGCCTTTGTCGGCGGTGGCCTGATCGGCTTGCTGGTGATGACGATGCGCATCAGCCGCAAAGCCTTCCCGCGCCATGTCGCGCGCACCTACATTGAACTGTTTCAGGGTACGCCGCTGCTGATGCAGCTGTTTCTGGTGTTTTTCGGCATTGCCCTGCTGGGGGTGGATATCTCGCCCTGGCTGGCAGCGGCGATTGCCCTGACTTTGTTTACCAGTGCCTACCTGGCCGAGATCTGGCGCGGCTGCGTCGAGTCCATCGCCCACGGGCAGTGGGAAGCGTCGGCCAGCCTGGCCCTTAACCCGCTTGAACAACTGCGTTAC
>OPGP01000105.1_pt1 | contig 18781 bp, 17 predicted proteins | sample 1691661 | NCBI WGS metagenome assembly OPGP01 (sample SAMN05831936, study PRJEB22555) | human gut metagenome | isolation source: Material from the ethmoid | host: Homo sapiens | reverse complement strand
TTTGGTTTTACCGCTATCGACATGAAGGCCTACGTCATGGGAGCTGTAGGTTGCAGCTGGCAGGAAACAAAATCATCCAAAATGACCGCTGCGCTGAAGCCACTCAGCGAACCGAACCATAACGCATTGGATGATGCTCGCTTTCAGGCAGAGCTCTTCGCGCTAATGCTGGCGGGTAAGGGTAACCGCTGACGTGCCTCCCATGGCACCGACTTGAAGCTTATCTAAGCCAGGTTGCCTCAACATATCTGCCGCCCCTGAACGACCAAGCCTTGATGCCTTCTGGTTTTTCGGACTTGCCAACGATAACGGCTATTGGGTGCGGCAGATCCTGCGTGTAACGCGCAGCAAATCTGGAGAAACTTCCTATGTCTGCCGGAGAAATCACCGGAACAGATTGGGGATGCGTATGCCAATAGCCCACCAGACGTAACCCTTGTTCGTTGGCAGCTTGGATCTCCTGACGGCACCGCTCCGCATCCAACTCTAGCCAAGACCAGCCTGACCGATCGGCGCGATGAGGCAACGTGGCCAAGGCCAGCAGCAACCCTTCCGGATTAACCGGGTTGACGAATAACTGTCCCCCTCGCTCCACGCCAAAAAGGCCCTGCCGATGACTATCCAAGATGTCCACGACAGCTTGCGACACCAATAGCTCGGAATCCACCTCCGCCCATCTCCAGCGCCAAGCTATATCCGTCATACCGTTTCGTCCTTATCTTCCGGCCATCCGCGCTCGAGTAGGATTTGCTGCGCTCCCTCTGGCAGTTTGGGACCATGGTATTGGCCTCCTAGGCTCAGAACATCTTCAGGCCTGTAGATACTGCTGACCCAAGATGCAGTGGCGATGTTGCCGGTCAAAGCGCGTAAAGCCACGTGCGACACCATAGAGGCGATATTGGTCATGCCCAGTGAGCCGCCGGGAATAAAGCTTTCCCCACAGGCGGGCAGTGGAACCACACCTCCTCCCGGCCACTCTGTAAATCTATGCAGAAAATCGCCGATATCCGTGAATAAATGACGACCATCAAAAGTGCCGGCTGGTGCGAATAGCGCATGGCCTACCTGGGTATACGGTTCGCTCCAGGCTTGTAAAAGCCCCCAAGGAGCGCCGCTTGATTTGGCTCGCCATACAGTGACCTCCGACTGCCAGTCTGCTGTCGTGATCACCACCAGATCTGCGTTATCAAACACTTCTGGTTTGCTGCTCATCACCACTTCGGCAAAAGTCGCATAAGCGGTGCATTCTGTCGTCGGAAGATCTAACAGAATCTTGTCCCTCAACGCGGAGGCTTTCAGTCTACCTAGGCTATCCGCTCCCAGAACGTGCCTCCCCAGATTGGCTGACACCAAAGTGTCAGGATCGATGAGGGTAAGGTGGCCGACACCGGATCGTGCCAATTGTATTGCCACCGCACTGCCTAACGAGCCAACGCCAACACAAATGTTGGCGCTGATTGAAAACTGACCCACCCTGCCGATTGAAAATTGACCCAGGGCGGATTGCTGATTTTTGTCCCAGCAATTGTGGATAAGCTTAGCAGTAGTGTCCTAGTTGAAGACGCATCTGGCCCCACCGCATGCAGGCATGCGGAAGGGTGTTTACGGTGCAGATCAGAACGGTTATGCCTACCTTAAAACAGCAAACATTGCGATTTATCCTTAAAAAACAAGGAGAAGACCGCATAAAAACCACTCTTGTTCAGTTTTTTGTCAATAAATCGGATCATTCACGCGTATTTGTTTACATCTCGTCTAGCGTATGAGACGTGGCGGTCATGGGGATAATTGGTATGGATCAACGAAGCGACTCTCCTTGAAAAAGGGGAACCGCCGCATGGGACGGATCCCGATGGGTAGTTAAGCGATGCGGTGATGCGAAGGTTGGGTGGCTGTTTATTTGAGTAGACCAGCGTTCTACCGAGTCAGCCGATCTCAAGATCGGCTAGCAAGCATTTATATTTTTAACAGAGGATGCGGGATCGTCAACAAAAACTTCAAAATGAAAATGGGCACCCGCCTCGCAACCTGCTCGCCATCCGCAACTGGTCAATCCGACCTCATGAGTGACAGGCAGATATCGGCCAGAAGCGGTCATTCGATAGGAACTAACAATCTTGGCAATTAATCTGTGGATCATCAGCTTTGACACAACTCCGAGCAATAGTATTTGCCATCCTTTATAAAATCTTCTTCCGCGGGATGATAAAAGTCTTCACAGCTCGCGCACTTCCGAACCCAAGCGTCCGCGTCGCATTCAGTGCATTTGGCGGGATGCAATTGGTGGTGTTGCTGATTCCAGGCATCAATCAGATATGTTTTCTCGAAGCACACATTACACTCCATCAACCTCGCTTCATGCTCGATATTAATAGAGCTAAGACAACATAAGCAGACAATACAATCAACGTCCTGCCCCTCTTCTAGCACAAACAGCTCACTACTTATGACAGAGCGAGAATGGCAACGACTGCAAATAATCGGATAAACATCCCAAACCTCAGAAAGCTCAGAGCAAAATGCCTCAGCCCCACTTCGCCAAACGTCGACACTCGATACTTTCGGCGGAATCAGATGTTGCCTCATCAGTATCTCCCCCAACTCCTCATACGCAGTAACATGGATAAAAAAATTGGTTTTAACGATTATTTTCGCCAGCTCAGGATCCCATTCAGATCTCTGCCCTCTGTGAACTATAGAGTTTCTAGCCTGCATCAACTCTATAAACTCTTTTTTATTGCCAAAAGACCAAGACTTAGAAGAGTAGAAATAATTTAAGATCTCATTAAAATCCTTAAAATCCTCAATGGGCTTACCCGCTTTATGCTTCTGAATCTCTAGCACCTTACCTTTCGCCGTAAACAAGTACTTCAAGAAAAGCTCAAGGGCAATCTGAGAGTTCACCGCCGCGAGAACCAGATTCCCTTTTTTAATGTCAATATCCTTTAGAGTATCAAAAACAAACTCCGCAAAGAGCAAGTAACTGCCTTTTAACTCTAGCGCCGTTGGTAATTTATTTTTCATATTTCCTCTAGGCCTGACAAAAACAATATTATCATCGAAGACGCTGGCATTAAAGTGTGATATCCGAGCGGAGATCGCCAAACTGGTGCCATAACCCGTTAAGCACCTCATGGGGAACAGCAATGCTCACAGGCGAGGCGTCGGTTAAGCTTGGACTATAAATGTTAAGTTTCAAACTACCAGAATGTTTCGCGACCGCCGATGCTCAAACATGACCTACTGAAAGTTTGAACTCAGCAACTTTGCTTCATTCTCGGTAATGTATTCGCCTGCCATGTCTAGCAATTTTTTTGCATCATGCGCTTGGGGAAAACCACCAAATTCCGACCGAATAGTTCTTAAGGTAGCATCTGGAATCTTTCTGGTAGCATTGTAAGCCTGCTCATATTTGTTGCCGGGCGTCTGTAGCGGACTATCCAAATAACGCATAGAGCAATAGCCCGCAATATATTCAGCGTACATCTCCTCGGCAAACTTTACTGCAACGCCTTCATCCAGCGTGGCCGCAATAATAGGCTGACCAATAGGGGCTGTTACTGGGTTTAGAAGATGAATCGTCTCGTGGCACAGCTGATAAAAGGCACGTTCCCAAGTATCAAACATCATTCCAATTTTAATGCCGAAATCATGGTCTTCCAATAGGCCCATGATCCTAGAGTTCCTTTCCCGCTCATCTTGCATATAGAACGGTCGAGGGAAAATTCTGTTTCCTTCAAATTTCCCGTAGCGCTTCTCAGCACCTTTCATGAGCGCACTTTGCATACCGTACAGCGCAATTTTATTGTCTTCTGTCTCCAACCGTGGATCAGAATCTATCGAAAAAAAGGGGCTCGCAAGATGCTCGATTCCCCGATCTTGATCGCCATGTATACATCCACACTCATTCACTAGCCTCATCAGCACGTGAACAAACTGCTTTCCAGGCTCAGACATACATTCCCCCATTAGGCGAAGCGCTGACGGTATATAAAATTGTATCATACACGAGACTCGGATCATTTTACCTAGGATTTCTGACATTACTGAACGACTTTCCGATGGGCCATATATACCGGTCGACCCCCGGACGTAGGAAGCGGCTTCCTGCTTCCTGACTCTTATAGAGCGCACGAACCGCTTGATTGAGGTGCCATTCGCGCACTCGGCATAGGCTGGCCAGTTGCCGCTGGGATCGATTGTTGAGTGGGATGAGGCTCCCTTGTTGGTGCCGCGCTCCTTCATAGGTCCGACAAATCAGAAGGCACTCTGAGAGACTTGCAATAGGGTGTGATCTACCTAATTGAGCCTTGATTGGAATGCTAAGTTAGTCACTGAATAGGGGGAAGCATGAAAGTTAGAGGCTGCTATGGGTTGTTAGCTGTCGGTCGTAAACGGCTGCTTTCGGCCATTAGCGGACATCCGCCAATGATCTGATCACTTCTATGCCCAGGCGCCCAGCACACGAAATTCAGGTCGCCCGCACAGCCGTGCAGCTAGCTCTGGGTACTCATTCCTTTTGGCCGCAAGCTTTCTGACTCGGGCGACTGCCCAATAGACAAGGCCGCACTGCCATCTGCCAAGAGCGTAGCGCGTTAGGTGCGCCGTCCCTCAACTGCATTCTTTATTGATTTAATCTCATCGTACCAGGTGCCAAATTGATAGATGGATTTGGTGGAGTAATAGTTGCGCACATCATCATGCTCAAGCGGGCTCAGATTAGCGTATAAATCCTTGAGCCTGTCCGCCTCTGCCGGAAGCAATGGCACCAACTTCACGAAGTCCTTAAAGTTAGAAACTTGCAACGTTCTGATTTTGTACTGGTGACGTTGCTCATTGAATACGTAGGAGTTCGTTAACCTCTCCACCAAGCGTCTTAGCAGAGCAGAAAGCTTGGATTTTTCATCAGGACTGATCTCGACTTGTGGGTCAATGTAGCCATCGATTTGCCCACATAGCTCCTCCCATTTCTCTACGTACTCAGATACCGTCGCACAGTCTTCCAGCACCTGCACGGAGAAGGCGCCACTCAGGCCTGAACCATTTAACGTATTCTGGAGGTTCGCAAAGAAGTCCCAATTGTGTGTCAATACGATCAGTTGCGACTGTGCATTATCCTTCGCGTAGTCACGCAGGCGCTCACAAAAATTAGATATATAGTTGTAGTCAAAGCTAGTGACTGGATCATCCAGAATCAGGACTTGGTGCGGTGCGACGCTCGCCTCACACATGAACAAGGCAAGTGCGTGAACCTTAAGCTCGCCTTCACTCAGCACGCGATGCACCAGCTCATCTCCGATTTTCGGAAGAACTATCGCATCAGCTCCTTGGTTGGCCAGGCGGACACCAATTTGTTCCAGCGAGGCACCACAGAGACGGCGATACTCTCCATCCAAATACGGTACAAACGAACCCAGAACGAGCGCTGTGTGCGCATCCTTCTTTCGTGCGGTCAGCGCGGACAGGCGTGATGTGAAGTTATAGGACTCCACCACATTGGCGACGCCAGCAAAGGAAATCGCATTTTGGCAAATCGTCTCGATTTGAGGGCGCACGGAAGATGCGGTTTCATCGATGCTCAGTACACCAATTTCTGTTGTGAGCTTTGAAATCTCCTCGTTCAACGCTTGCAACCCATTCGACGCTAACGTCAAAGCGGAGTCAGCGTTGTTGTACTCTGTATTAACCGCTTCGATATAAGCATTCAGCTCGGCGTAACGAGAGTAAGCATCAAGCGCAGCCTGATCAATTAGAGGTGCCTGCAATGAGGCTTTAACTGAGGTGATCATATCCGAGGCTGCACGCAAGAAATCGGCATTCAACACATTCGAATATTGTGAGTAATTTATCTCTGCGAAGCCCTCGATCATTCTTTTCTTGGAGTGCTCAGTCTGCTGTTTAGTATTTAGGGCGTATAGCTCCGTTTGAACCGTTGAAATCAAGTGATTATGGAACGCCAGGAAGAGTTCCTTAGCATCATTCTCTAGTGTCTGACGGCACAGCGGGCAGTTTTCAGCAGGAACAAATGGCCGCAATGCAGCAGCTGCGGAGAGAAGCTTCTGCTGGCCTGCCACATCCAGGTCTTTGGAAAATACAGCACCTGCAAGCTCAATGCTTGCAGCCTGCTTTTGCTGGATTGAAAGCAGGATCTGATTGTAGGCAGAGTATGAAAAACCTCCGCACTGCTGAACGAAATTTGCCAATGATTGTTTTACTTGGCCTAGCAGGCTTTTCCTCAGAGTGAGGGCTTGTTGCCCCTCCGCGCTCGTCGCACCCTTAAGCTGCTCAAGCCGTGCCTGCTTTTCTGCCTTTTGCAGGCGCTTTTCTTCACTAAAGCTCACCGTCCCTATCCAAGAAAGCATAGGCTCGCAATTGATTGCACTCCAATCCTTAAAAACCCCAGTATTTGTATCTATAACTGCATGAGCGCCCAGCTTAATTTCGGCAATCTTCCTATCGGCATCCTGCCGGTACTCAGCAATTTTAGATCCACCGTACGCCTGAAACTGCTTCAAATACTCACGTGCATAATCGAAGCACTCTAATCGAAACGCACTCAACTCTACGACAGCTTCTGGTGAGATAGAGCTATTGACGTGTTTGTATGCGACTGCGGAGTCAAAATATTTCAGAGCCTGAGCCTGGCCACCAAAACCGTCTAGCTCTGTCCAATTTTGTACAGAGCCGCCCCGCAGCTTATAGCTAAAGGACGGAAGAACCTTGCTAGAAGAACGAACATTATTCAGGGGTTCTTTCGGCTTCTCAGGATTTGCAAGGATTTTAAATGCCTGGCATAGGCTCGATTTCCCTGCGCCATTCCTACCAAACACTAGTGTTATACGCTTCGATAGATCCAACCTTAGCGTGCCGCCTAATTTCTTAAATCCGGAGAAGTCCGACAGACTCTCCAGATGAAACGGTTGGATTGCGTCGCGTGCATTTGCCTTCAGCGCCGGGGGAGTAGCTGCCGCAGGTGCAAAGGTTTCCAGCCCGCAAAACAACCTCCAGAGGCGCTCAAGCTCGTCTTGAGATAGGTTGCCTCCGTCTGAGTTGATTGCGGCTTCACACACCGCGTGAAACCACGCTTCGTTGACCGAATCTCGGTGAGCTAAAAGATAACCTGTTGCATCACTATGCGCTGCCATTTTGACCTCCCTTTCCTGATGACTCAGCCACTATAGAGCACATTGCCATTAGCGCTATGACTCACAGTGTAGTGGCCTGATGAAACCCGACTCCCAATTAGGCGAGAGTTCTCGCCAGATAACCGCTTCGAGTGGACTATATGAATGACTGCAAAGGGTCGAAAGCAATCAATCGTAATAGCCTGTCATCGGCAAAAAGCAATTGCCCAAATATCTCTACAATGGAAACTGAAATGTTCCCCGACAAGGCCTGCCCTGTGGTGCTTACGTCTTCACCGCCGATCAGGATTCTCCTGTTTCGACACCCCCTGGCCGGTACGCAGTTGGTGAAGGGCACTATCGAAAAAGGAGAAACGCCCGGCCAAGCTGCATTGCGTGAACTGACAGAGGAGTCTGGGATCAGTGATGCGGTGATCGAGAGTGACCTGGGATGTTGGAAGGCTGACCATCAAGATCAGGTTTGGTCGTTTCACCTTTGCCGCGCAGAGCGAGATCTGCCGGAGCGCTGGGGTTATAAGACGCTGGATGATCATGGTCACCTTTTCGAGTTTTTCTGGGCTTCGCTCGAAGATCTTCCCTACGCCGACTGCCACCCAGTGTTTCAGAGAGCACTGAAGTTTTTGTGCGAAAGGCTGAAAGCATCCGGTCAGTGGGGTGACTGACGCGGAAGTTGATCGCTCGCTGTAGGTCGAAGTTAGTCCGCGCATGATGGGCATGCTTTCGGCCAAAAGCGGACCGCCGGCGCGGTTCTGGTTCAGCCCGATAGTCAAGGCTCACAGCATGCGACTGCATATCTAAAGTCATTCTGGCTTATTGCTTACACCTATATCCCTATAGGCCCCCTCTCAAATTCATAAGACTTGTATTGGCCGCTGGGTAATTGGCATAGTGCTACCACTCCCCAACTGACCCAGCGCCAAGGACTAAGTCAGCCAGAAGCTGACGGAAGTTCAGGGCCTTGCCAGGTTGCTTGTTCCAAGGATCTGGACATTTAGCCCATGAAAACATACGCAGCGCTGGCCCTTGCGCTCACCACCCTGTGCAGCCCCGTCCACGCGGCGAGCTGGCAGATTTGCCGGCTGGACGTACAGATCGTCAACGTCTTGAAACAACCGTACCCACAGCTGCAGGGGCGGATCCTCAAGGTCGCCCCGACCTCCCCCACCACGCAATGTCCCCAGCAAGGCCCGACGGTCACCTTCACCCCGGAAACCACCGATTACCAGAACACCCTCCCGCGTCGGCAATGGCCTCGAAAAGGCCAGTCGGTGCAGATTGACTACCGGTATCTGGATGGGATTTGCAAGGGCGACGGCCACCCGCATCCGTGTCGCATCGAGCACTACCCACTCATGGGGCGCTAATCGGGCGTCACTCGCTCACGCAACCTTCGCAGCAACCCATCGCATGAATATGCCCAGCACTCCTTCGCGCGGAATGCGTGGCGCTGTAGCATCATGAGTTCTGGCAGCAATCCAGCTCTAAGGACGATTGATGGCTATTAACTTTGAACCCAAGATAGGGCAGATCTTGGAGTGTAATTACGGCGACTATCAGTACGATGAAAACGCCATGGCCATCATTAGAGGGACTCAAGCGTACTAGCTGCCTATCAGCCATTCCAGCTCGGCCTTTCCAACCAGAAAGTCAGTTATCGGCCAAAAGCGGACCTTCGCAAGGACTTCTCCAATGCTGGCACCTAAACCAGTCAGTCGCTGACCACAGGCATTGCTTCAATCGATTGGATCGCCGAACAAATGGGGTATAGGCATACCAACGGAAATATGATTCGCCAGCACTTTATGACGTGGATCAATGAAGACGGCCCCCAGGTCGTGGGGTGCTAAAGCTAGCGTTGGGGCTTTAGCTGGACGGTTGATTTTCCCTGAAGACACGCTTTCGGCAAAAACAGCCATTCTGTGCGGTCTCCAAAATTTAGGGTCGACTCACTATTTCCAATTGACTGCTGCTCAAAAGCAATTGTCTTGATAAGCTCTGGTACCAGCGAATGGAGTCGTAGTGATGCCTCACATGATAGCCATGCCTACTACTCTCGAATCGGTCAATGACGACAAAATTGCGTTTGCTATCGAAGTGGGGGCAGCACACCACGTTATCGTGCAAAGGCGAGTTTCAGAAGACATCATCCACAACGCCCTCTTCGCTCTGAGTGCTAGTGCCATAGTTTCCAATGCCAAGTCACTGCAGAGAAAAACTCACGAGCCTCGGCACCTCACACGAACTTATAAAACTAACGACCGCCAGTTAAAAAATATCAAAGGAGTTGAGCACCGTGCCTAAAATTTCAAATATTGAAAAAACCCCTGCAATTGTCGAGTGGTTTGAACTGAGCGGAGTAAATGGATACAAAACAATTCGTCTAAAAAACCCATATTGCGTAAAAATTGTTGCAGCAGAAAATGGTACAGGAAAAACAACACTACTCAACGCACTCTATGCGCTACTATCATTAAACCTATCAAGCTTGGCAAAAATAGACTTTGTTCGCTTAAAGTTAAAATTAAGATACTCGGAAGAACTCGAATATTATAAAGCAGAACTTTTTCCTCGTGGCACAAGCTTCAAGCCTGCTCAATCAATACTAGAATTAAAAAAACTTGGCGTCAACGAAAGAAAATTAAGAAAAGATTTAATGCATATCCGTAATCGCGGGCTGGAGTCCTTCTCTTTCAGCGAGTCATTTCAAAGTACGTATTACTCTACACCGATAGGAAAAGCAGAGCTCGTAAGCCTTTATCAATCAGCAACATCAGATTACTACTCAAGCCCTGCATGTGAAAGCTTAGCCACGACTTTGCACGAGCAACTTGGAAACTACGAAGTACTATATTTACCAACCTTTCGCCGTATCGAAACCGAACTTACAGATTTCCCTTACAATAAACATGACAGAAGGAATCATTTCGGCACCATTACCGACGACCCAGATGAAGACGACAACGATCAGTTGATTTGGTTCGGGATGGGGGACGTTGAATACAAACTCGAGTATTTTAGAGATAGAATTAAAACTACAACTTTTGACTCCTACTCTACAATAAGCGCCCAATCATTAGAGACCCTTCTGCACCCGACAACCAAAGAACCAAAATACATTTTGAGTAATGATGATGAATTTAGTACGCAGCTAAGTTTAGTGCTCGCACGTTTGGGGCACGCCGGAGGGGAAACCGAAGCTCGAATATCTAACCTGATTTATACCGGCGAAATAAATGACGGAGAGTACGATGGTTTAAGATCTCACCTCCATCAAATTATTTCCATCTATGCAACAACTCAAGCGCAAGAGCAATTAATTGAAGGTTTCGTTAAAACAATAAACAACTACTGGAGCTCTTCAAGCTTTGACGAACAAGGAAGGTATGAAAAAGAGTTTATTTTTGACAAGCTTCAACTAGAGGTCTCGATTAGAAATAATTACAACGACATGCCTCTAAATCTAAATAATCTATCGTCGGGCGAAAAGCAAATTGTTGCTATTTTTGCAAAGCTTTATCTGCAGCAAAATAAGAAATACATCATCCTTATAGACGAGCCGGAGTTATCACTTGCTATGGTGTGGCAGCGAATGCTCTTAAAAGACATATTAGAGTCTCCGTCATGTGAACAACTCATAGCCATTACCCATTCTCCGTTTATATTCGATAACGAATTAGACGCATACGCAGAATCCCTAGAAGTAACCTATGGGGCTCAACATGAATGATATAGTTGCTCAGCTGCGCTCGGCACGACAGATTCCCCACGTAGCCCTCCAGCAATATATAATACTGCGCAGCAAAGCTGCCAATGACCTTGTATGTGTATTCGAAGGATTCGACGATCATCCATTCTACGATACTATTTTTAGACGATTTAGTGATAATCTTGTCTACAGGCCACTAATCGCAAATGGCAAAGATCAAGTTCTCGGACTTAGAGAGCTACTAGTTAAGCGCCGCTCTCCACTGGATCAAAAGGTTGCATATTTTATTGATAAAGATTTTGATGGATACAAGAGCTACATGCCTAGTAAAAACACTTACTGTACTAACGGCTACTCCATCGAAAATAATTTGTGTGCTACATCCGTGCTAACTATACTACTAGAAACAGAATACTCGTGTCACAAAACTGACGAAGAAGCGTGCATACCTAATATAATAGAAACTTTCAATTTACGTCTAGTCGAATTCGCGATGCACATGAGACAGGCAAATAAGGTCATTCACTTCGCTCGCCAAAATGGAGTACGCCTTCGCGGGATAGAGAATCAAATTACAAAATACTTAAATATCACACTAAAAGAAATAAAACCTACTACTTCTGATCATCTAAAATTAATTGGTTGGCCTGAAGATGTCAGTGTGGATGCTGCCCTGGAACCAACTCTAGCATTTGATAGTTTGGCTCCAATGCTGGATTGGAGAGGAAAATTCGTACTTGGTGTATATTTGGAACTTTTGAACCGGCTTAAAGATGATAGGTGTTCTACGGCTCCAGTGCTATTTAAAACTAGAAATAAAATTAAGTTCAATCCGAAAGGTGATATTTTACGTACGCTAGCACTTTTGGCCCCCGCGCCAAGTTGCCTTCGTGACTTTGTAGCCTACTTGGATGAGCTCTCTCACTCAAATGCAATTACCGCTTGAATCCAGTAAGTGTTCGACCCTAGATTAACGCGTCAACCTGAATAAGGCCTGAAAGGATACAGGCCTTATTTGTGAAAAATCTTATCTCTCGCTTCACCCCCCTTAATTACAAATTCAGAAATGCTGGCATGGCACCGATATCAAAACGCCTCACTTATAGAATAATCTACAACTTCGAACAGCGATGATATCTGAGCACCAAGGCAGCAAGTCAGTTATTTCATAGCCAAAAGCCTGGCTTATTCGGGCCGGTCTATGACCGGCTCCTCTTCTTCATATCGAAGGATTACTTTGGCCAACTCCCATTTGTATTGAGCAACTCCTGGTGACCGACGGTGGCAGAGTGGCTGCGCGGTGTGGCTCAGTATGCAGGGGAGTACCGATCTGTCCCATATCGCCATTTTCCAGACCAAAAAAAATCGAAAAACTATCTTTCTCTAGTAAAATCATGGATTTATGCTTTTAGAATGGGGGGGAGGAGAGATTCGAACCCGCATCACATCAGATGTACACCGCACTCCATTCAGCGCCCACGCAATGGCTGCTTATGGCCGATCTCTGCCCGTCACGAACGGCAGAAATCGGCCGATTCTGTTGAAAAAGTCGATCATGGTTTCCACGGCAGAAAAGTACGCGTCCGAGATTGAAATCTTTACTTTTGGCAGAGGTTTCCAGACGCAGATTTCACGCAGCAGCGTGCAAAAATGGCGTTCTCGCTAGGAAATGGCCAGGCAGTTTTGGGTAACCGACTTTTTCAACAGAATCGGCCAGGAGCGGACGTCGAGCATCTACAAAAGCGGATGCTATTTACTTCCTGCTCGAAGGCATAGGCCAGCGCCTAAGCTGTCGCCCTGATGGAGCTACAGGGGCTGGTGCGGCACCTAACCCATACAGTTGTGTGCGTAACCAGTAGCTCACCGATGGCAGGCGTTATCCTAGTAGTTTGAGTGATAGCTAAAAATTAGCTGTTTGTCTTTTTCGATCGCCAACCCACTAGCCAAAAACAGCGGTCTCAACCGATCTTGAAGCTCTGAGTCGACAAATTCTTCGATAAAATCTAATGGAAAATCACCAAGGGTTATCATTTCTTTTTTATAGAAGGATAGCCAGGACTTTTTCAATGCGCTCAAAACAGCATCTGCGGTGGTTATGGAGAACCGGCGATTAACAGGGCCTCCAGAAAATTCAAACGTATGCTTGAAGGAATATCCAGTTTCGTCACCTCCACTTTCCTTGCAGCGGGAGCACCTGCATTCACCTTTTGCAAATGCATATTCTAAATATTCGTTGAATTGCCTGACTGGAGACTGGATGATTTCCGCGCGAGTATATTTTTTTATGGTTAAGTTACATAGCAGTAGGGAGGCTTGAATCTTAAGGTCCGGATTTTGAGCGGGCTTCAATAAGAATTCTATATAGTCTTTTCCTTTCGCGTTACCTCCATAGCTTGGGTGCGTGATCAGGGTTTGCAGCGCTTTGTCGCATGCATCTTTAAAGTCCGTTCTAACAAACATTATTACAGACGCGTGTATATCATTAGGAGTTGTGTAGCCGCAAACCTGTGATATCGCGTCGAACAGTACCATCGGACCATCCCAGAATTTGCATTCCGAAACTAATAAATTTCCAATTTCCTCTGATCCTTGAGGGTGGCTGATTACAATATCGCAATGCCCCAAAAAAGCATGGGTTTCAGCGGTTGCATTGAATCCTTTTTCTCGTAGCTCTGAGACAAGATGAGATCTTAAATTGGTTTCGCTAGCATTCATGTGAAGTTGGGCGTTCTGCTCCCAGTGCTTCACGCGTGTTCGAATGACCTGCATAGGGTCAAGCATACGCAGCGGTTGATAATTTGAAAGCCCTTTAAGTTCATTGATGAATTGCTGCGCTCGCTGTATGTCCGCCCACTGTTGCTCATACTGCCTGAGCATGTATTTGACAGTGTAGTTTGTTGGGTACTTACTATTTGCCTCATCCTCTGCGTGCTTGCGTATATTTTTGTAGTATTCTTCTTCTGGCGTGGCGGATATCACCTGTGAAATGTATTCATCAAGTAGTACCGAGGAGTTTTTGAGGTCATTGGTGTTCAAACCACCAGCCAAGTAATGAGCACAGCTGCAACCTTCTTCATAAAGTTTTGCAATCTTGAAGTTCATACCTGCATCGAATTGAAATTCATGATGACTTTTAAGATGCTTCCACTCCCTTTCGTGCGCCTGAAACCTCACCTCGAGAGTTTGTAAGTCATTCAAAATATTTTCCAGAGTCCTCACGTGATCTCCAATTCAGCGATAGGTCTTTAGTTAACTTACGAAGCGTATTATGATGTTTCGATTTTACACCTGCGGTTTAGTTTTCGATAGAGTTATTGGTGCTCAATCTGAGGGCGACAAATAAATCTATCAGGATTACTCTTAAATCATTCAGTTGTACTTATATCAATAATGGCCGCTGGCCTTTATCGCGATCAAGGTCGAATCATATACAATTTCCCTAGGGAAGCCAAATCACTACGAGATTTGACTATGTGTGATATGTTTCGGGTCGCATTTGATCGGCGGTTTCTGGCCGACTTTTGTCGGTCGTCACAGCTCAACCTCGGCCGATAAGATCGCACAAGAGACGGCCGCTATAATTAGCGACAGTCTCAACTGATCTACTCAACTGACTTAGACAGCGCTTTGAATTTTTTTCCCTTTCAGTTGGATGGTCAGGTGAGGGGCACCGGACACGCTACCTTGCAATTCAAGGGTTCCATTTTCGTAGTTGACGTGTCCCTTTGCGTCAAGGGTGTAATTATCAACCCCAACCACATTTGTATTACCATCGCGCCACTTTCTCACAATGAATTGAGATTCAAACGAGCCCGATTCGGTAGGTACTTTCCCTTGATATAAGTAGTGAGGATCACCTCCATTTACTGTGCCATCTTTTACAACCACCAACCCCTCACCGTAGTCACCAGTGCTTGCGCGAAAATCAACGTGAAAAATTCCATTTGTCATAACGAAACCTCAGTGGTCTAGGATCACTGAGCGTAGTCGTACCCTGAAAAATACTGAGAAGGTATTTTGTAACAGCGTGAATCGTACTTCCTTTGCAGGGAGCATCCGACTGACTGCTATTGGCCGATTCTGTTGAAAAAGTCGGATTTTCAAATGGCCTGAACTCAGGCACGACCACCACCGGAGAACCTACTCACCACATTGAGTGGTTTTTCGGCCCTTCGGTGACCTTTGCTGCTCTGCTAGTGGGTTAATTTGAGGTTTTTTGCTTGGTGCAGGCGCACCTATCCCGTGACTGGTGGCCCTTGAGATGAAAATTTGGCCAGCCGTCGCAGGTTCTGCACCGCAGCGGCCAGCGTGAACTCATCCGTCGCGCCACTCATACCACGTAGCCGCAGGCGATCTAATTTCAGGATGCGCTTGAGGTGGGCAAACAACATTTCGACCTTTTTACGTTCGTGGCGAGAGCGCTGATATGCCGGCGTTGCGGCAATGCGCCGAGCCACATCGCGAGCGGCTTCATGGACGCTGCGAGCGATCTTGCGAATCGAAGTGTTCGGGCAGCACCTGGCTTTCATCGGACATGTCGCGCAGTCGGTCTGTCTGGATCGGAAGATGATGGTGTTGGCTTTGGTGACGTGCGAACGCTCGTTCTTGAAGGCTCGCCATTCGCTGCGCAATGGGTTGCCGGCTGGGCAGCGGTATTCCTCGGCCTCTTCATTCCAGTGGAAATCGTTACTCGAAAAGCTGTCGTTCTTGCGCTCAGTTTTGTCCCACACCGGCACATGCGGCTCGATGTCTTTTTCCTCCACCATCCAGGCCAGCATCGGCGCGGTACCGTAATCCTCGGTGCAATTGCCGCTGTTGCCACCGCGGTAGCCGGCGGGGTGGGGGGCAAAATCATGGTGCTAATCGTAGGCATCATCGCGGCGATAGTAGTGGCCATCGTCAGCATTGTTATTCACGTAATTATCGAACGCGCGGTAGCTGGCGGGGTGACCAACAATATTCCGTCCATAGCGCCCATGGTCAAGGTGGCGGCGAACCAAGTGAAATGGCCATTCTGTGAACCGGATGCCTTTGTCCTGACAGACATCACCTATTCCGGCGCTATAATTTTCGGAGGATCACTCAAACTGCTCGAGAAGTTCTGCATCCAGGAAAGACGTCTTGCGCTGGCGACGCTTGCCGCCTGAGCCCCGTGTTACAGCCTCGGGCCTTGCGCCCGGGGTTGCTTCACCCACTTCTCATTCCTTTAGACCAGGTCCCGACGATCGGGGGCGGCCCTGTCATCAGCAAAAACATGGATCTACCAACTTAGCAAGGAGTAACAATGACTGTAATTGCACTCATAAACCCCGAGACCGATCCGCACTTAATAGCGGATTGTCTAATAAGCGCGGACGGCGAAGACCGTAGAGACAAACAGTTAGTTTGGCTACCGTCTCTAGGACTAATACGAACTGGCTGGCAAGAACCTAAAGGCCCGTGGCATATCGTACGAATGGGTAGAAAAACAATTATTCTACCTAATAACGGCGGCATACTGGCTTTTGCTGGGGACTGTAAATCTGCTTTTGAGTTCTGGATAAGTCTTTCCGACACCATAAACAATAAACACGGCTATAATCCAGATGCACGCGTAGATAGCGCGTTAATTGACCTAGTCTTGTCCGGCATGGGAGTGGCAGCATTTAAATTTCACATGCTAGGCGTATTGATCGACGAGAGCGGAGTGCGACGCCCATTTATCCATAATTCGGAAAAAATCGTTGAAACCTCCAATTTTGGCACATGCTACTTTGCAGGATCCGGAACTAATAAGCTTTCCGCCGCGGTAATTTCAGAGGACGAAAGACATTCAGCTATCTCTGATTGGCCATGGGACAAAATATCTCCAACTGAAGAATTAGTAGAGTCACTCTGCTCAACCATGCTCTACTTCGAGTCAGATGCCCGCTATAGTATAAACCCGAATACACCATTATTTGATAGATTTGGCGGCTTTTATGAATGGTACGGAGTTAAAGAGGACGGCATTCGCTTTATGCCTACTAGGATAGACCTAAACCTACTTGTAGAAAACGATAAACTATTCGTAACGCGCCTACATCTCTATGAACCTATCAAACCTCGCGATCCTAAAAAAACCATATTCAAAGGCCAACAGGCTGTTCTGTCCGTACTGACGTTTTGCAGCAAGCTAATAGAGATCCCAGTTGAGGATCTTTTCAAAGACAAGCTTGAAATCACTGTTAATCAAGTGGACGCCGTTCTAATCGAACGAATGTTCGCGAGTTACGATCGCCCTTCCAATATAGACCCTAGATTTTCCGGAATTGTGCCCACCGAAGTGCTCGCAGATAGTTTCGCCGATCCCGTTGAGATTAGAAGGGTTAGGCTAGTCATCAGCATGAATGGAAACGGAATAGCAAAAGGCCTTACAAAAATTGACGACGACTTCGCACTCGCCAATATCGTCCACCAAGATGGGAAAACAATAATCACTCTATTTGAAGGTACAACGATGAATGTTGTAGATTTGATTTCAAGGCACAGCACTTAAAAACCAATACTTTAATACCTCTCCCCATGGTGGGGCCAGCAGGCCTCATCACCGGTGCACCAATCTCTGCCTGACATTTCTTGTTGACGCTGTCAGCTTGACGTAAGCCTCGGCTTTTTTCATTCTCGCAAGGTGTCATGCTGATGATGTCAGCAATTTACCGAGGGCAGCCTTGATCTAGAAAGCTGCAGCGCGTGATTCACGCGCCGATCACTCGACCGCCATCGCGGTCACTCGTCAGCAACGTTGACGATCGAATGCCTATCACACCACCTAACGGGGAAATCACTTTCCCTGGGGATGAGTGACTCCTCGTTTATGCCCAGCAACGGAGAAACTCATGGCCCAATCCTTCACCAACGAAACCCAATACTTCGACCTGCATACCCGCGGCTTAGGCTAACCTCCACCTCTGACGAGCACTTGAATAGGGTTGCGATGGAATCGCAGTGAGGCTGATTGGCAATCACTAATTCATTCCATGCGAAGACACATAAAAATAGTTAGATTAGATAAGTATCTGATTTATAGAAGATAAAACAAATATAACTGTTAATAGGGCTCCAGAACTTGTGCGTGGTGACCAGCTTCGAACCTAGGCATAGGTATTCTTCGGTGCCGGAAAGTCCCCAGCGGCGGCGCAAGCGAAATGCGATCCAACCCTCCAAGGCAGCGCGGCATTGCGGATGTCAGCGGATCTCGTAAAGTGAGTCCAGCCAGCGGCGTGTTCAGCTAGTCTTTCCACACCAGTTACTCAAGGACGATCCCTATGCCAGATAACTCTGAAGCCAACATAGCCACAGCGGACGCTCTCACACTGCTCCTGCACAACCAGCACGCCCTGGCAGCGGCCCTTGAAGAAGTGACCAAATGGATCTCAGAGAATGGAGTGGAAAGTGTCGCCGCTAACGCGATGGGGGCCATGGAAACACTGGACAACAATGCGCGAGCCATCACCGATGCGATTATGCGCCTACGCCAGTTATAGGCCTTATCTAACGCTCACTGCCCCCTTGCAGGTACCGAAATGATTCTGCTGAATCAACCTGTAATCTATCACCCGATGCGCTGGATCTGATCATTTGAGGTGTGGAGAGTACCGATGCGAATTAACCAGCGTTATTCCCCACCGGAGAGTAGTGCTCAGAACACATTTCTGTGCTGGAAACCGCCTCGCCAAGGCTAGCTGTTAGAATTGCACTGGTTTAGTGATCAGGCCCTTGAGAAGCAGCATGAACGAAGAATGGACCGAAGAAGAGATGCGCCAAGCGTTGTTCGGCAACGCTGAAATATCTGCTCCGGTGAGCACTGCCCCCGTGGAAGAAATCAAGCCGGACGTCGCTGCCGTGCCCGTATCAAAAGGGGCGAAAAAGAAAGCCCCCAAAGCTTTTAATCCGAGGATTCTAGTGACTC